>OLPA01003466.1_pt1 | contig 10703 bp, 11 predicted proteins | sample 1672811 | NCBI WGS metagenome assembly OLPA01 (sample SAMEA3136726, study PRJEB25190) | human gut metagenome | biome: human gut; feature: human-associated habitat; material: faeces | place: Austria | collected 2013
CGGGACACCGGTTATCCGGTGATAATCATCAACGACGGCAAGCTCATGCGCGACAATCTGCGCATTGCTGGTCGGGACGAGGTCTGGCTTCGTCAGGAGCTCAAGCGCCGCGGCGCTTCCGGACCAGGCGACGTGTATCTGCTGATGCTTGACGCCGCAGGTGGGATATACTACGCTCCAAAGGAGGTCGTCTGATGAAGCGAGAAATAGCGGCCGGAGCAGTACTTCTGCTGCTGGCGATAGGCAGTTGGATAAACCTAAACTATCTCAAGGACTTCACCGGCGGGCTTACAGAGCAACTCGAGCTCTCACGCGCCTACTGCAACAGCGGGCAGTTTGAGCTGGCCGAGGAGACGCTCTCCAAGGCGGCTGACGAATGGCTTGACGCGGACGGCTACACGCACATTTTCATCCGACATCCAGAGATAGACAGCACGACGGACGCCTTCTTCGAGCTCATGAGCGACGTTCGCTCCCACGACGCGGAGAGCGCGGCCGGCTCCTACGAAAAGCTCCTGGCACATCTAAACAGTCTGTATACCATGGAACGCGTGACCCTGGGCAGTATTTTTTAACTCAATTAGTATATCACGCGTCTTACGCCCTCTGCAATACAAATTAACAGCTGTTTCGACGCCCTTTGCTATGCAAAGCGCAGAAAAATGCCAGTTCAGGCCAGTATTTGTCCTGAGTAGATAGACTTGTTTCCGTTGACGGCATAGGCGGCGGCACAGGCTATGAGGAACGCGGGAGCATTCTCCCAGCCGAACACTTCAGCGCCAATGAGTGCCGGAGCAAGCAGTGTATTGCTTGCCGAACCGAACACCGCGGCGTACCCCAGCGCCGCGCAAAAGGCCGCCGGTAGGCCCAGGAGGCCCGCCAGGGCCGCGCCCAGGCTTGCGCCTATGGAGAAGAGCGGCGTCACCTCGCCGCCCTGGAAACCCGCTGCAAGCGTCAGCACAGTGAGCGCCAGCTTCAGCGCCCAGTCCCAGGCATACACTGTCTCGCCTGACAGCGAGGCGTTTATCAAATTCGTACCCAGACCGCAGTAGCGGCCGCGGTAGAGCACAAACAGCACAACTGACAGTACAACACCCATACTGAACGCGCGCAAAACCGGGTTTTTGAGCCGGTTTTGCGCTATTTTTTTGGCGTTGCGCAGCAAAAATGCAAATGCCGCTCCCACCAGGCCGAATATCACACCGAGCGCCGCCAGCTTCATGAGCAGCAGCGCGTCCCAGCTAACTACCGCACTGACGGAGAACTCAAACTTCTCCAGCCCAAGCAGCCCGGATGTGACGCTTGCGCACAGCGCCGCGAGAGCGGCAGGTAGCAGCGCCCGGTGCTCAAGGCGCCCAACGGTCAGGACCTCCATGGCAAAAGCCGTGGCGGCAAAGGGAGTACGGAACAGTCCCGCGAAGCCTGCGGAGATGCCCGTTATCAGCATGAGCCGCGGCGCGTCCTCCACGTGCAGCAGCCGTCCCACGCGGTGCGATATTGCCGCACCGAGCTGCACTGCCACTCCCTCGCGGCCGGCGCTTCCGCCGAAAAGGTGGGTCAGCCAGGTGGCGCACATGACGAAGGGCACCAGCCGGAGCGGTATCTCCTCCCTGTTCGCGTGTCCGGCCGCGAACACCATTCCGTTTTCACAGCCCGCGCCGAATTTGCGGTAGCTCCAGGCCATGAGTGCTCCCACGACGCCGAGGAAGGGCAGCAACCATGCCGTATGCGCGTCCCTGACCGCGCCAAGATACAGCAGTACGCGTCCGAACAGTGCGTCCACTGCGCCGACCACAACGCCTGTCGGTATAGCAGCGGCGGCCAAAACAAGGTTCTTTTTCATGCTTTCCACCTCTCAAAATGCAAAAAAGCCGATGCTCCCGCGCACGGCACATGCCGCGCGCAGAAGTCATCAGCCAAACAGCGGTTCCGGCCTCACGGCCGAGGGGGACCTCATCCCCTGTGTTTATTTTTTGAGGAATCTGCCGCCGGTGTTCATGTACACCAGTGTAAAGACAGCAACAGCGATTGTAGCGATAAGTCCAACATAGAAAAATCTCAGATTTTCAAAGAGGCCGGCGAGCATCCAAAGGCCTCCGCAGCATACGGCAAAGGCCCACATGACGAGACCGATGAATTTCAGGACCTTTTCCCTGTCGTACCGCTCCCGGTCGCCGACTATGTTCACATATCTCCAGCCGCGTCCCTTGCGGAAGGCCGCACCCAGGGCCGCGAAGAACACGGTGATCATTGCGCCGAACACCGTCAAAAACGCGTTCATTACATATCCTCCCTCACGAGCGAGTATAGACGCATGTCGCGCACCTCGCCGTTTTTGACGGCATTTTGCCGCAGCACGCCCTCGAGCTTAAAGCCCGCCTTCTCCAGCACACGGCAGGAGGCCGCGTTTTCTGCAAATGGCTCCGCAAAAACGCGGAGGAGGTCGGTATTTTCAAAAGCAAAGCGGCATATCTGCCTAACAGCCTCGGTGCATATGCCGCTGCCCCAGCGGCGGCGGACAACGTAATAACCGAGCTCAGCCGTGCGGCGGTGTATGTTCTGCTGCCTGGTGAGCTGGATGCTGCCCACAGTCTCGCCGTCGGCGACGATAGCAAAGGCGTACGCACCCTCACCCGCGGTTTGGGCAAAGGCTATGTAATCGCGCGCATCTGCCTCCGTGTAGGGCTTAGGCAAGCCGTCACGGAGATTATCGGTGACCCCGGTATCGCTCAGCGCCTCGACGATAACAGGCGCGTCATCGGCCTCCCAGGGCCTTATGCTGAGGTGCATGGTTTATCAGTTCTCCTTCTGCTTGAGGAGCTTGGTGAGCTCCTCCATGAAGGTGTTGATGTCCTTGAAGGAACGGTACACCGAGGCAAAGCGGACGTAGGCGACCTCGTCCACATCCTTGAGACGGTCCATGACCATCTCGCCTATCTCGGTGGTGCTTATCTCGCGCTCCAGCGCGCTCTGGAGCTCCTGCTCTATGTCGTCGGCAATCTGCTCAAGCGAGGAGAGCGCGACGGGGCGCTTCTCACAGGCGCGAACCATGCCGTTTATGAGCTTTACCTTGTCGAAGGTCTGGCGGCTGCCGTCGCGCTTGATGACGACCAGCGGGAGCCGCTCTATTATCTCATAGGTGGTAAATCTTTTCTGGCAGGCGAGGCACTCGCGCCTGCGGCGGATGGTTGCGCCCTCCTCGGCGGGTCTGGAGTCTATAACGCGGCTCTCTGTATAGCCGCAAAACGGGCATTTCATGGCTTTACCCCCCATATCTATACTTCCCAAAAGAGTATAGCACAGCCAGCACTCCCGCGCCAACTACATTTTTCACACTTTCGGCATTTTCCGCTGGGAAATATTTTGTCTTGCCCCCTCCCCCGCTGCACGGCTACAATAGCAGCATGGAGGTGAGGTCCTTGAAGGTGATCCGGCGCATGCTCTGCATGTGTGAGCCGTCCTGGGAACTGCTCATACGCGGTCTGCAGCTGAGCTGCGTACTGCTCTTCTGCGCCTTCCTGCTTCTGGTGGACGCGGGCTCTTTCTCAGTCGTAAGCTGTGATACATACTTTCTCGCTCAGGAGCTGCTGACGCTGCCCCAGGCGATACTTCTAGTCGTAATGCTGGCCGGCGTCATAATTGAGGAACGTCGGCTGTGAGCTCGCGCAGCTCCTCAGCGGTGTAGAGCGCGTTGAGCACGTCCAGCAGCGCGTTTGCCCCGAGATGTTCGGGCAGTCCGAGCCTCTTCAGCAGCGCGCTGCGGCGCTTTGCGCTGTCCGCGCAGCCGCTCAGCCCGAGCTCGTAGAGCGTGGACTTGCTTATGCCGCCGCTCCGGTGGGTGGGCGCCTCGTCCCCCAGCGTCGCTCCTGCGCGGCGCAGCGCGTCTATGAGCACCTGGGCGCTCATTCCCTCTACGCCGAGCTTTCCCTCCTTGGAGGGCGCGGATTTGCGCCGCTCCCGGCCCTGTATATCCGGGATATACGCATGCTTTATGAGCGCCGGGTCGATGGCACCCTTCAAAAAATTACGAATCACAAAGCCCGCGCCGTCGCTGTCCGTAAGTACGACCAGCCCGCGCGCCTCCGCAAGGCGGCGCAGCAGCGCGAGCTTTTCCTTGTCATTGAACACGCCGAAACCCGAGGTCTCGACTATCACAGCGTCGAATATCTGTGAGAGCGTGTTCTTGTCGTAGCGGCCCTCGACGACGATGACCTCTTTTACAGGTATCATGCCCTCGCCCCCGCCGCTATTTTTATGAGCAGCTCGCTCAAGAGGTCGGCCCCGTCAATGCCCGAGCTCTTCATGGCATAGTCGGTCTCAGCGCACAGTTCCACGGCCCGTGCCAGCGCCTCCGTGTCGAAGCCGCGGGCAGAACGCAGGAGGCGGTCGACCATGAAGTCGAACTTCACGCCGCAGTACTGCCGCACGAAGTCGCCTCCCAGCCGCTCATCCACCGCGACCCTCGCGGCGTAGAGCCGCCGCATCTGCGTGCCGATGACGGCAAGTATGGCGATGGGCTCCTCGCCCATGGCCATGAGGTCCGCCAGCGTGCGGCAGGCGCCGTCGTAATCGCGCGCGGCCAGCTGGTCCGTCATCTCGAACACCCGCGCCTCCGGTATGCGCATAGCGAGGCGCGACACATCCTCCGCCGTCACCAGTTCACCCTGGGTGCCGGCGGCTATTTTTTCGATTTCTGGTATGAGCCCGTTCATCAGCTCGCCGCTGAGATATATGAGCGTCACGCAGGCGTCGGGCAGGGCGTTCTTCCCCAGCGCCGCGAAGCGCTTGCGAATCCACTGCACCAGCGGACCCTGGCCCTGGGAGGTGAAGTTTATTACCTTGCCGTATTTGGCGACAGCCTTCATTATCTTTGTGCGCTGGTCCGGCTCAAAGTCCGTGTCCTGAACGAACACCAACGTGCACCAGTCCGGGATATCTGCTATCAGCTTCTCCAGAGCCGCTGCCTCAGCGTCACGGCAGTGCGCAAAATCATAGCCACGCACCTCCGTCAGGGAGTGCTCCGAGAGGAATGGCAGCGCGTTCACGGCGTCCGAAAGCTCGCGCAGTGACGTGTTCTTGCCGTCGAGGCGGTGGTAGCTGAAGTCGTCGCCCCCGTCGGGGAGGCAGATGGCCTTTATCTCGCCCAAGAACGCCTCGCGCAGATAGTCCTCCTGCCCGTAGAGCAGATAGAGCCGCGCGGGGCCCTCCGCCTTAAGTTCGCGGCTCACCTCGCCGTAGTTGAGCCTGTCGTTAGGTTTTGTCTTCTTTTGACGCTTGTTAGCCATTGACATCCGCCCTCACTGTGATATTGCCGTTTTCGTCCGTCCTGTATATTTCGAGCCCCAGAACCTCGAGCCGCCGCAGCGTCTCCCAGGTCGGGTGGCCGTAGCTGTTGTAGCCAACCGATATGGCCGCGTATTCCGCGTCGATGGCCTCCAGCAGTTCGTAGCTTGTGGAGTATTTCGAGCCGTGGTGACCCACGACCAGCAGTTCCGTGTCCGGGAACGTATGCGTACCTACAAGTTCACGCTCGACCGAGCTGTTCACGTCGCCCATCACAAGCGCGTCGAATTCCCCGATGCTCGCGAGGACAACAATGCCGCGCTCGTTCTCGTCTCCCGCGTCCACTGGCTTGAAGAGCGTGAGCTCCAAATCGCCCAGGCTCAGCTCAAGGTCGCTGTCCGAGACATAGACGACCTCTGTTCCGCTGCGCTCAGCCGCTGTGAGTATGCCCTCAAGCATGCCGTCGGAGTCATCAGGGTCTCCGGGCATATAGAGCGTGCCTACGTCTATGCGCGTGAGCAGCCGCTCCACGCCGTTTGCGTGGTCTGCGTGCAGATGAGTGAGCACCAGCGCGTCTATATAACTGCGCCCGCGGCTCAAAAGGTACTCCGCGGCCGTGTCTCCGGCGTTGTCCCAGGTACTCTTGCCGCCGCAGTCGATGAGCACCGCCCTCTCGCCGCAGGCCGCAGCCACGCACTGGCCCTGACCCACGTCGAGCACAGTGACCGAGCTCTCTTTGAGCTCCGCATTCCGCGCTGTAGCCAGCACGACCGCCAGCGTGAACACCGCCGCCAGCGACGGTGCCAGCGGTCGGAATCCTCCCTTCCCTTTCAGCGCCCAGGCCAATAAAAAGACGGCATATGCAAATACAAGCCACCAGACTATCAGCCTGTCGGCCGTATAAACCGCCGAATAAGGCAGCGCCGCGAGCGTCTTTGCCGCAAGGCTAATATAACGCGCGAGCCAGGCGGCGTTCCACGCTATCGCTGCGCCCAGCGGCGCAAATATGAGCCCCGCCGCCACCGCCGCGTAGCCTGCGGTGAATGTCAGCGACACAGCCCAGAGCGTGACCAGATTCGTGAGAGGCGCAACTAGAGAGACGTAACCGAATGTGAGCGCCACGACCGGCGTTGTAAACGCCATGGAGCCCACGGAGCTCGAGACGCTGGCCAGAACAAACCTTACGACAGCGTTCGGCCTGCGCTTTTCGTCCCCGCGCCGCCAGAGAGCGTTGAGCCATTCATACACCTTCGGAGTGAGCAGGATTATGCCCGCCATGGCCGAAAAGGAGAGCTGGAGCCCCGCCGCCGCGACAGACAGCGGGTTGGCGGCCACCAGTATGAGCAGGCCCGCACACAGCGAAGTCAGCCCATCCGCCTCACGCCGAAGCAGCGGCGCGAGCATTATCAGCAGCAGCATGACGCATGCGCGCACGACCGAAGCCGTACAGCCCGTCATGAAAGTGAACACTATAATGACCGGTATTCCCCAAATGGAGGCACTTCGCTTGCCGAGCAGATAGACCAGCACGCCGTAGAGGAACGAGAGATGCATGCCCGAGACGGCTACGACATGACGTATTCCGGAAACCGAGAGCGCGTTATCCAGCTCAAAGTCGTCGTACAGCCCGGAGGTGTCGCCGATAAGCAGGCCCAGCATGAAGGCCTCTACATCCCCGGGAAATACCTCCCGCACCGTCTCGCGCACGAGATTTGAAAGTTCCATGGGAAAGCTGAGAAAGCTCATTGCGTCTCGGCGCGTGTTCTCAGGCTCCCCGCTGAGGTATGCGCGCAGCAGTATGCCGCGGGATGAGTAGATATCCGTTGCCTCGCCGTATTTTTCAAGCGCAGATATGAACTCCAGCGGGAACTCTGCTAGGTCGCCGGGACGAAGCTCCGGCATGAGGCCGTTGTAGTCATAAACCGCGGCCTTGACACGCGGGAGCCCCTCCTGCTCTATGCGCAACTCCACGGAGGCATAGCCTGTGTCGCGCTCGGGGTAGTCGAGCACACGGGCGGTGACTATCAGCTCCTGCCCCGCAAGCTCCGCAGCCGGAGCGACGAATATATCCGTGTAAAGCCCGTACCAGCCGAGGCCGAGCGACGCAGAAATGCAGATTATAAGCGCACGAAACCGAGCCGTGCCCCGCAGCGCAAGCGCCGGGATGCACAGCAGAAAAAACCCGCCCGCGCACCAGAACAGCGCGGACGCGGGCAGCAGATAATGTGCCGCCGCCGCGGCCCCGGCAAAGGAGAGCGCGGCGCAAACCAGCTTACGCACGCCGCCCCGGCTCGTCGGTCAGGCCGAGGATATAGTCCGTTGAGACGCCGTAAAGCTCGGAGAGCTTGATAACCGCCCAGACCGGTATCTCGCGTATGCCCTTTTCATATCTGCGATAGACCTCCCTGTTCATATTCAGGTAGTCCGCAATCGCCAGCTGGGTCCTGTCACTGTCAGCACGCAGGTCCTCCAAGCGTGGAAAATACATTCACATCACCGCCTAAATGCTACTATTTTGTAGCATAAAAGCGCAAATATGCCGCCATACGGATGTAATTTCCGAAAAATGTATTGGCAGGCGGCCTCGCCTGCCAATACATTTTGTATCATTATCGCTATTGGATTCAGATGAGCTTTTCAGCCATTTCTGCGCCGGCGAGGATGTGGAAATGCAGGTGCGGGACTGTCTGACCAGCAGCCTTGCCGGAGTTGGTGATGACGCGGAAGCCGTCAGCGAGGCCCTCCTGCTCGGCGATCTTGGCAATGACCTCGAAAATGTGAGCCACGGCGGCGGAGTTTTCGCTCGTTATCTGGGCAGCGGAATCCGCGATGTGCTCCTTCGGGATGACCAGGATGTGAGTCGGAGCCTGGGGATTGATATCCCGGAAGGCAAGCACCGTGTCATCCTCGTAGACCTTGTTGGACGGGATGTCGCCCTTGGCTATCATGCAGAACAGGCAGTCTTGCATTTTACTTTTCCTCCTTCAAAAGTCCGAGCTTCATGGCGACATAGTTGTCGACCATCGCAAGCGCGTTATCGAGCATCAGCATATCCTTGCCGCCGCCCATGGCGAAGTCGGGCTTGCCGCCGCCCTTGCCGCCGGTCATGGCGGTGACCTGCTTGATGAGGTCACCGGCCTTCACGCCGTGCTCGACGGCGTTCTTGCCGCAGACGGCAAAGAAGGTTATCTTCTGCCCATCGTCGGCCGTGGCAAACACGGCGACCAGGTTGGGAGCCTTGTCGCGAAGGAAGTCGCCGACGCGGCGCATCTCGTCCGCCGTGGCGCCGGGGCGCATAGCGGTAATGACTCGCAGGTCTCCCACCTTGTGCGAGGAGGTGATAAAACCGTCCAGCTCGCCGGAGCGGAGCTTGTCCTGCAGCGCCTCCACCTTGCGCTTGAGCTCGCGCAGGTCGTTCATAGCGGTTTTGGCCTTGTCCACGACCTCGAAGGGCGAGGACTTGAGCACGTTTGCCATCTCCATGAGCTTGCGGTTGTTCTCCTCATTCTCGCGGAAGAACTCCAGGCCGGTCACGGCCTCTATGCGCCTCACGCCGGAGGCAACGGAGAACTCGGACTCTATCCTGAACGGGCCGACCTTGGCCGTATTGTTCACATGCGTGCCGCCGCAGAGCTCGCTGGAGAAGCTGCCCATGGTCACAACGCGGACCCTGTCGCCGTACTTCTCGCCGAAAAGCGCCTGCGCGCCGTGGCTCTTGGCCTCCTCGAGGCCCATCTCGGAAATATCTATGTCGTCTCCGCGGAGTATCTCGTGGTTCACTATCCTGCCGACTTCGAGCAGCTCCTCACCGGTCATGGCGGAGAAGTGGGTAAAGTCAAAGCGGAGCTTATCGGGCTCGACAAGGGAGCCGGCCTGATGGACGTGGTCACCGAGCACCTGACGGAGCGCGGCATGCAGCAGGTGTGTGGCAGAGTGCGCGCGCATGATGGCGCGGCGGCGCTCCTCGTCCACGACAGCCTTTACGGGCATGTCGAGCCTGAGCTCGCCGGAGCGCATAACACCGCTGTGCAGGTACTTGCCGCCTTTGGTCTTCTGGACGTCACGCACCTCGAATACGACACCGTCGGCCTCGATGGTACCGTGGTCAGCCACCTGGCCGCCCATCTCGGCGTAGAACGGGGTCCTGTCGAGCACGACGGAGCCCTCGGCGCCCTCGCTCAGCTCACCGGAGAGCTCGCCCTCGACGACAAGCGCCTCTACCTTGGCCTCGTCGCTGAGCTTGTCATAGCCGGTGAACACGGTCGGCACAGCATCAAGGCCCAGGTCAAGGCCGGACCAGCCGCTGATGTCGCCGCGCGCAGCCCTGGCGCGCTCGCGCTGCTCCTGCATAAGGGCGTTGAAGCCCTCGGTATCAGCTGTCATGCCGGACTCGCTGAGGACGTCCTCGGTGAGGTCCAGCGGGAAGCCGTAGGTGTCGTAAAGTTTGAAAGCGTCCGCGCCGGAGAGCACGGTCTCTCCCTTGGCCTTGAGCTCGTCGATAAGCTCGCCGAGGATACGCATGCCGCCGTCTATCGTGCGGGCGAAGCTCTCCTCCTCGGTACGAATGACCTTGGTGATGAAGCTCTGCTTCTCAATGAGGTCGGGGTAGGCGACGCGGTTCTCGTGAATAACCGTCTCGCAGACCTTGTAGAGGAAGGGCTCGTTCACGCCGAGGAACTTGCCGTGGCGCGCCGCGCGGCGCAGCAGACGGCGCAGGACGTAGCCGCGGCCCTCGTTGGAGGGCAGGACGCCGTCGCCTATCATGAAGGTGGCTGAACGGATGTGGTCGGTGATGACGCGCAGCGAGACATCGTTCCTGTGGCTCTCGCCGTAGTGAGCGCCTGTGAGCTCCGAGACCTTGTGCGTGATGTTCATCACGGTATCGACGTCGAACAGGCTGTCCACGCCCTGGCAGACGCAGGCGAGGCGCTCAAGGCCCATACCGGTATCGATGTTCTTCTGGGCGAGCTCGGTGTAATTGCCCTGACCATCGGAGTTAAACTGGCTGAAAACGTTGTTCCAGACCTCGATGTACCTGTCACAGTCGCAGCCGACGGTGCAGTCGGGCTTGCCGCAGCCGTATTTTTCGCCGCGGTCGTAGTATATCTCGGAGCAGGGACCGCAGGCGCCGGTGCCGTGCTCCCAGAAGTTGTCCTCCTTGCCGAAGCGGAAGATACGCTCCGGGGCGATGCCTATCTCATCGCGCCAGATGTTGAACGCCTCGTCGTCGTCAACATAGACGGAAGGATAGAGTCTGTCCGGGTCGATGCCGACCCAGTCGGGGCTGGTGAGAAACTCCCAGGACCAGGCTATGGCCTCGTGCTTGAAGTAGTCGCCGAAGGAGAAGTTGCCGAGCATTTCAAAGTAGGTGCCGTGCCGCGCGGTCTTGCCGATGTTCTCGATGTCGCCGGTGCGGACGC
>OLPA01003475.1_pt1 | contig 10677 bp, 9 predicted proteins | sample 1672811 | NCBI WGS metagenome assembly OLPA01 (sample SAMEA3136726, study PRJEB25190) | human gut metagenome | biome: human gut; feature: human-associated habitat; material: faeces | place: Austria | collected 2013
AACCGGAATCTGCGGATGCTGGGACTCAGTGTCGTTTGGCGTTTCGGAATCGAAGATGCGGAGGAGATCCTGCTGCGGATCGTTGCCGAAAACCGGCCCGAGGAGTCCGTCGGTGCGATGTACGTTCTTTGTACGCTGCACAGTGTGATTACGCGTCCCGAAGTGGAAAAATTCGTGGGCGGAATGAATCCCGTTCAGCGCAGGGTACTGCTGCGTTATATTGCCCGGCAGGGATACTCCGCGAACGCTTTGCAGGTATTCATTCCTGAAGAGGAGAAGCGATATTATGTGTCGTTGGTCGATTCGTATAAATTGAATGTCGGATAGTATGTGGTTCATTGAGTTAGGTACGATTTGCGTGACGGTTGCCGTCGTGGTGCGTGTCTGGTGGCTGGTAGTTCAAGTGTTGAGGGCGCGTAACAAGCGTCGTTTGCTGTCCCGTATGTTCGGCGTGGTTTCCGATTCGCCCGATTTTATCGGAATTTCGGCGATTTGCCACGACATAGATTCCGTTTCCCAGGTGGCCGACCTGCTCGATGTGGAGTATGCCAGTTACGAATTGCTGGTGGTGATGGACGCCCGTCTGAAACCGGAGTTGTTTCATGAGATGCTCCGGCATTACCGGATGATGCGGGTGGATTATCATCCGTTCGAAGCCTGTTCTCAGTTGGGTGTACGGGGATTCTACCGCTCTCAGACGCGGGGTGTCAATCGTCTGACGCTGCTCGATCAGATGGAGGCGTTTTCCGCCGTTTCGTCGGATGCGGCCGTGCGAGCCGCGTCGTACGATTATATTTTGCCGATCGGCCGCAACCTGCGCCTCAAACGGGGTGCGATCGACCTTCTGGCGATGGAGTTGGCGGTTCATCCGATCCACTCTATATCGTTCGTGCGGACTGCCGTAGGACCTTCGCTGCGACTTTATGCCCGGGAGTATGTCGGCCGGTTGGGTCGTTTCGACCGGGCCGACGGGTATGAATTGTCCCGCAAGGAGAGGATCACGTTGTACGAACCGTTGTTTTATGACTTGCATCCTTCCCGCTACGCATGGATTTTAACTCTGGGAGGGATGTCGCTCCTGGCCGGATGTGCGGTCGTTGCATGGGTGTTCGGGTGGTTGCCCGTCACGTTGTTGCTATTGGATATATTGTTGCTTTGGGGGCTGTCCCTGTGGCTGAACTCCATTGCTGCGCCCGTCTCCTCCGGGAAACGGGATACTGCGCTCGGGGCCATGTGACGGCAGCCGAGTTTTTTATTGCCGGAAATTTTACGGATCCGGGGATTAATACTATCTTTATCCTGTCTTACCGATCAAAAACACTATTATGCTTGACAACGAGCTGAAATCATATCTTTTGCCCAACCTTTTCAATGCGGCGGTGCGGGCCGGTGCAGCCATTATGCAGGTTTACAAAAACAAGGAGGATTACGACATCAGCATTAAGAGCGACAAGACTCCGATTACCGTCGCGGACCGCCGGGCGCACGAAACGATCAAGACCTATTTGGGACCTACCCGTATCCCGATTCTGAGCGAGGAGGGGCGTGAGATGCGGTACGAGGAGCGCTGCAACTGGGAGCTGTTCTGGTTGGTGGACATACAGTACAGGATGATGAGCCGAAGTACGGACTTTGTGTGTCCGGATTTGTACATCCAAAGAAGATTTTTAAGAATTACGGATGTAAACCGGGGGATGTGCTGATCCTTACCAAACAGGTCGGAACAGGAATTGTTAATACAGCAATCAAAGGAGAAATGGCATCTGCAGCCGCAATCAGGGAAGCTGAGATTGTCATGTCTTCTTTAAATAAAAAAGCAAAAGAAGTTGTGGAGCATTTCCCTGTAAATGCATGTACAGATATTACAGGATTTGGTCTTTTAGGTCACTGCGTTGAAATGGCAGAGGCAAGTAATGTGACATTTGAACTGAATGTTCACGATATTGCATATCTTGATGAAGCAATCAGCTATGCAAAAATGGGCCTTGTTCCGGCGGGGGCTTACAAGAACAAGGGATATTCTTATCAGAAAGTAGATTTCAGAAATGTAGAAGATCATTTTATCGATCTGTTATATGATCCGCAGACATCAGGTGGACTGCTCATCAGCGTGGAAGCGCAGTATGCGGAAGCCGTGATGGAAGCATTCGAGAAGAAGAGACTGGATACCAAGGTATCCCTGATCGGAACCGTAACAGAAAAGAGCGATAAACTGATTCGTCTGCACTAGGAATTCAAAGAGGTAGAGGAGAAAATGAATAAAAATTTATTATTTCGCAGTATTCCGAAAGTAGATATTCTGCTTGAAGAACAGGAGATACAGGATTTGATTGATGTATATGGACGTGAACTTGTGATGGCTGTGATCCGTGAAGAGATGGATGCGCTCAGAACATTTATCGGAAAGTGCGAGGAAGAAGAGAAAGCGAAAGCGCAGATCGGGATGCTTACGCAGAATATAAAACGGCATGCCGGAAAGCTGCATGAGCCGAATATGAAAATGGTGATCAACGGAACAGGAACAGTTCTCCACACCAATCTCGGCCGTGCACCGATCAGTAAGGAGCATGTTGAGAGACTGGCAGGAATTGTGAGTGGTTACTCCAATCTGGAATACAATCTGGAAGCAGGAGCACGTGGAGAGAGATACTCTCATTTTGAAAAACTGCTTTGCAAACTGACCGGGGCAGAGGCTGCGATGGCGGTTAACAACAATGCTGCGGCTGTTATGCTGATCTTAAGTTCAATGGCAAAAGGCGGGGAAGTTGTAGTATCCCGCGGAGAGCTGGTTGAGATCGGTGGCAAATTCCGGATTCCGGATGTAATGGAGCAGAGCGGAGCTTCACTTGTGGAAGTCGGAACGACGAATAAGACACATTATTCTGATTATGAAGAAGCGATCACAGAGGAGACAAAAGCACTCCTTAAAGTTCATACAAGCAATTACCGTATTGTTGGATTTACAGAGACGGTTACGATCGATGAACTGATTCCGATTGCGCAGGAACACGATATCCCGATCATCGAAGATCTTGGAAGTGGTGTGCTGATCGACCTGAGTAAATACGGACTGACCTATGAACCGACGGTTCAGGATTCCATCCGCAAGGGAGCGGACGTTGTATGCTTCAGCGGAGACAAGCTGCTCGGTGGTCCGCAGGCTGGAATCATCATCGGTAAGAAGAAATATATTGACCAGATGAAGAAGAATCAGCTGACACGTGCACTGCGAATTGATAAATTTACAGCAGCGGCACTGGAACTGGTATTACAGGAATATTTATCAGAAGAAAAGGCAATCCAGAATCTTCCGGTACTGCGTATGATCACAGAGTCCAAAGCGGATGTGGAAAAGCGTGCAAGATCTCTGAAGCGGATTCTGCAGAATGCACATCTTGCTGCAACGATCGGGATGGAACCGTGTGAATCACAGATCGGTGGAGGCTCTCTTCCGCTTGAACGCATTCCGAGTATGGCAGTTACGATTAAGCCGGAGAATATCAGTGTACCGAAGCTGGAAGAAGAGATGCGGCATCTTTCTATGCCAATCATTCCGCGTACAGCTAACGACACGATTTATCTGGATGTGCGGACAATTGAATCCTGCTACTTTAAGAAGATAGCAGAGATGCTGGGAGAATTATTATGAAAAACATTATCGTAGGAACCGCAGGTCACATTGACCATGGGAAAACGACACTGATAAAAGCACTTACCGGACGTAACACGGACCGGTGGGAAGAAGAACAGAGAAGAGGGATCACCATTGACCTCGGGTTTACTTATTTTGATCTGAAAAATGGAGACCGTGTAGGGATCATTGATGTTCCGGGACATGAAAAATTTATCAACAACATGGTTGCGGGAGTTGTCGGAATGGATCTGGTACTTTTGGTTGTGGCAGCGGATGAAGGTATCATGCCGCAGACAAGAGAACACATGGACATTTTGGGACTCCTTGGGATCAAGAAGAGCATTCTGGTGATCAACAAGTGTGATCTGGTCGATGAAGAATGGTTGGAACTCGTTGAGGAAGAAATCCAGGAAGAACTGGAAGGTACTTTTTTGGAAGGTGCACCGGTTGTTAAAGTATCGGCTGCAACTGGGCAGGGGCTTGATGAACTGACGGATACGATCCAGCAACTGATGTCGGATGAGGTGGTTGCAAAGGATACACAGACTATTCCAAGACTTCCGATTGACCGGGCATTTACCTTGTCAGGCTTTGGGACAATTATCACAGGGACACTTATCTCTGGTACGATCACCAGGGAAGACGTTCTGGAAATGTATCCGATCGGAAAAGAGTGCAAGATCCGTAATATTCAGGTACATGGGCAGAATCAGGACAAATGCTATGCCGGACAGAGAGTGGCGATCAATCTGTCAAATGTGAAGAAAAAGGAAATTCGCAGAGGGTGTGTGCTTGCACCGAAGAACAGTATGAAAAATACAGATCTTCTGGATGTGAAGCTGAAAGTTCTGGAAGACTCCATGCGTATCCTTACAAATCATGAGAGATTGCATTTATACACGGGTACGAGTGAGATTCTCTGCCGTGCTGTTCTGCTGGATAAGGAGCAGATCGGACCGGGAGAAGAGGGACTGGTACAGCTCAGACTGGAAGAAGAGATTGCGGTCAAACGAGGCGACCGTTTTGTAGTACGTTTCTATTCGCCGATGGAGACTATCGGAGGCGGGATCGTTCTGGAACCGAATCCGGTGCGTAAGAAACGTTTTGATGCGCAGGCAATCGAAGAACTGAAGAAAAAAGAATCCGGTTCTCTTGGCGATGTTATGGAGCTTCAGATCAAAGAACACGGCGACACGATGATCACACTTGCTGAGCTTGCAAAGGTGATGGCACATTCCGTAGATGAACTGAAGGAGTATCTTGACGAACTGGAAGAATCGGGCACAATCTTTGTATTCCCAATGAAGAAGGACACATATTTGTGGCACAGAGACAGCGAATTTGCAGTACGTCAGAAGATAGAGGAGACACTGCAGAAATATCACAGTGAGCATCCATACCGATATGGAATGAAGAAAGCCGAAATTCACAACACATTCCTGAAAAAGATCAAACCAAACATATTTGATGCGTATATCGAAAGAATGACGGGAGAAAACGTCTATGGAAGAAGGGAAGAATATCTTTCGCTTCCGGGATATGAAGTTCCGAAGGATGCGATGTATCTTCAGACAGAGAAGCTGATCGAAGATACATTTGAAAAAGCAGGATATGATTTTGTGAGATTTTCAGAGATTGATTTTGGAAAAATTCCGCGCCAGACAGCGGAAGATGTGGTTCTCATGATGATTGACGAAGGAAAAGTACTCCGTATCAATGAAGAGATCTTTACAACGAAACAGCTGATGGATGAAGCGAAGGAAAAAATTCAGAATCATCTGAAGGAAGAAAATCTGATCACGATCGCACAGGTGAGAGATATGTTCTCAACAAGCAGAAAGAGTGCGAAACCGATTTTAGAATATATGGACAGCATTAAGGTGACAAAGAAGACAGGCGGAGAAAGTGAGAGGGTGGCATACTTATGAATTTAAAGCAGCTGGAGGCATTTGTTAAGGTAACTGAGTCGGGAAGTTTTTCAAAAGCGGCAAAGCTTTTGTTCCTGACACAGCCAACGGTCAGTGCACATATCTCTTCTCTGGAGAAAGAACTGGACTCACGGCTTTTTGTCAGAAATACAAAGGAAGTAAAATTGTCGGAAGAAGGAAAGCAATTATACCAGTATGCGCGCCAGATGGTGGAACTCGAAAAAGAAATCGAGCAGGTATTTTCCAAGGATGCGCATCGTGAGGAAAAATGTATTACAATTGCGACCTCTACGATTCCGGCGCAGTATGTTCTTCCGGCGATTCTGGCGAAATTCAGAGAGACTTATCCGGATGAGCAGTTCCGGATTTCAGAAAATGACAGCTGCGGTGTTGTTGAACAGGTAGCAGGGCATATGGTAGATATTGGATTCACAGGTACGGTACTTGAAAAAAAGCATTGCAGATATATGCCTTTTTATCAGGATGAACTGGTTGTTATCATGCCGAATACCGAGTTTTATCAGGAAATACAGAAGCGCTATAAGACAGCAACATGGATAAAGAATGAACCGGTCATTATGCGGGAAGAAGGATCGGGAACCCGCAAGGAAACAGAAAAAATATTGAGAAAAGCAGGAATTATGCCTGATACTCTCAATATAGTAGCATGCATTGAGAATCCGGAAGCAATAAAAAGGTCAGTAAAGAGTGGGCTTGGAATCACGATCATATCAAGACTTGCAGCAGAAGAGGAGATCCGGACCGGACAGGTTCTGGAATTCCCGTTACAGAAGGATGAAAGCAGTCGTTATCTGAACCTTGTATACAATAAAAACTATCAGCTGCCTGCAGCAGCAGAGCATCTGATCCGGATTGTAAAGGATTTCTATCCGGATGCACATATGGGGAAATGAAAAGAGGATCAATATGATATATTTAGATAATGCAGCAACCACAATGCGCAAACCACAGGAAGTAATTGATGCGATCACCGCAGTAATGTGCTCAATGGGGAATGCAGGAAGAGGCGTCAACGAGGCATCTCTCGGAGCAGCAAGAACCGTATATGACACAAGAGAGAAGCTTGCAGGTTTTTTCGGGGCGGAAGATGCAAGACAGATCGTATTTACCATGAATTCAACGGAGAGTCTGAATATTGCGATCAAGGGGATCTTAAATCCGGGAGACCATGTGATCTCTACGGTTTTGGAACATAACTCTGTTCTCCGACCACTTTATGAGATGGAGAAAAAGGGAGTTGAAGTGACATTCCTTGGATGTGATGAAAAAGGAACTCTGGATTACGCAGATTTTGATAAAGCAATCAAAGAGAATACAAAAGCAATTGTCTGTACCCATGGGTCCAATCTGACGGGAAACAAAGTGGATGTGGAGCGGATCGGGGAAATTGCCAAAAAACACGATCTGTTGTTTGTGGTAGATGCATCACAGACTGCCGGTGTATTTCCGATCGATGTGCAGAAGATGCATATTGATATTCTGTGTTTTACCGGACATAAGGGACTTTTAGGACCGCAGGGGACTGGTGGGATGTATGTGAGAAAAGGCGTTCATGTCCGGCCACTTCTTTCAGGCGGTACCGGTGTGCAGACCTATAGTAAGACACAGCCGGAAGAGATGCCGACAGCACTGGAAGCAGGAACACTTAACGGACACGGAATTGCCGGACTGGATGCTGCGATCGGATATCTGGAAGAAACAGGAATTGATACGATCCGTGCAAAGGAACAGGCACTTATGAAGCGGTTCTATGAAGGTGTAAAAGAAATCCCGGGAGTCAAAATTTATGGAGATTTCAGCAGCATGGATCGTTGTGCAGTCGTGAGCCTGAATATCAGAGATTATGACTCGGGAGAAGTCAGCGATGCACTTCTGACAGATTATGGGATTTCTACCCGTTCAGGAGGACACTGTGCACCACTGATGCATGAGGCACTTGGAACCGTAGAGCAGGGAGCTGTCAGATTCAGTTTTTCACACTATAACACAGAGGAAGAAGTGGATACAGCAATCCGGGCAATCTGCGAGCTTGCAGAAGAAGAGTAAAATTTTATAAGATCAGAGATTGATAGAAGACCGATATAGTATTGATAGTATCAATATATATATCGGTCTATTTTAATTATGAATTGGACAAGAAGTTGTGCAAAAGATATAATTATAAGGTAACAAAAGATGATATTCTTGGTAAAAACCGAAGCCGCGATATCTCTTATCCACGACAAATCTGTATGTATCTCTGTGAGAAATACACTGGGCTTTCATTAGCAGCGATCGGTGCTGCGTTGGGCAATAAAGATCATACAACGGTTCTTCATGGCATCAAAAAGATTAAGACTGACTTGGAGAAGGATGAGCAGTTACGCAGTACAATTGATATTATCACCAAGAAGTTAAACCCTCCAAAGTAGCATAAACTCTGGATAAAACGAGTTTTCCACCGAATTTCCACAGGAATTATCCACAATTTGTTGATGGTTTATTTGCGTTGTGAATAACCTGTGGATAGTGCAGTGGACAAGCGGTGGATACTCATTTTTTACCTTTCCCGCGAAGCGGGACGCGATTTTAAAAATTGTGGAAAAATGCCATGTTATCCTATTTTTTTTCAACAGTTATTCACAGTCATTTCACCACCAGAAGTCAGCATTTATCACGGTTGTAGAGCTTATCCACAATATAAACGCCCCCTACAACTACTACAACATTATCATATATATATTTATGTATATGCACACCTCTCTTTTTTATGACTGTTAACTTTTGTGGATAACATCACCTTTATATAGAACATACGAAAGGACGTATCAACATATGAAAATCATTTGTAATAAATCAGCATTGCTTACCGGTGTCAACACTGTCTTAAAAGCAGTACCTGCAAGAACAACAATGCCTATTCTTGAATGTATACTGATTGATACAACATCAGGGGTCATTAAATTGACAGCCAATGATATGGATCTCGGTATTGAAACAATAGTTGACGGCGATGTCCTTGATAAAGGATGTATTGCTTTGGAGGCTAAACTGTTTTCTGAGATTGTGAGAAAACTCCCGGATAGTGAAGTTACCATTGAAACAGATGACAACAATAAGGCATTGATTAAATGTGAAAAAGCAAAATTTAATATCGCCGGAAAAGATGGTGAAGATTTTGTCGCATTGCCTGAAATAGAAAAGACCCATTTTATTACGCTTTCCCAGTTCTCATTAAAAGAAATTATTCGTCAGACGATTTTTTCAATTTCTGATAATGAAAGCAACCGAATGATGTCCGGTGAACTTTTACAGATTGATCAGGATCAGCTGCGTCTTGTTTCACTGGACGGTCAGAGAATTTCTATCCGTAAAATTTCACTTAAAGAATCATATGATCCGATCAAAGCAGTTATTCCTGGAAAAACCCTGAATGAGATCAGTAAGATTTTGTCTGGTGATATGGATGATGATGTCCGTATTTATTTTACAGACAGACATGTATTGTTTGAATTTGATCAGACAGTGGTTGTATCACGTCTGCTGGAAGGAGAATATTTCCAGATTGACAAGATGATTTCGAGTGATTACAATACCAAAATAACCATTAACAAGAAAGAGCTGCAGGGGTGTATTGAACGTGCGTCTCTTCTGATTCGTGAAAGTGAAAGAAAGCCAATTATTATCAACGTGACAGATGGTTCCATGGAGATGAAGATCCAGTCAGCCATGGGTTCCATGAATGAAGATATTGATATCAGCAAAGAAGGACGGGATATCATGATCGGATTTAATCCGAAGTTTATCCTGGATGCACTGCGTGTTATTGATGATGAGGAGATTACCATGTATCTGGTCAATCCAAAGGCACCTTTTATCATCAAAAACGATGAACAGTCTTATATCTACCTTGTTTTGCCAATTAGTTTCAACATGTAATTGTTCAGAGTCAAGCATCATCTCATAAAGCTGACATAAAATGTGTTGCATTTTGTCAGTTGCTTGACTCAAAATATACAGGAATAAATAAGGAGTAGAATGATGCAGACATTTGGATTAAAGGATGAACATATTAAACTTGGACAGCTTTTGAAAGCAACTGGTCTGGTAGGATCCGGCGTAGATGCCAAGATTGTTGTTCAGGAAGGACTTGTGAAAGTCAACGGTAAAGTTTGTTATATGCGCGGCAAAAAAATCGTGTCGGGTGATATTGTTGAATTTGAAAATGAAAAGATAGAAGTTGTATAGAGTATGTATGTAGAATCGCTGGCATTGGAGAATTACAGAAATTATGCGCATCTTTCAGTTAATTTAAGTCCGGGCATTAATATCTTTTTCGGAGATAATGCTCAGGGAAAGACGAATGTGCTGGAAGCACTTTATATGTGTGCAACAACAAAATCCCATAGAGGCAGCCGTGATCGTGAAATCATTCGGTTTGGTGAAGAAGAAGCCCATATTCGGATGCTGCTTTCAAAGGAGCATGTACGACACAAAATCGACGTGCATCTGAAGAAGAATAAATCAAAAGGGATTGCTATTGATGGTATTCCCATCAGAAAATCCGGGGAATTGTTTGGTCTTGTGCATATGATCTGTTTTTCACCGGAAGACCTGGCCATGATTAAAAATGGACCGGGGGAGAGACGACGTTTTCTCGATCTCGAATTATGTCAGCTGGATAAAGTTTATCTACATAATATTTCCAATTACAACAAAATTGTGAACCAGAGAAATAATCTTCTCAAGCAGATAGGTTTTGATTCTGCATTAAAGGATACACTTGATATATGGGATATGCAGATGGTGAATTATGGCAGAAAAGTCATTGAGACAAGAAGACTGTTTATTGCGCAGTTGAATGAATGGCTGGAGCAGATTCACGGAAGGCTCACCGGCAACAGAGAAAAGCTTCGGCTTGTTTATCAGCCGAGTACGGAGCCGGAGGATTTCGAGCGTGTACTGTTATCAAAAAGAGATCAGGATATACGGATGAAAATGTCAGGAACAGGACCGCACAGAGATGATTTTCTGTTTATGGTCGGAGAAGTGGATATTCGCAAATTTGGTTCACAGGGGCAGCAGAGGACAGCAGCATTGTCCTTGAAGCTGGCT
>OLPA01003477.1_pt1 | contig 10674 bp, 10 predicted proteins | sample 1672811 | NCBI WGS metagenome assembly OLPA01 (sample SAMEA3136726, study PRJEB25190) | human gut metagenome | biome: human gut; feature: human-associated habitat; material: faeces | place: Austria | collected 2013
GCTCAAACAGACACAAAACATGAGCGGCAGTGTGCTCCTCACGACGGAAGCCTCGCAACTGTCTGTGGGGATAGCCGGGAACAGCTACATTGTGTCTATATGGGAATTTCTAGGATGAATCATTCAATGGTTTAAAAGAATTGCATTTTGAGAATTGCTTAATTAATGTAAGTATAAAAAATATCAGATAAGTTATGAGTTTGTATATGGTTTCCTAAAAACTCATTTAAAAGCTATCCACTGAATTTTGGAAGATTCTATAAAGATTTTAAGGAATGTTCTACAAGCCATTGGATTTACATAACATGTCCCATTTCTGAAATCAAGACCATTTTACATATAATATATCTAGTTCTATTTCACCACAATTACCTGGCAACACCTTCTCGGAAATCTCAACGTAGAGCTTAACTTACTCTCCCCAACCGCATTAGAAAACATATATCCCAGCGAGCTTCCGACGATTATGAAAAGTTTCTTTTTGTGCTATGGAGATGAAACTCCCGGAAGCGTGGAGCCCTCTGGCGAACACGATTCCTGCTTTTGGGGAGGTTCATCGGAATGCTTAGCACAAGGAAACCCGGAATAATCGTCAGGAGCTCGCTGAACATTACCCTTCCTAACAGATCACACAAAAAAAGAAGACACAGAGTTTCCTCCATGTCTTCTCACAATTTCTATTCTTCTTACTGCTCTTCAGCTCTTGCCATAGCAATCTGGAAGTCTTTCTGATCTGTAAAGATTTCGTTCTTGTATGGGTTCTTCTTCTGCTCAAGAGAACGTTTGATGATAATGGTAATGCAAAGTACGTTTACAACGATTGCAAGGATTGCCATTACACCCTGAGCTGTTGGGTTTGCATATGCAGGCTGAGCTGCTGTAGCTAACTCTAAACCATTTGTCCACTCTTTTCCATAAAGAGATGGTAATACTGCAAACTTAGATCCTACCTGGAATAATGGGAATACCTGAGCGAACATACACCATGTTGCTAAAGTATTTGCACGGTTCTGGATCCAACCACCCTTGTTCCAGAACATTGCTGCGAATGTAGGTGCTAATAATAATGCAATACCACAGTACCAGCTATGTGTAGGAAGGTTCAGGTATGTATAAGTAAAGTTCCATACATCGTATGCTAAGATGAACTGCCATGTCATATCAGGCCATAACATATCATCTTTTTTCTTGGATGTGTAGATTCCCCACCATCCTGTCATACAGAAGATGTTAAGAATTCCGGCAATACCGTTTACCCAGTTCCACCATCCACCGTAGAGCCATACGCCCTCGTTAGATAACCAGTATCTGGAACCGGTCTCAGCAAATGCCTGTGCACCTCTGATCGCAGACTCAAAGTCAGAACATACTGCGATTAAAATGTTAATTGCTACGATGATGAATGGGAATGGTTTAAACCATTCTTTCTTTCCAATGCCCCATTTGTATTTGAGCATCATGAAACCAATACATCCTGCTACTGCTGCATACAGCTTCGCATAATGGAACCAACCGTTCATGTATTTATGTGTCTGGTTGTTTAATGCCCACTCTGCGCCGTTTGCTGCGCCTACTGCGATGGCAATAAAATAAACTGTCAATGCAAGTGGTAAGATCAGGAAAAAGAATACTCCTCCTGCTTTTGTACGACGGGCAATTTCATTACAGATAACTAATCCGGCAAATACCAGGACCCATCCGAGAAGCTGCCACATGGCGTTATCGCCATAAAGGTTGAATAACATATCTTCTTTCCTCCTTCAATGCTACTTAAATATATGATATTCTTTGGCTGGTCATACCAGCCGATGAGTCCAATTTTAATACTTTTTTAATGAAATTACAAGTTTTTTAACGATTTTCTACTACTTTTTACATATTTTTCGTGATTTTTTCGTGAATACGCCCTTTCTGGTTGCTGGTCGAACCAGTGACAATGAATATTTCTTATCCCTCTTCATCCACCTGGATTCCCTTCAAATCCGCCTCTAACAGTTTCATATTATTCTTGATCTCATTCAAAGTCTGCGACACATTTTCCGGCTGACGGTAGTCTCTTGCAAGGGTCACGATCTCTCCCATATCCACATCCGATGCCTCCACGCGTTTCTGCTGTGTCCGGACTTTTCTTGCCGCTTCTTTGGTCTGCATCATCATAGCTTCCTGTTTTGCCCGTTCTAACTTCTGCTCCTCTAACTTTTTTTCTTCCTCTTTCTTCTCTTCCTTGGTATCTTTCGCCTTTTCTTCAGCTTCCTGCTGCTTTTCATCCATGTTGTCTATGGCTTCCTGTTTCAACAGACCGATAATTTCTTTGCTCGCATTTTCCATGATCTGATCTGCATTTTTCTCTGCTTCTACCATAGGATCTGACTTCAAACGTTCCAAACGGATTGCCTTGATCTTGGCTACATCCTCCTTCATACCCTTTTGGGCTTCCTTGAGTTCCTTCCGGAAATGGATACTCCGTTTATTTAATTCTAATGCCTGTTCCTGGTAGTTGGTCAGTCCAGCCTTATCGATTTCTTCACAGCGTTTCCACTCCTCCTCGGTCAACTCAATATTGAATTTTCCACTCATGCAAACCTGTCTTTTCTCTAAGAGTTCTAAATCTTTTTGTTCCTGGGAATCCGGCTCTACCATGTGCTGCTCTCTCAATGCCTTTTTTTGGTCATTGATCTTTAAAACCTCATCCTGTGCCTCACTGTACAAAGTCTTCATTTTGTCATAGTGATCTCTTCGCTCCTGGATATCCGCATCAATAGAACGGTCGATATCCCAGGCATCCTTTACGACCTTCAGAGCTTTTTGCTGTGCCTCTTTCCGTTTTTTAGTTACCGGATCATCAATCAGATTCAGGTCGCCTGCAAATACTTTGCTCTTATCTTTTTTTGTACTCTTTCCATCTTCTGTTTTATCCGCCTGATCTATTGCATTCTCTGCCTGATTCATTTTTCCTAATAAATCCGTTATGCTCTGCTTTCCATACGATGTTATCCTGCTCATATTGTCACCCCACATGATTGTTCCTATTTGTAAATAATATCGGATGACTCTTCTTTTTTCTTTAGACACGCTTTCGCAGCCTCAATAGGATCTTCTTTTCTAAACGCGAAACCTGTACCTGGCTGACCCCTAATTCCTTTGCAGCCTGTACCTGTGTTTTTTCTTCAAAATACCGCAGCGTGATCAGCTTCCGCTCTTTTTCGTTTAACTCTCCTAAAAGCTGCTCCACTAAGATCCGGTTGACCACAAATTCTTTTTCATAATCTCCTTCCCCGGACTGGTCACTCCCTGCCGGAACTGCCCCGCCTTTTGCAGACAACTGCTCTTCTAACGAAATCTCACTGCCGTCTTTTTCATAAATGCTCTGCGATAAAGAAGAGACTTCCCGATTCGCCTCCGTTGCCATAAGGATTTCCTCGGTACTAAGCCCCGTCTCCTTTGAAATTTCCTCTAAGGTGGCATCCCTGCCTTTTTCCTGCTCAATTTTTTCCCTTGCTTTTGCAATATGGTATCCCTGTTCCTTTAAACCTCTCGAAACCTTCATCATGGAATTATCCCGAAAAAAACGTTTCAATTCCCCCGTGATCAACGGTACGGCATAGGTGGAAAATGCCACCTCGTACTTTGTATCAAAACGATCAATCGCTTTCATCAGACCTATCATTCCGATCTGAAAGAGTTCTTCCCTGTCATAGCCCCGGTACTCAAAACGCTTGACCACCGCATAGACTAACGGACGATTCTCCAGAATCAGCTCTTCCCTGGCCTTTTCATCTCCTGTATGTGCCCTGGTAAGCCTTTCCGTAAAATCACTCATCCTCTACTTTCCCTATCTCCTTTTCCATCGTAATCCTGGTTCCGATATGCAGCTCAGACTCCACTTTCACGGAATCCATAAATGCCTCCATAAAAGCAAACCCCATTCCGGAACGCTCACACTCCGGTTTTGTCGTATAAAACGGCTGTTTTGCTTTTTCCACATCAGGAATTCCTTTTCCGTTATCCTTGATCTCAATATGTAATAACCGGTCTAAGAGTACACAGTGGATCTCTACCATTCCTTCTTTTTCTTCGTAGCCATGGATAATTGCGTTTGTCACCGCCTCCGAAACGGAAGTACGGATATCTTCAATTTCCTCCATCGTAGGATTTAACTCCATTGCAAATGCCGCAACGGTAATACGCGCAAGACTCTCATTCACGGAATCTGCAAAAAAACTCATATACATCTCATTTTTTCTCATTCTTCTTCTCCGCCTTCCTCAATCTTTACCATTTTATGCAATCCTGACAACAAAAAAATCTTTCGGATACGTCCATTCATATGCTCTGCCCGAACTTCTCCACCCGTAAAATCCATGTTTTTGCACCGCCCGATCATCATGCCGATTCCGGAGCTGTCCATAAACTCCGTATCTTTAAAATCAAAAACCAGATTTTTCACATGATACGTTTGAAGTAACATATCCGTCTGCGAACGCAGATCAATGGAACTGTGGTGGTCAAGTTCTTTTGGCACCATGACCCGAAGACTGTTGTCTTTTAATTCATACTGAAATATCATATACCTCTCCTCTATCTTTCTTATAATTTTTTCTTGTATCATAGATTGGTTTCATATCATAAAAACTGCTGCACTATGGAGCATTTTTTATAATCAAAAAGACACCGGGCAAAAAGCCTGATGTCTTTTGTATTGTTCCTATATTGTACCACTATTCAATTCCCGGAATATCCGTATTACCGGTATCTCCAGTTGTTGTATCTCTTGTATTTTCATCCGCTGCATCATCCGGATTTGCTGTGTCCGCTTCCGCTGTACCAAATTCATCTAAATATTTCTGTGCTCTTGAGGAACGCTCCGTATTCGGATATAATTCCACCACCTTCTGGTAGTAAGTTCTTGCATTGTCAATATCGTTATTCTTGCGATAGGACTGTGCAAGGTAATACAGTGCATAACCGTCATGATAGTTCTCATCCATATCGATGATCTTCTGGAAACCTGCTGCCGCTTCTGCATAGTTCAGGCTGCTGTATTTCTGGTAAGCATCCTGATAGGTAGAAGCTAAATACTCGCTGTTCACTTCACTGTTAACTGCATCGTAGATCTTCTTTGACTCGTCATCTAAATATTCTGCATTTACATTGCCAAGGGCATCTCCTGCCGCTGTCTTATTGCCATCACGATATGCTGCATAGGCAGTTAAAAGCTGTTGATAAGTTGCCACTTTTCCATCGGCACTGTCCGCACTGTTCTGCTCGTCTGAAATCTTTCCATTCAGTTCATCTACTTTTGCCTGCAGTGTCTTGATTTCCTGATTCTTTGATGAAAGGGAATCATTTGCCTGTAACACCTCGTTCTTTGCATTGGATTTCGCACTCTGTCTAACTCCCGGAACTACTAAAAAGCAGGTGATCAGCACTCCTACGATCAGACCGATCGCAATATTTAATACCGTAGAACCGGAACTGCTCTCCTTAAAATTAGAAACCGGACGGATGATCGTATCGTTTCCACTCTGATAGGAAACCGTCTTTTTATTTTTGTCCTTTAACGTCGTTCCCGATGCTTTTGCACGGTCATCTAACTCCTTCATATAACGAAGTGTTGTGGTATTGTTCGTATCAATGGCATGTGCTTTTTCTAATGCCTTGGCTGCCTGCTCGTAATTGCCTTCCTCTAAATAGAGCAGACCTAACAACTGATGTCCCTGTACCATCTTAGGGTTCATGGAAAGCACCTTTTTCAACTGGATGATCGCCATGTCCCTGCTGTCCTGATGACAGTACAGCAATGCCTGATTATATTTCTTGATCGTCTGGTTGATCGATTCTAATCTGGCTCTGTTCTTTTGAATCTCATCTAAGTACTCCCCGGCAATATTATTCTCCGGTTTAAAATTCTTACTGATGACCCACTCACTAAGCGCAGATACGGTCTCTCCCATCTCAAAATATACCAGTCCTAACAGGTTTCTTGCCTGGATATTCTTTTTGTTAAAACGCAGACTCTTTTTCAGACTCTCCACTGCTCCCGACAGATCCCTGACACCTGCCCGTGAAAGTGCCTGATTATAATATGCATTCGATGTCTGCATGATCTTTTTATATACTTTTACATCTGTGCCACAGCTTGGACAAAAGGATTCTCTGCCAAGCGTTGCTCCGCATCGATAACATTCCATTATACTGTTCCTTTCATATCTTTAAGCATTTCTTTTAAGATGTCTGTCATATCTGTCAGATCCTGATTGTAAATAGCTTCCTCTGCCTCTTCCACCTCAAGGCTTGGCTGAAATTTCTTTAACTCTTCTTCAAAATCAATCACTGTTCTTACCTCCTGTAATCTCTAATAACTCTCCTATAAAATATAATGAACCGGTACAAAACAATGCCTGTCCCCGTTTCTTACCTTTTAATGCCCATTCATAGGCTTTTCTGCTGTCCTCAATTACGACAGCCTGCTGTCCGAAATGGGAAAATATCCTGGCAATGTCTTCTGCCGGAATGCCGCGTTTGTCTGAAATCGTGGTCACAATGACTTGTTCCCATTGTCTCCTCTCGGCTAAAAGCTGTATGGCTTTTTCATAGTCCTTATCCGATACCATCGAAAACAGCAATATCGGATTCTGGGGTCGTATTAATGCAACGGAATCTAAAAATGCATGAATCCCTGCCACATTGTGTGCACCGTCAAAATAAATATTTTCTCCGACCTCCTGCATTCTTCCCTGCCATCTGGTATTTCGGATTCCTTTTAGAATCTCTTCTTTTTTTATACCTGTTTCCGGTTCTAACATCCTCATCGCCTGATATGCCAGTGTCATATTCATCATCTGATATGGTGCTGCAAACGGAATCGAAATTTTCGTATCTACATCATAGTCACATTGAAAATAAAAATCAATATATTTCCCATTAAATTTAGGAAATTTTAAGGAATTTCTATGTACCGGATAAATTTTTGCCTGACATGCCGATGCCTTTGTGCTGATTACCTGATCTGCTTTCTCATTGCCGGCATCATAGAGTACCGGTACTCCCTGCTTGATGATCCCTGCTTTTTCTGCCGCAATTTTTTCAATCGTATCTCCCAGATACTCGGTATGCTCTAAACTGATCGAGGTAATGATCGTTAACAGTGGATGCGTAAAAACGTTGGTGCAATCGAGCCTGCCTCCTAGTCCTGTCTCTAGCACCAGATATTCCACCCGTTTTTTTTGAAAGATCCACATTCCCATTCCAAAGAGATATTCAAAAAAAGTCGGATGTGCAAGTCCTTCTTTTTGTATTCGTTCTACGACTTCATAGACACAGTGAAATGCCTCTAAAAATTCCTCCACAGAGCACATTTTTCCATTGATACAAAAACGCTCTTCCATTCTTACTAAATGTGGTGAAATAAACAATCCATTGCTTTTCTGATTCTCCGTTAACACTTCGCTGATGGCTCGACAGACACTACCTTTTCCATTGCTTCCCGCCACATGGATGATCTTAAAATTTTCCTCGCGGATGTCTAGCCTCCGCAACAGCTCCTTTGTATGCTCTAATCCGTTTTTTTTTGTAAACTTTGGTATCTCATAAAGATATGAAACTGCCTGTTCATATGTCATTTTCATTTTATCAGCCTTTCCTAAATCCAAAAAAGGAAGCCTGTCCTACAGACTTCCTTTATCATATATTTCTTTGACTTATTTTGCAATACCTGCACCCGGAAAACTCATCGCAGGATCCGAGTTCCTTAGACAGATTATTCTTCTATCCGCATCATTAGGATTTTATCGACACTTTTCACAAACTGTACCCGTTCCTGCATATCCTGCACGGAAATTTTTAATTCATCAATTCCGATAGACACACCCGGATATACTGCCTTTTGTGCCTTGACGGATGCATTCTGTGCTTCTTCTACTTCCCGCTGCAAACCTTCCAGCTCTGTCTTTTCGGCTGCCATTGCGGCAATCTCCTGGATCTTTACACGCAAAAGTTCTGTTCTCCTTGGGTCGTCCTTGTAATCAATACCACGCTCTTTTCCAAGTCTTTCAAAATTTGCAAGTCCGGCTTCTATCTTTGTAATATTCTCCTGATGCGTCTCCACCTTTTTCTCTAATTCTTTGATCTGATGCAGGACTTCTTCCCGCACTCCGACTCTTATAGAGGTTGCAACTTCGCCGGGACTTCCTAATACCAGTGCTTCTATTCCGCGGACTGCATATACATTTCCTCCGATGATCCTGCTCTTTTTTCCATTCAGAACAATCTCATCTCCACAGGTTATCTCACATCCGACAAACGCATCCGCTTCAATACTTCCTCTGACATCTACTTTTGCATATTCCACAAATTTTGCATATAAGTTGGCTTTTGTTGTAAGGACTGCCTTGCTTCCTCCTAACATTCCGCTTCGCAATACAATATCGCCATCTGCCGTAATATCCGCAGATTCTACCACACCATCGATCGTTACCGTGCCGGTCGCACGAACACTTGCTCCCGCTGTCACATTTCCATGGACCACTACATCACCGACAAAATTAATATTTCCAACGGAAAGATCCGCATTTCCAAAGATTTCATATACCTGAGAAATGGTGATCCTGTCATTCTCCATATCGATCTTGCCATCCATATTCGAGGTATAGGTATTTCCATCTTCCTGTCTGGTAAATCCGCGTCCTTTTAATGGTGGAAGTTCCCTCGCTCTCTTTGCCGGCAGTGGTCTGCCTTTGACGGTCATTCCATCTTCTCCCGGAACCGGTGGCTTATAAATAGCGATTACCTGTCCTTTTTCCACAGGTTCTACCATGTTGATACTCCAGTAATCCACACTTCCGTCCGGACGGATCTTCGGTTTTTTACTGAAATTATTGTTAAAATGATAATCAAAATGACCGTCTATTCCATCTACCACAGGAGTTCCAACTGCGATACAGACCTCTTTATTGTAGATCCTCTCCCGGAGCATTTTTCTTAAAGTCTCCTGCTCAATCCCATGACGGATCTGATTCTTTTCTAACAGTGCAAGCAATTCCTCTAAAGTATATTCTTCCCCTTCTTTTGGAACCGGCAGTGTCAGAAACGCTTCCATTTCGTCGTAGGTGATGCGGGCTTTTGGCTGTACTTCCCTTTTTGTGATAGTCATAGACGGTCACCTCTTTTCTATTGCATATTCAGAATCTGTATCCCATATCTTACTATTATAGTATAACAAAACCCTTGATTTTGCAATATTTTTCGTTATTCGATTGTCATGCTTTTAAATTGTCACTCTATTTCATCTGTGACAGACGTTCTTCTACCTGCTGCATCATCTGCTCGTATTTTGCAAGTTTTTCTTTTTCCTCTAATACTTTTGCTTCCGGTGCTTTGCTTAAGAATTTTTCATTAGAAAGCATTCCCTTAGAACGTGCTAACTCTTTTTTCAGACGTTCCTGTTCTTTTTTCAGACGCTCTTTTTCTTTTTCAAAATCTACTAAATCCTCAAGCGGGATATAGACTACTGCACCCGGGATCACAACGGATACTGCATCTTCTCCAATACCGTCCTTTGTATCCTGAACCTGGATCTCACTTGCACTGATCAGTGCCGCATATGCTGTCTTCATAGAAGCAAAAATTTCTTCTAACTCTTTATCGTCAACTTTGTAATTATTACGTGTTACTTTTGGTTTATTTTTTTGGTAAACATAAGGGAGATGCATATAATCTTCAACTTCATCATAAGTAACAAAAAAACCTGCCCCATGTTTACAAAAAATAGAACCTGTTGGGAACAAGAGATCATCTTCACTATTATAATTTATTTCCTGCACGATTTGTTCTTGATCAAGACATTCATAGTATCCATCCAATTGATAAAAGAATTTCCCATTTCCTTTTGTAATGGAAAGAAAGTCTTTTTGATAATTCATTAAATATCTTACCGGAGCTTTTCCTTTTATGATAGTTAGCGTATTTTCATAGCTTATTTGATAATCTCCGTGAAAAGTATCCAAATCATAGATGACTTTACTTGAAACATCCGTATCAACAATCATTTCAAATTGATAATAAGGTTCTATTAAAACTGACTTTGTTCTTTTTAAACCTTGACGAATCGCACGATAGGTGGCTTCTCTAAAATCGCCACCTTCTGTGTGCTTAAGATGCGCTTTTCCAGTAACTAATGTCAATTTCATATCAGTAATTGGTGACCCTGTTAAAACCCCACGATGTTGAATTTCTTGTAAGTGTGTCATCACAAGATTTTGAAAATTAATTGGTAAAGTATTTCTTTGACAATTGTTTTCGGAATAATTCCGTGTATCTTATTATATTCTTCTTGAATGCTACGACGACGGGCCGTCTCGTCTATCGCTTTCTGCATACTATCTGTAATTTTATCGGCATACAAAATACATTTCCCATTCGCATTACGAGCACACCGACCGATTGTTTGAATAAGACTACGTTCGCTTCTCAAGAATCCTTCCTTATCAGCATCGATAATAGCAATTAAACTCACTTCTGGAATATCAATTCCTTCGCGAAGAAGGTTGATTCCAACGATACAGTCGTATTTTCCGAGTCGTAGATCACGAATGATACGCATTCGTTCTAACGTTTTTACTTCGGTATGTAAGTATGCTACTTTGATATCGAGATCTTTTAAGTAATTGGTTAATT
>OLPA01003479.1_pt1 | contig 10669 bp, 7 predicted proteins | sample 1672811 | NCBI WGS metagenome assembly OLPA01 (sample SAMEA3136726, study PRJEB25190) | human gut metagenome | biome: human gut; feature: human-associated habitat; material: faeces | place: Austria | collected 2013
TCTGCCAAGTACATGATCTGCCAGATCCCATCCTTTCGGCTTAGCACCTACGCCCACTTTGATACGGAGGAATTTCTCAGTTCCAAGCTGACGGATAATGTCTTTGATTCCATTGTGTCCGCCTGCGCTTCCTTGCTTGCGGATACGAAGCTGTCCCGGTTCCAGATCGATATCATCGTAGATCACGATCAGCTCTGTCTCCGGATCGATCTTGAAATAGCTGGACATCTCCTGAATCGGACCGCCGCTTAAATTCATATAGGAAAGCGGTTTCATCAGAATGGCTTTTTCACCGCCGATGATGCTTTTTCCATACATGGCATTAAATTTTACGCCGCCCTGTGGGATATTATGCTTCTCCACAAGGCAGTCGATGGTGTCAAATCCCATGTTGTGGCGGGTAGCCTCATACTGCTTTCCCGGATTTCCCAAACCTGCAATTAAATACATAAAAACTCCTCAGTTAGTTGAAATATACCATCTCATCAGCAAGAGGCTCGCACACTTCCACATGCTCTGCATAAAGTACAATACCCTCTCCCTGATATTCCATTCTCTTCTCAAAAGCAACCTTCGCGGTAACTTCCACCCACTGTCCTTCTGCAATCTTCGGGGCAAAAGCGCTTTTGCAGATATATCCCAGGAATGTGGTATCATCTGCACAACATGTCATGGCTGTTCTTCCTGGAACAAAGAATTTGCTTCCCATTCCACGCGGTTTCAGGGCACGTGCCTTGAAATGGACAGTTTTTCCGACGTAACGGTCCGGATGATCCATGGAATCTACAAACCAGATGCCGTAATCCTCCGGAAGGATATCGATCACCGGTGCATCAATATCAAACGGCATCTCATCTTCAAAAAGATCACCAAGCTCGCCTTCTTCATCCTCAAAGATGATCTCTGCACGCTGGTTTACCACCTTGATGCTTCTTCTGTAGGAAGGAAGCGGATCCTCTTCCTGACAGCGGTTAAAGATAACCATATCTGCATTACGGACCATGTCCATAAAAAGGGACTTCATGTTGGCCATATAAACCTGGAATGTGCTGGCATCCACACAGGTAATGTGCTGTTCCACACCCCAGCCCGCCGGTTTTTCCATCTCTTCAAACTTGCTTACCAGCCACATGCCATTGTACTCAATAATCACACGTTCCGGCTGATGCAGGATATCCATTGCCGCAAGTCTCTCCGGTGTCAGTTCTTCCTCGCTGTCAATAATCTCCACAACGGTGTTGCTCTTTTTCAGGGCTTCCTCATCATACTCCTCTTCTCCTTCTTCGCAGAGGATAAGAAGTGTTTTTCCCTCAACCTGAAAATAATCCTGCTGCAGGGTAAAGCTCAGGAAAGAGGTCTTGCCACTTTCCAGAAAACCTGTGATCAGATAAATGGGAACTTTGATCTCTTCCATAAATTTATCCTGTAAGATACTATCCGTTAATCCGGACAGTATCCATTTCCTTTCTGTAATATAAAATCTGAAAAATTTCTCTTATGTTCTGTTTTTATGCGATTCCAAAAAGCTCTTCCAGAGCATGCTCGTCAAGTTTGGAACCGATCACGCACAGACGGCCTGTATATTCCGGTGCGCCCTCACGGATCTCGGTTTCTTCCGGAACCATATCAAAATAGATCCATGTTCCGTCCTCTGCCGGAAGCATTCCCTTAGCACGAAGGATCACGCCATACTCTTCAGAAGCGGAAAGGCTCTCCAGCATTTTTTCAAGCCCTTCTCTTGTAAACTTCTTAATAGTCTCACGTCCCCAGCTGGTAAATACTTCGTCTGCGTGATGATGGTGATGATCATGATGATGTCCGCAGCCACATTCGTCATCATGGTCGTGATGATGATGCTCATGATCGTGGTCATGTCCGCAGCCACACTCGTCATGGTCGTGATGATGATGCTCGTGATCGTGGTCATGTCCGCAGCCACATTCATCATCATGGTCATGATGGTGATGATGCTCATGATCGTGGTCATGTCCGCAGCCGCACTCATCATCATGGTCGTGATGATGATGCTCGTGATCGTGGTCATGTCCGCAGCCGCACTCATCATCATGGTCGTGATGATGCTCGTGATCGTGGTCATGTCCGCAACCGCACTCATCATCATGGGCATGATGATGATGCTCCTGCTCCTCTTTCAGCAGCTCATCTGCCAGAGATACCGGATGCTCCATAACCTCCAGGATTTTCTTTCCATCCAGCTTCTCAATCGGAGTGGTAATAATAGCTGCCTTCTCATTGATAGAACGAAGAAGCTCCATAGACTCCATTGCTTTCTTCTCGTCTACAATATCGGTACGGCTCATGATAATCGCGCCTGCATACTGAACCTGATTGTCAAAGAACTCGCCGAAGTTTCTCATATACATTTTGCATTTCTTGGCATCAACAACTGTAGTGTAGCTGTTCAGCTGAATATCAACATCCTCTTCCACACCCTGTACAGCCTTGATAACGTCGGAAAGCTTACCAACACCTGATGGCTCGATCAGGATACGGTCCGGATGATACTTCTCTACAACTTCCTTCAGGGAAGCACCAAAATCTCCAACCAGAGAACAGCAGATACATCCGGAGTTCATCTCACGGATCTCGATTCCGGCATCTTTCAGGAATCCCCCGTCAATACCAATCTCACCGAACTCATTCTCGATCAAAACTACCTGCTCACCTTCAAATGCTTCTTTCAGCAGTTTCTTAATAAGAGTTGTCTTACCAGCTCCAAGGAAACCGGAGATAATGTCAATCTTTACCATTTTGTATTCCCCTTTCTATTATGCCAGAAAAAGGGGACATGACCAAGTCACATCCCCTAATATATTTATCCCAATTTCACAGTTTTATGCAAATCAGCCGTTGATCATGAAGTGCATAAGCTTATCAATGTCTTCTTTCTCATATGCAACGATCTCAAGCTCCGGAATCTCACCGTTAGAGAAGATGTTTGCAAGAGATACATACTGTGATAATTTAGATTTCAGGTTCAGTCTGTCACCTTCGCCAGTTACAAGCTCTACTTTACCAGCGCAGCTGTCTACTACATCAAAAAATTTCTGAATGTCTTTAATATTAGATACCTTCATGTCAATATTCTCCTTTCAACATGTACAACTTTTTCCATTTCTTTTTGTTCGGGCTCATTATATCTCAACTTTTTCCAAATAGCAACAGGTTTTTCACCTTCTGGGAAAAAATCCCCAACAGTCACAAACAAAACCCGAATTTGCCCCATTCTTTGGGTATTTTTAATACTAAATTATCACAGCAATCTGAAAATTGTCTGTGAGAATTGTTCCTTGCGGAATTTGGCAGCTTCTAATACTGGAACACAGCAACCCCGTAAGCTGGCAGCGGATAAGCAAAGGAGAACGGACGATTGTCACAATCCTGCTTTTCTGCCTTAAATACCTTCTTCGCAGTCTGTCCGTTTTCATCCAGAACCAGTGTGTATTGTTTCTTCTTCGGCACACCAACACGGTAATCCGGACGTTCTACAGGAGTGAAATTGCATACTACCAGAAGGTTATTTCTTTTTGTAGGGGATTTCCTTACGAAGCTGTAAATACTTCTGTCCCCGTCATCTGCATTGATCCACTCAAAGCCAGACGGATCCGTATCCGTTCCATAGAGCGCAGGATATTTGCGATACATCTTCAGCAATGTCTGCACAAAATCCTTCAAATCCCGATGCTTCTCTTCCCCAAGAAGGAACCAGTCAAGTTCTCTCTCCTCGCTCCACTCTCGAAGTTGACCGAATTCCTGCCCCATAAATAAAAGCTTCTTGCCCGGATGGCAGAACATAAATGTATAAGCAGCCTTCAGATTCTTAAACTTATCATCTAGCTCACCTGGCATTTTCTCCAGCATAGACTTCTTCAGATGAACCACCTCATCATGGGAGATTACTAACACATATTTCTCACTGTAAGCATATGTCATGGAGAAAGTCATCTTATTATGGTTAAACTTACGGAAATAGGGGTCCAGCTTCATATATTCCAGGAAGTCATTCATCCAGCCCATGTTCCATTTCAGGGAAAATCCAAGGCCGTCATCCTCTGCCTTACCTGTAACCTTCGGCCATGCGGTAGACTCCTCTGCAATCATCACAGTACCATGGTTTCTTCCAAGAACCACTGTATTCAGATGCTTAAAAAACTCAATTGCTTCCAGATTCTGATTTCCGCCATATTTATTGGCTACCCACTGACCATCATTCTTTCCATAATCCAGATACAGCATGGATGCAACGGCATCCACACGAAGACCGTCCACATGACACTCCTCGATCCAGAACAGAGCATTTGCGATCAGGAAGTTCTTTACCTCCGGTCTGCCATAATTGTAGATCTTGGTTCCCCAGTCCGGATGCTCTCCCTGTCTGGGATCTGCATGCTCATAAACTGCAGTTCCGTCAAAATTCGCCAGTCCATGGGCATCCTTGGGAAAATGTGCCGGCACCCAGTCCAGAATAACCCCGATTTTCTGTCTGTGAAGATAATCTACCAGATATTTGAAATCCTGGGGTGTTCCATAGCGGGAAGTAGGCGCATAATAACCGGTGACCTGATATCCCCAGGAACCGTCAAAGGGATGCTCTGCAATCCCCATCAGCTCCACATGTGTATAGCCCATATCCTTCACATACTGGGCAAGCTTCACCGCCAGTTCCCTGTAATTGAAAAAGCCTTTCTCATTCTCCTCTGTAGCCGGATGCTTCATCCAGGAGCCAGGATGTACCTCATAGATCGCCATGGCATCCTTAGTCTCGTCAAATTTCTGACGATTCTTCATCCAGGTGGTATCTTTCCATTTGTAATCCCCGATATCCGTGATTCTGGATGCCGTTCCCGGTCTTAATTCTGCCTCATTTGCATAAGGGTCAGCTTTATAAATATGCTCCCCGTTCATTCCTACAATAAAAAACTTATACAGCTGTCCAATCTTCGCTCCAGGGACAAATGTCTCAAATACACCGATCGGACCTGCCTTTTTCATTGGAGCAGCCTGTTCATTCCAGTCATTAAACTCTCCAATTACAGAAACAGCTTGCGCATTAGGTGCCCATACTGCAAAATAAACGCCTTCTTTTTTCCCTTGTTTCACAGGATGTGCGCCAAGCTTTCTGTAAATATCATAATGGGTTCCCTGACCAAAGAGATACTGGTCAAGCTCTGTAAACTGTAATTTCTCTCCCATCAGAAAGTTACCTCCCTAAACTTTCAAATTCTTATGCACATTATAGCATACTCTTTTCCTCCATGCCACCAAAAACTTGTCTATTATTCATAAAAAATCTACATCAAAATTCATTTTTACTGTAAAAAAATACGCCTGTACTTTGACATTTTTCTCATAAGTACAAGCGTATACTATCATTCACACTATACAGCATCTGCGATTTCCGGAAGTCACGAAGCTTAACACATATGCCAGACAGGCTCTAGAGCCTCTTATTTTCTCCGTTATTCGCCTGAGTCGCTGCTAAAATCCCCTTCGCTATTCTCACTGCCGTCTGTGTATCCGTCACTTTCACTGCCGTCGCTTCCATCACCGGAACCATCACTGAAGTCGCTCTCATCTCCATTACTGCTGTCATCTGAACTGCCATCAGAAGTTCCATCTGTGGAAGAGTCCTCAGAAGAGCCATTTCCATTATATCCAGGCACATAACCTGCATCAAGGGCGCTCTGCCAGAACTCTGCATATTTTGCTGGCTGAAGGGTAACATTCTTCGCCGCTGCCATCTCACTTACCGTTACCAGTTTATATCCCTGTGCAATAAGATCTGGAATCAGTCTGAGTGCCGCATCAACTGAAGGACCATGAATATCATGCATCAGAATAACGGCTCCGTCTCCCAGATTGCTGTCATTCATAATGCCATTGTAATCCAGATCTGCATCCAGATATTTCCAGTCCAGACTGTCAATAGACCACAAAATAAAAGGTTTCCCAACTGCCGAAATAATTTCATCATTGCAGTCTCCATAAGGCGGACGAATTACCGTGGACTCCTGTCCACAGGCATCAATCAATGCCTGATCGGTATCGCCGAATTCCTTTATAACATCATCAATACTCAGATTCAGCATATCCTGATGATCCCAGGAATGGTTTCCGATCTCACAGCCAAGTTCCACCATTCTCTTCACTTCGTCCGGATACTGTCCAACCAGCTGTCCCAACATAAAGAAGGTAGCATGTGCATTGTTCTCCTCCAGACAGTCCAGAAGCTTGTCTGTATACTGTCCCGGACCATCATCAAAGGTAAGTGCGATCAAAGGGCGTTTCTTCTCAGCATTGTAAGAACCATCCTCATTAAAATAATAATCGTTTACCCCCTTGGTCACCCAGCCGGTCTGCATGTATCCATTGGAATCAAATGCATATTTCACTCCGTCAATCTCTGCAAAACCATTGGTATAATATGTACCATCTGCATTCTGATACCAGCGTCCGCTGGAATCCTCATGCCAGCCTGGAGTCAGTGAAGAAACCTTGGTCACATCGCTCTGTCCTTTCAGAGGCTGTCTCAGAGCATCTGTAGAATTGGAATCCGCATTCGAAGCAGCTCCGTCACCTGCATCCGCCTGCACGCTCTGTGATTTTCCAGTACTCTTTCCTCCCACACGACTTACGATTGGAAAAATCACTCCTCTTATTACAAAAATCACAGCCAGCACCATTGCCACAACATAGGTAACCAGCTTAATGATCTTCCTTCGTCTTATCTGGCGCTGTTTCCTGCGCATTCTTTCGCGCAAAACCCTTCTATCCATTCATATTCCCTCTTTATCTCTCGTTACATAGTGGAAAAAATTTTCCGCAAAAAAGTTCTGTCATAGCACTTCTCTCAGCTCCAGATCATCTGTTACAAGAAGAATATCCGCTTTCTTTCCAACAGAAAGGGAACCAACTTCATCATAAATACCAATACTCTTTGCCGGATTTCGTGTTGCTGCAAAAATCGCTTCTTCAAGGGGAACACCAAAAGAAACAGCCTTGCGCATACAATCATACAGGTTCGTAGCAGAACCGGCAATCGTACCGTCCTTCAAAGTTGCCTTACAGTCCTTCATCGTTACTTCCTGTCCACCCAGCTGGTAGGTTCCGTTCTCCATTCCAGTAGCCATCATAGAGTCACTGATCAGTACAATCCTCTCTGGTCCAAACATCTTAAATGTAGCGCGGATCACAGCGGGATGAATGTGAATGCCATCACAGATCATCTCTGCCATACACTGCCCATCATCACAGGCAGCTCCGATCAGTCCTGGTTCTCTGTGCGCCAGTGGCTGCATGGCATTATAAAGATGTGTCACATGGTGTGCACCTCTTCTCATGGCCTCCGCTGCTGTATCGTAATCAGCTGCTGTATGACCAAGGGAAATGCACACCTCATTATGTACCTCATCAATGAATTCCATAGCACCATCCACATTCGGTGCCAGAGTTACCAGCTTCACCATATTTCCGGAATATTCATTCAGTTCACGGAAAAATCCGGCATCTGGTTTGCGGATATAGCCCTCCACATGGGCGCCTTTTTTCTTCGCATCCAGAAATGGGCCTTCCATATTGATTCCCCGAACAGCAGCTCCGTCTTTCATTTCTCCCACAGTCTTAATAGTAGCAAAAATTTCCTTCAGTTCTTCTGCCGGCAATGTCATGGAAGTAGGACAATAGGAAGTAATTCCGTGACTCTTTTCGTATTTCAGAATAATCTTAAGTCCTTCCGGATCAGCATCAGAAAAATCATGTCCAAATGCACCGTGACTGTGAATATCCACCAGCCCCGGAAGCACCCTGAGCCCAGCCGCGTCTACAATCGTCTTGTCCGTAACCTCATCCTCTGAAGCCACGATTCTATGATTCTCCACATACAGATCCTGTAATCTGAAGCTTCCATCCTCCTGAAAAACTTCTCCATTTTTAATAATCATAACTCCATTCCCTCCTGAGATTCATTGGCTGCTGTTTCTGTTATAAGCGGCAACCGTCAATTCTCCGTACTGTCATCCTGTGTATCTGTTGAAGCATCCGCTGCTGTGCCTGTATCTGCGGTTGCACCAGCTTCCTGCTCTTCTGCTGTATCCCCGCCATCAGTGCTCTGTCCGTCAGTCGTACTGCCATCTGCATGATCTGCTGCTTCTGTTCCCTCAGCAGCCTGTGCATCCTCACCTTCAGCAGATGTATCCGCTGCTGTCTGATCATAATTAGCATTTGCAATAATGAAATCCTGAACTCTCATAAGTCCGATACTCTCATCCACTGCAACCTGACCGTAAGTATCGATAAGAACTGCAAGATCGCCAGAAGCATACTGCTCTACCAGCTGATTCTGGATTGCAAGACTTTCCTCATCCTCCAAAGTCATTCCCTCTGCGTCCATGATTCCCTGAATAAGCAGATTCTGTTTTACCTTGGCCTGGGCATACTGCTGGCACTGGGCTTCGAAATCATCCATGGAAACGCCCTGAGACTCTACGAAGTCTTCAAGCTCCATATTTCCCTGCTTCGCGTATGCTTCTGCCTGTTTCTTAAATGTCTTCACTGCCTCTTCTACGTCTTTCTCCGGATATTCCACAACCTCAGAATTGGTGTAAACAGTATTCCATGCAGTGCTGCGCAGACTGCTGTCGGCCTGATCCTGTGCTTCCTGCTCCAGCTGTGCGCGAACAGAAGCCTTATATTCATCAATTGTCTTGTAATCGGTATTCGCTGCAACCCAATCATCGGTCAGTTCCGGTGGTCTCTTAAAGCTCTGCACGGTAATCTGGAATACTGCATCCTGTCCAGCCAGTTCACTGTTGCGGTAGCTCTCCGGGAAGGTTACCGATACGTCTTTAGTCTCCCCCTTCTTCATTCCCACGATTCCTTCTTCAAATCCGGGAATCATTGTGCCGCTTCCGATCACAAGGTCATAATTATTACCAGTTCCACCTTCAAAAGCTTCCCCGTCTTTTGTACCTACGAAATTAATAGTAGCGGTATCACCATTCTGGATGACAGCGTTCTCATCTGTCACTTCCACTGAATTGTCTTTCAAATTCTCTGCGATACGATTCTCAATATCCTCATCTGTCACTTCTGGTACAGAATTATCAAGAGTTATCCCCTTATAGTCTGCAATTGTAACATATTTCTCCACATTATCCACTGAAACCAGGCGTGTCGCACCGGTAGAATCTGTATAAGGTTCCTGTACCTCTTCTTCCTCTGCCGAATCCTCTGCCTGCTGCTCTGTGGCAGTGCTCTCACTCTCTGTACTGGTAGTTTCTTTATCACTTCCGCAGCCATTTACAGCAAGTGCCATACACATTACTAACGCTGCCAAATATAGTTTTCTTTTCATTTCATACTCCCTTCAGTTACTCTTTTATAAAATTATCACATTTTCTATTAAAAAGAAAGCCCACTGAGGCAATCATTTTTATTTTGTCTCAGCGCAAAATCATGCGAATCCATGCCTTCTTTGCAGCTGGTCTTATCAGCCACCATTCATAGGCGGTACAGGAGTAGGTCTGGATGGGTCAAATACCTGGCTTACATCAAACAGATCTGCCAGCATGTCCGGATTGTAATACATTCGGTATCCATCCACATTTCTTCTTCCCATTCGGAAATATTCATCCGTCATCTGTACAAAATATTTGTTAGAGTCCACATTGCAATAATAATCATAGCCCTGGGATTTCAGATATTCAAATTTCTCATTGCCAGTGTACTCTCCGCCGTTATTAATATCTGCTCCGAAAGCAAAGATAATAATATCTGTTCCGCCAATAAGCGGGTCAATGTTCTCTTTGAAATTCTGTGTATCTGTTTCAAGGCGTTCCATGGAAACTGTGGACATGTTTTTATGTCCCCATGTATGGCTGGCAAAAGTCCAGCCCTCCGCCTTCATGGCATCTGCGACCTTTTTCGCTTCTGCCCGCTCTGTATCCAGATCAAAATCAGGATGCGCGTCAAGCCACGCCTTTTTATCATCATTCAGATCATCTGGTCTTGTCTGATAGCTGATATCTGTGCGGTAACCCAGGATTCCATTGTAGCCTGTAAGCGCTACAATTCCCTTATGTCCATGATATGCAAAATCAGGATGTTCCTCCACAAACCGGTCGATCAGCGGTACAACATCATAGTCACCTACAACTGTGCTTCCATCATCCTGTACATATTCGTTGCGGATCTTCCCCTCTTCATCTATAACAAGCTTGGTGGCAATTCCATCTCCATCCTGGGAGTGGTAATAACATACATCGTCCTGCGAAAGGACAAACGGTGTTTTTCCCTTAGGAAGATAAACCTGCTTTGCCTGCATTTTCCCATTTTCATCAACGTCTGCCAGATCATAAAGGTTTACCATTACATATCCCTCGTCATACATGATCTGGGTTATCTTATTAAACTCATCCATAGTGGTCATAACCTGATTATAACCATCTGTCTTGTAATCTCCATCAAACGCCTTGGAAGTATCCACGATCAGGGAATGATAAAAAATGTGAGTTACCTGTTCCGGAGACCAGGCTACACATTTATCCTTTTTCTTCTGGAATTTCTCTGCAGCATTCTGAAAATGGACATTTCTCACATATGCATTGTCCTTCTGCAAAAGGCTGATTGCACCGTCATAATCATACTGGGC
>OLPA01003485.1_pt1 | contig 10664 bp, 9 predicted proteins | sample 1672811 | NCBI WGS metagenome assembly OLPA01 (sample SAMEA3136726, study PRJEB25190) | human gut metagenome | biome: human gut; feature: human-associated habitat; material: faeces | place: Austria | collected 2013
GACCGGGGAACCGGAATTCCAAAAGAAAGTCTTTCCAAAATCTGGGACCGTTTCTACAAGATTGATGCCTCCCGTGGAAAAGACCGTAAGGGAACCGGCCTTGGACTTGCTATTGTGAAAGAGATCATCAACGCCCACAAGCAGAATATTAATGTAATCAGCACTGTTGGTGTGGGAACGGAATTTATTTTTACTCTTGAAAAAGCAAAATAAAACATCAAAAAACCTCTGATCCGGAAAGCTGTAAAAGAAATATTCCTTAATATTTCCTGCAATCTTTCCGAATCAGAGGTTCTTTTATTTACTCTATAAATCTTCTTCAGCTTGCTATTCGGTATGTAAATCAGACATTTACTTTCAATTTTTCAATCCGTTCACAATCTTATTTCCAGTCGTAATTTCTCAGATGCCCTTCCAGATTCATATGTGCAAAATTATGCTGGCGCAACGCCTCATAAAGCACAATAGCAACAGAATTGCTCAGATTCAGGGAACGGATATCCCCGATCATAGGTATCCTCACGCAGGTTTCCTGATTTTTCACCAGAATATCCTCCGGAATTCCCGCACTTTCCTTGCCAAACATAATAAAACAGTCATCCTCATACTTTACATCTGTATAAGTCTGAGGCGCCTTGGTGGTTGCGTAATAGATCTTCGCTCCCGGATTCTTCTTGAGAAAATCCTCATAGTCCAGATATCTGGTCACATCCAGATGTTCCCAGTAATCCATGCCTGCACGCTTGATTGCCTTCTCATTGAGACGGAAACCAAGCGGCTCGATCAGATGTAATCTGGTTCCTGTTGCCACACAGGTTCTGCCGATATTACCTGTATTTGCCGGAATTTCCGGCTCATGGAGTACAATGTTTAAAACTCCCATTATTTTCCTCTTTTCTATAAAACTGTCAAGCGGATATTCGCAATCCGCTTCGCTGTATATAATCCTAAATGCTGCAAACATTCAACGATTTATATTCAATCTTTTCCATTCGTCTTCCGCCGGACGCTCCAGATATCTGGCATTTCCGCAGCTGTAAAGAAGCCTGTCATTTCCGGAATTGGTCTGCCCGATCACTGCTGCCATGATCCCTTCTCTTCGTAACTCCTGCACAAACGCATCGCCACCCTGGATTCCCAGAAGAATACTCCCACCGGAAAGGAGTTTATAGGGATTCACATCAAAGATCTCACAGATCTCTATGGTTTCCTGTCGGATGGGTACGCTTCGAAGGTCTGCGCTAAGTCCCACTCCGGATGCTTCCGCCATTTTCCAGAGCGCACTTAAAAAGCCGCCCTCACCCATAGCATATAATGCGCTGGCATCTGCCTCCTGCGCAATTTTCCAGACAATACTGCCGGCTCCATAAGCATCCCAAAGTGAAACGCAATTCTGAATAAAACCGGCAGAGAATCTCTCTGCCAGTTTGTCCTTTTTATTTTTTGCTATTACAGAGGTTCCTTTCAGAGCCACCGGACATGCCACCACCAGTTCATCTCCCGGTTTCAGGCATCCGGTTATTTCTGCCCTCAGAGCCTCCATTGCCGCCTGTCCAAGTCTCATTCTTTTCCTCCGAAAATTTATTATACGATCAGAGACAGAACTGTCGGCACTACCATTGCCAGTACCAGAATGATTGCAATAATTGCTGTGATCACTTTACGGTTCTTTGGATTAAACATTCCCATTTCTCTTCACCTCTTTAATCTCTGTTCAGGTTCTCAAACACATCTTTCGTCACATCTGTCACATGAGCGTTGTTAGTCAGCGGATCACGGTCTGCATAGTTAAACAGCAGCACTGTTCCATCTGCAAATACTTCCACATGTGCATTCTTTGCCACTTTTTCCCGTTTTCTGAAGTCCCATACCTGTCTCTCAAAAGGCTTCTGATCTCTGGCAAAGCCAGGACGGCTTTTCAGGTTTTCTCTCAGATAGAGATCATATACCATCTGGTCTTTTACCTGATCCATGGAAATCTCCGGCACATCCTCAAGAAATTCCAGCAGGATCTCATATCTTCGCATTCTTGTATGAGAAACATCACCATAGCCCTTTTCCATGTAAAAGCTGCCCAGTCTCTCATAAATCGAGAAAGCATCCTGGAAAAAGTTTTCCAGATATTCAAGTGTATTCTGGAATTGTCCACTATTATAATACACTTCCACCATATTTTCCACAGTTTTCAGCTTCAAAACATGGTCATAATCCAGCCACTTCGTGGAAAGTACCTCATAAGGCTCCTGTGTTTTGTATACAATACCATATTCCCTGCACATCTCCATCATATGGGAACCCTTTAACACCTTCAAAAAGCCCAGCTGAAGCTGCTGTGGTTTCAATGCATAAACATCATTAAAGGAATGCCGAAAGCTGTCGTAATCTTCATAGGGAAGTCCTGCAATCAGATCCAGATGCTGATGGATATTTCCAAAGCTGTGGATTCTGTCAACAATTCCTTTCAGTTTTTCAAAATCCATAGTTCTGTGAATTGCCTTAATCGTGTCCGGATTTGTTGACTGTACTCCGATCTCCAGCTGAATCAGACCCGGGCGCATGGTGGACATTTCCTGCAGTTCCTCTTCTCTTAACAGATCTGCTGAAATCTCAAAATGGAAGTTTGTCACACCATTATCGTGTTCATTAATATACTTCCAGATTGCCATTGCATGATCATGTTTACAGTTAAAGGTACGGTCTACAAACTTTACCTGCGGAACCTTATTGTCTATAAAAAACTGTAGCTCTTTCTTTACGGTCTCTGTATCTCTGAAACGCAGTTTCTTATCAATGGAAGAAAGACAGTAACTGCAGGAGAAAGGACATCCTCTGCTGCTTTCATAATAAATGATCCTGTTCTTAAACTCAGACAGATCTTTGTAAATGAACGGAATACTACTTAAGTCCATGATCTGGCGCCATCCATTATGTATGATCTGATCTCCGTCTCTGTAACAGATTCCTGTCATATCTTTCAGGTTCTGCGGATTTTTTTCCACATAATATCCGGCAAGTTCTTTAAATGTTTCTTCACCTTCCCCGACCATAACACCTTTAAATTCTGAGTTTTCTGTCAGGAATTTCTCCGCATCATAAGAAACTTCCGGACCGCCGGCCCAGAAGTCGGCGCCCGGAAGAATCTTTATCAGATCTGCCATCAGTTCTTTTACAAAAGAAAGGTTCCAGATATAACAGGACACGCATACCACATCAGGATGCTCCAGGTAAATATCACGCATGATATCATCTTTCTGCTGGTTGATGGTATATTCCTTTAATACAATATGATCTGCGTAATCAGATGCATATGCCTGCAGATCATAAACAGCAAGATTAGAATGAATATATTTTGCATTGCATGCCACTAATAAAATCTTCATAAATCTTTAGCCTTCCAGTGCACTCTTCAGCTCTTCTTTGGAAGTAAGACCTACGAAGCGTTTCACTTCCGCACCGTCTTTAAACAGGATCAGTGTCGGAATGCTGACTACACGAAACTGCTGTGCAAGTGCCATATTCTGATCTACGTCTACTTTTCCCACTGCGTATCCCTCTTCTGCCAGTTCTTCTACAACCGGACCCTGACGCATACATGGTCCACACCATGTTGCCCAGAAATCTATAAGAACCGGTTTCTCAGATTTTAATACTTCTGTTTCAAAATTTGCTGTTGTAATCTCTTTTGCCATGATTTATATCTCCTTTGCTTATTTTTTATAAAAATTTGCAATGTAAGTTCTCTGGTTTTATAATATCAACACTATAACCCTGTTAAATTTTTATTTTAGATTTTTTATTTTAAAGATCTTACATACTTCCCTGCATTAATACCTGCCTGTGCTCCCTCATACACAGCTTTCGCCACCTGAAGAAGTCCACCTGTACAGTCACCTGCCGCATAGAGTCCCGGGATGGTTGTTTCCATATTTTCATTAACTTTAATGTTTCCTTTTTCAGTAAGTTCAGCTCCCATCTGGCGGGCAATCTCAGTACTGCCTGCAGTTCCCATTGCAATAAATACACCCTCTGCAGGACAAAAATCATTTGCCTGCTGACCTGCTTCTGCCTTTATTTCCTCTGCCTGCACATCAGGTTCAAGACGGATTCCGGATACCAGATCATCGCCCTCTACAGACTGGATCTTCATTGTGTTTACACTGATATTTTCTTCTGGTGTAAATTCCGGTTCTTCACCGTTTGTATAAATGGTTACTGTAGAAGCAGTATTAGACAATTCCTTTGCTTCATGCATGGCGAAATCACCGTTTCCAAGAACTGCTACATCCTTGCCTCTGTAAAAGAAAGCATCGCAGATTGCACAGTAACTGACACCTTTTCCCTCAAATTCTTTAACACCCGGGATCTTCGGTGCAGCGCGCTTACTTCCTGTTGCAAGAATCAGACTCTGAGTCTCGAATTCACCTTCTGTAGTTTTTACCACAAAAGTATCAAACCCGCCGACTCCCAGAACCTGTGCATCCAATATTCGTACGCCCAGTGCTTTCACCTGAGCGATTCCTGTATCATATAATTCCTGACCGGACAGCGGATGTTCCAGTCCGTAATAGTTTTCTATTTTCTCTGCTTTTTCCAAAGCACCGATCCCATTATTGACCACCAGGGGATCCAGATTTCCACGAACTGCATAAAGCGCAGCGGAAATTCCTGCAGGTCCGGCACCTATGATTATCACTTTTTCCAAATTCTGTCACCTGCTCTCTGTTATTGTTTTCAATATACTGTGATATATCATCGTTACTGTTCACTCTGTTCTCAGTAACTTATTATCAGCTATTGTTACTATACTACGTTTTCTGAAAAAAATCCATGATTTTATTTGGATAATTTTGGTATAATTTGGTTAAGGTCCCCACCCACTGCTTATTGCTTTTTGTAACCTCCACAGGGGACTTACTTGATTCGGTTAAACAGCAAAAACTGTGCTGTTTTTTCCATCAGATAGAAACTTATTTCTATTTTACTTATTATAATTTTGCCCTATAGTTAAAATGATTATAGTTTTTTAAGGAGGTTCTTTTTATGCTTCAAAATACATATCACAATCCGCTTCTTCCCGGTTTTTATCCTGACCCTTCTATCTGCCGGGTAGGAGATGATTATTATATGGTTACTTCTTCATTCGTTTATTATCCGGGACTGCCGATTTTCCACAGTAAGGATTTGGTTCACTGGGAACAGGTTGGTCATGGAATCCACAGACCTGAGCAGCTTGACTATAAAAACTGCGAAACTTCTGAAGGATTATGGGCACCAAGTATCCGTTATCATAACGGAACTTATTACATCATTAACACTTTCGTATCTGCAGGACGTGAAGCAGACCGTGACAATTATATTATTACAGCAAAAAATCCTGCCGGCCCGTGGAGTAATCCGATTGTTGTAAAAGGTGCAGACGGCATCGACTCCAGTCTTTTCTTTGATGATGACGGTTCTCTGTGGTATGTAGGCAACTACATCAGCCCTGACTGCCTTTATGAAGGACATCATGGTATCTATCTAAACGAACTTGATCCGGAAACCTTCCAGTTCAAGGGACCTCGTTACATTATCTGGGATGGTGTAAAAACACGTAGTAAATGGATTGAGGCTCCGCATATTTACAAGAAGGACGGATGGTATTATCTCCTTGTTGCAGAGGGTGGTACTTTCGTAAATCACAGTGTACAGATGGCCCGCTGCCGTACAATTCAGGGAGATTACGAAATCTGCCCGAGAAATCCGATTGTTAGTCACAGACACATGCCTCTGTTGAACCCGATTTCTGTTACAGGACATGCTGATATCGTAGAAACTCAGAATGGTGAATGGTGGATGGTCCTTCTGGCTGTGCGTCCATATGAAGGAGGACATTATAATCTTGGCCGCGAGACCTTTATGGTTCCGATTATATGGGCCGAAGACGGATGGCCTATGGTTGACAATAAAACAGGACTTGTCCAGACAGAAGACCGTCTTCCGGATTTACCTAAGACCATTTATCCATTAATGCCTGAATCTGATAACTTCGAATGTGATACTCTGCAGATGCAGTGGAATACCATTCATCCGCCAGTTAAACAAATTTATTCTCTGACAGACCGCTTCGGATATCTGCGTCTGTATACAAGAAAAGAAGTTCTGAACGAAATCTGTCTTCCTTCTTTCATAGGACGCAGACAGCGTCACAAAATATTCCTGGCAAAAGCAGCTATGGAATTTACTCCTGCAAACGAGAATGAAGAGGCCGGAATTGCTCTTGTACAGGATGACCGTTTCCATTATCTTATGGTATTAGTTCAGAAAGACGGAAAGCCATTCCTTCAGGCTTACCAAACAGAAAATGGTACAAAATCTTTGCTTGCAGAAACTGAGATCAAAGATGTAAAACGCCTCTACCTCAGTGTTCAGGGTAATACTACTGATTATGACTTCTATTACGGATACACAGATCAGGAAATGCTCCCGCTTGTCAGAGGGCTGAATGCTTCTCTGTTAAGTTCTGTAGTAAATAACGGATTTACCGGAACATACATCGGTATGTATACAAGTTCCAACCATCAGCCAAGTACTAATTATGCTGACTTTGACTGGTTCAACTATCAGGGAGAATAATCACTGTTTACAATTAACAAATCCATAAAAAATTTAAAATATAACGCAAAAACGGATTGCCGTTCAACGTGAACTTCGCAATCCGTTTTTACTGTTTGCAATATCTATATCTCTTTAATCAATCAGATAAAATCATCCGCTTCTCCACTTACCCGTAACCAAATAACTGTTCCACAATTTATTCGATTAAAATGCTTTTTTAATCTGTTTTACCAGTGCATCCACATCTTCCGCTTTCACAAGAAATCTCTCGGTTCCATTGATTTCCAGACTATCATAAGTATCATCATATGCAAAATATTTCAGAGTTACTTCCGGAGCTTCTTCTGTGTTTCTGTGGAATGTTACAGTCAGCACTTCTTCCTTATCTGCTGCATCTTTTGTTTCTTCGACTTCCGAATCAAGCATTATACTTTGAAGTGCCTGATACAATTCAGTAAATTTCTCCTTCTTTACAGTTTTCTTTTCAAATTTATAATCGCTGCCGTCCAGCTTCATCGTATATGTTTTCTTTCCGATGGTCATGTCTGCACTGCCAAGTGTATCAATATTTACCAATGCCGGAATCTTCAGAATCAGATTAAACGGTTTCAGCTCCAGAAGACTGTTCACCGACTCTTTTGAAAGCATATAAACAGCCTCTTCGTATCCTTTTACACATGCATAATAGTCACCATTCTCATCTGTATTTCCGATAAGGATCGTTGCTGTTGCATCTGCATCCTGTGTTTCTTTTGCTGTGTCATCGTTAACTGTATTTACAAAATCTACTGTAAAATATGTCTTTGTATTATCCAGTCCGGTATCTGTATTTGCTGCATCGACGCCGTTGCTGAGATCAAAAGCAGCCAGCACTCCAAACATTTCATACATATTCTCTGTGTTTACTGTTGCAGTCTCATCATACGGATTGGTAATTTCCCAGTAGTCGAAATCCATCTTATAATCTGCCGGTTCCTGTTTGATCTGAAATACTTCTTCGCCGTCCTTTACAATGGAAAATCTGCGAATGGAATAGACAGACATTCTTGGATGTTCTACAGTTTTTAAATCTGTATTTTCTGTTTTATCATCTGTCTGATCAGCAATTTCTTCTTCCACAGCTGCATCTTCTGCTTTTGGCTCTTCTGCAGTCTCAGAGTTTTGTTCTGCTTCATCTGCCCATACAGGACAGGATATAACTGCTGTGCCTGCTGCACCGGCAGTAAACATGGCTGTCATTCCAAGAAGTAATATTTTTTTAATTTTGTTTTTCATGTCTGTGTTCCTCCTGTCCATATATAATATGGTTTTTATTTTATGTTACTTTTCGCAATTGAAACAGAATACTTACTCCGTTCGGTTAAAGTGCAATTTCTATCTCAGCAGGCTTATGTCCTGTCAGTTCTGCACTTCTTGTATCCGGCTGGGATACTCCTGCAAATAAACGGAAATGTTTTCCTGCAATGTAACGATTTCCATCTTCATCAACTATATTCATTGCTTTATTAGAAATTGTAAATTCTACAGATTTCTCTTCTCCCGCTTTCAGAGATACTCTCTTAAATCCGCAGAGACTGTAGTTACGAACTGCAAGCGGAGAATCAAGGTCTTTGATATACACCTGAACAACTTCATCTGTATCTACTGTTCCATTGTTCTTAACAGTTGCTTTTAACATGATATCGGACTCTGCTGATACTTCACCGACAACCTCTGCTTCTGTTACGCAGGTATCACTGTATGTAAGTCCGTATCCAAATGGATAAAGTGCCTCTTTTTCCATATAACGGTAAGTTCTGTTTTTCATAGAGTAATCTGTGAATTCCGGCATTCCTTCCAAGTCTTTATAGAAGGTTATCGGAAGTTTTCCTGATGGAGATTCTTTTCCGAAGAGAAGATCTGCTATTGCACGTCCGCCTCTTGCTCCCGGATACCATGCAAGAAGGATTCCATTACAGTTATCCTGCGCATAATTCAGGTCAATCGCACTTCCTGCCATCAGAACTACGATGGTAGGTTTTCCTACTGCTGTTACTTTCTCGATCAGTTCTTCCTGTACTTTCGGAAGATGAAGATCAACTTTGTCCCCGGATGCATCACTGTTTCCGGTATCTCCTTCTTCTCCCTCCAGAGTCTCATTAAGACCTACGCAGAGTATGACTACATCGCTGTTTTCCGCTGTAATTACTGCCTCAGAAATTCTGTCCTGATCCCATGCCAGATTTTCAACTTTGTCTTTATATAAATCACATCCCTGAGAGTAAAGGATCCTTACATCGTCACCTGCTTCTTCACGGATTCCTTCAAGAACAGTAATATATTCTGAAGATGTTCCATGATAATTTCCAATAAGAGCTGCACGGCTATCTGCATTCGGGCCGATGACACCAATAGTATTTACTTTTGTTTTATCAATCGGAAGAACTCCATCATTCTTCAGAAGTACGCAGCTCTTTCTTGCCATCTTAAGAGCTTCATCAATGTGCTCTTTGCACTCTACCACACTATACGGTATCTTATCATATTCACTTCCGTCAAACAGGCCCAGCAGATATCTGGTTGTCAGCAGTCTTACTGCGGATTCTGTAATTTTCTCTTCTGTTACCAGTCCATCCTGATAAGCTCCCATCATATGAAGATATGTATTTCCACAGTTCAGGTCACAGCCTGCATTTAATGCCATAGCAGCGGACTGTCTTGGTGTGGAAGTTACCATGTGATGTTCATGAAAGTCACGGATTGCCCAGCAGTCAGAAGTATAATGACCTTCGAATTTCCATTTTCCTCTCAGGACATCTTCCATAAGATATTTATGTGCACAGCAGGGTTCTCCGTTTGTCCTGTTATAAGCACCCATTACAGCCTCAACATCCGCTTCTGTTACAAGCGCTTCAAAAGCCGGAAGATATGTTTCCCACATATCCTTCATGCTTGCCTGTGCATCAAATTCATGTCTGAGCGATTCCGGACCGCTGTGCACTGCATAATGCTTTGCACATGCTGCCGCTTTCATTACAGGTCCATCACCCTGGATTCCTTCTACGAATTTCACGCCAAGTCTGGACGTCAGATATGGATCCTCACCATAGGTTTCATGCCCTCTGCCCCATCTCGGATCTCTGAAAATGTTTACATTGGGGGACCAGAAAGTAAGACCCTTGTAAATATCTCTGTCTTCTTTTGCAGAATATGCATTGTATTTTGCTCTTCCCTCAGTTGCAATGATATCGCCAACTTTTTTCATCTCTTCATCGTCAAATACTGCAGCCATCGCAATTGCCTGTGGGAACATGGTTGCCACACCTGCTCTGGCCACTCCATGCAGTGCTTCATTCCAGTAATTGTATGCCGGAACACCCAGTCTTTTCACGGGAGCAGCATCGTATTTTAACTGGGAAGCCTTCTCCAGAAGCGTCATCTGTGATACCAGTTTTTCTGCTTTTTTTCTTGCTTCTGCTCTTTCTTTTCTGTGATCTTTCATTTCAGATCCTCCTGTTTATATAATTTGATAATTATTCAGCAGGTATTAACAAAGCCTCAGCGCAGCCCGCTACTCCTGCATTATGTATTCTGCATTTCTTCTCTGTATTTCGTCGGAGATTTTCCTGTATGTTTCTTAAATGCCAGTGAGAAATAATTCGTATCTCTGTATCCTACCATCATAGCAATCTTTCCAGTCTTGATGCTGGTAGTTTCCAGAAGGCTCTTCGCCTTCTCAATCCTCTTTCTGACAATGTATTCATTACATCCTTCACCTGTAATCCGCTTAAATAATCTGGAGAAATAATTCGGTGTGATATAGAGACTTTCCGCAATGCTGGAAACCGAAATATCCTCTGCAAGATGCTCATCTATATAGTGTCTGGCATTGGAAATGGTATAATGTACATCCTCTTCATCATTTTCAATGAGCTGCTCAATAAACATTCTCGTAATCTCACAGGCCTCTTCTTTTCCTGCTGATGATAGGCTTTTAGATATTCCATATCTGTATGCTCCAGACGTACACAGAACCATTTCCAGTCATGACCGTCATAGAGTTTCAGGTATGCTTCGTCTTTCCCTTC
>OLPA01003486.1_pt1 | contig 10657 bp, 11 predicted proteins | sample 1672811 | NCBI WGS metagenome assembly OLPA01 (sample SAMEA3136726, study PRJEB25190) | human gut metagenome | biome: human gut; feature: human-associated habitat; material: faeces | place: Austria | collected 2013
ATAAAAGCTGCATCCACTGTGACCATCAATCTACCGGAGGGTGCAGGGAAAACGAAAGTGAAGATTCCGGTAAAAAATATGACCGTAGGTACAGTCGCAGTGCTTGTCAATGCCGATGGCACTGAGAAAATTGTGAAGAAATCAGTGGCTGCAAAAGATGGAGTTCAGCTGATCGTGGACGAAGACACTACAGCGAAGCTCGTAGATAAGGCGAAAAACTTTAAGGATACAAAAAAACATTGGGCGAAGGATTCCATTGATTTTGTAAGTGCACGCGGGCTGATGAATGGAAAGAGCAGTACGGCTTTTGCACCGGAAGCAAAAATTACCCGGGCACGGCTATGGACGATTCTCGCACGATGGGAAGACGTAGATCTGACAGGTGGAAAGAAGTGGTACAGCAAAGCACGTGCATGGGCTAAAAACCAGGGAATTTCGGATGGCAGCAGACCAAATGCTGCGATAACGAGAGCCGAGGCGATCACAATGCTATGGCGTGCGCAAGGAAAACCGGCAGCAGAGCAAGAGACAGCTTTTAAAGATGTTTCTTCTGATGAATACTACGCACAGGCAGTGGCGTGGGCCAAAGAGAAGGGTATCGCACAAGCGAATAGCAAAGGACGATTCAATCCGGATGCTGCCTGTACAAGAGCGGAAATAGCCGCATTCCTGTATCGGATGTCGTTGAGTGAATAAACGGTTTACATGTACCATCTGGTATAAAGATAGCAGGAAGGAGATACCTGATTTGAAAAGAACTGCAAAAATCATTTTGACAGGAGTCTGCCTCGGCTTGATTTTACATTGATTTAATCAAAAAAGAAAAATGGACGATACAGAGAAATCTGTATCGTTTATTTTTCGTCTTTTTTAATTTATAGGAAAGTTCTAACTTTGGGATAGCTAGATATGAAAAGGGCCCGCAATTTAGCGGGCACGACAAGTAAACGATAGGTTTTAGAAGATATAGAAGCCTTTAGCACCAGGGAAGTCTTCACCAAACTCATCGTCTTCATTTAAGAAGTAATCCATATCCAAAGGAAGATAATTGGTGCCTGATACCGGAGGGAGTAGATCCCGAACTGCTGATGAAAGTACTTGGCAATCCGGAGATGGCGGCTTTGCTTACTTCTCTGGCAAAGACAATGAAAGTATAAATATAGAAGAACGATATTGTGTGGAGTAAGAAATCTATGCAGTATCGTTTTTTTCGTTTCTTGTGAAAAAATTTGTAGTTATTTGTAAGAATTTGTCGAGAAGTGCCATGTATATAATGTAGTGAGGTTTTAACATGACCAAAGACGAAGAAATCAGAATGATAAATGAAAAACTGGATTTTTATGTAATGGAGGCAAGTGATGAGGAAGCATTGAAAGACTTCTGGGATTATTGTGAAGAGAGACAGAGGGAAGAACGTATAATAGCAGAGATGAAAATTAAGGGCTGAGAAGTCAGTGCCTTTGGAAAAAGTATGTGGTAAAATATATATACGAGAAGTCTGTAAATCGAGATTTGTCTGTGAAAAGCCCGTGAATAAGCGGATGTTAATATGTATTGCTTGTGGCAACGGCTCTATTGAATATAGAATTGAGCTATCAAAAACAAGGAGGCAGAGATTATGCTAAATGAAAATATCAAAAGAATTAGAAAGTCAAAAGGGCTGTCGCAAGAAGAACTGGCAATTAAACTGAACGTAGTAAGACAGACAGTATCAAAATGGGAGAATGGTTTGTCAGTTCCAGATTCCAGTATGCTGATTATTTTGGCGAATGAACTGGATACTACTGTAAGTGAATTACTTGGAGAACCTGTAGCAGAACCGACTACCGATGATTTAAAGATTCTTTCTGAAAAATTAGAAGTTATTAATTTGCAGCTTGCAAAAAGAAGTATAACAAAGGTAAAAACGATTCGATGGATTCTTATTTCATTGTGTGCGGTTATAGTGGTAATATTTATCGCACTTGCATCTACGAATAGTTTTTATTTGAATTGGAATTACAATGATCCTGAGTTGGCAGTGGCAGGAACAATACTGCATGGGTTTGAATTCTTGTTTGTAAGACTCGCACCGATTGTTTTTTTGACTTCGGTGGTTGGAGTTGTGGTGACATATAAGAAAAGATAAATTCCCATTTATTGGGAAGTCGCTGAGAACGAAAAATCGGAAGTTGTGGAGGTGAAATGAATATGATGATGTTCTTAAAATTAAGAAATATCTGAGTTCATAGAACTATGTTAAATAGTTTTATGTATAGGCAGAACCCGAAAAACTATTTAATAAAGGAGATTGTGCAATGATATTTCAAGATAATGTAATCAAAGAGTACTTAAAAAATGTTTATTTTATAACGGGAACACCTTGTGGAGGAAAGACAACCGTTTCACGTGCGTTGGCGGAAAAGTATGGATTTGAACTATTTGATGTTGATGAGAGATTCGACGAGCACAAAAAAATGTCGAACCCATTATTTCAGCCTGCGATGAATACGTATTTTAACAGTGCAGATGAATTTTTTGGAAGAACAGTTGAAGAATATAAGAATTGGCTGTTGAATAATACTCGTGAACAGTTAGAGTTTGTTCTTCTTGATTTGATTCGTTTATCAGAAAATAAGAAAGTTTTGTGCGATTGTCATCTTACAGTTGCTCAGGCACTCGCTTTTTCTGAACCAGCGAGAGTTGTTTTTCTCATAAAAGACCCATCTAATCTTGTTGATGAATATGGTAATCGACCAGATCATCAGGGATTTTTTCAGTACTTAAATTCAGCGACTGATATAGAAAAAGCCAAACAAACTGTGAATATTACCTTATATGAACTCAATGTAAATCGCATAGAGGAGATTAAAAGCAGTTCTTTCTTTTGGATAGAGAGAACTGTGGATAGTACAGTTGAGAGTACATTAACTTGTGTCGAAAAACATTTAGGTTTAATATAGTTGAAGAAAGACATTCGATTATAGCACATTTTGTTTAATGAATTAGTGCCACAAATTGAGAAGTATTCTTGATTTGTGGCATCTTAATAAGGCAGAATAAAGGAATAAAAAGAATCTTAATTCTGTTAAACGCTATTGACAACTTCAAGTTTATGGAGAGTCACCGTTATGATTAGAGAATTTCAAAGGGATGATATAAATAAAGTTGCAGATATATGGTTGGATACAAATATAAAGGCACATAATTTTATCCCCGCCGAATACTGGAAAAGCAATTTCAAATCAGTAAAAGAAGCGTTGTTACTAGCAGAGGTTTATGTGTATGAGTATGATACAGAAATACAGGGTTTTATAGGGTTAAATGATGAATATGTTGAGGGCATTTTTGTTTCTGGTGAAATGCAATCGCAGGGTATAGGTAAAATTCTGCTGAATTATGCAAAGGATAAAAGGAATAAGTTGCACTTGAACGTATACCAAAAGAACGCACGGGCAATATCTTTTTATAAGAGAGAAGGATTTGAGATTCAGCATAGTGGCTTAGATGAGGCTACCGGAGAAAAAGATTATGTAATGACATGGCAACACAAATAGAAATTCCAGTTTGTATAATTGAAAAAATGAAAAACGCATAGACAACTGTGTCTATTAGTGAAAATACGACATTTCTCGCTTTGTGTCGTGTTATTTGCAGATAACAGATTCTATATTTGATGATGAAAGGAGGAGTTGAGGTGGACCAAGTAAAAATCGGGAATTTTTTAAAAAAACTTCGCAAAGAAAAAGGCATTACACAGGAGCAGTTGGCAGAAATATTAAATGTCTCTGGAAGGACCGTATCCAGATGGGAAACCGGAAACAATATGCCGGATATCAGTATTCTTGTGGATATTGCAGATTATTATGATATCAGCATTCCTGAGATTATCAGTGGAGAAAGGAAAAGCGAGATGATGAACGAAGAAGAAAGAAAAATTGCTAAAACAATGTCAGATTATGCAACTACAGAGAAAGAGAAGATTTTTAAGGAAATGAAGCTCCAAAGTGTCATGGGAGTTTGTGCATTGGTTCTATACTGGATTCTGCATGAAACAGGTGCATATATGTATAATGATGTGTTAGGAAAGCTTGCCGGCTATTGTGAGACCTTGGTATCTGTGTCAGTCATAATGATGGCAGCATTTACGACAGGATCTTTAAGCAAGGTGCGGAGCAAGAGTAGGAAAGTTTTTGTGTTCGAAAATTTCCCAAAACCTATGCAATTAGTTGTAACTGCAGTTGTTGCTTTTGGTGGAGCTGCTGTGATCAAGCTGGTACTGGTGTATTTTTTCGGCTTATAAGTATTTTCAAATTCGTATTACATACTATGGAAAAAGAACTTTTTGACATTTCCACAGATGCGTGCTAATATGATTATAGAAAAAGAGTGCTACCGATAGACGGTTAGTCCACATACTTATTGATTACAAAAATAACCGTTCAGTTTGCAGGCTGGGGCGGTTATTTTTGTGGTTTATGATTATCTTTGCCTAATGTATATCCGATACTAAAGCAGGTTAAGCCGAAGCTCACTACTGCTATGAAGTCCACAATACTCATTGGCTTAGCCCTCCTTTCCACTGGATTCCTTTACAGGTTTCTATGTAATCAGAGGGTCACAGTCCCTCTGGAGAAGGACTAACCGCCTACCGTTATGGTAGCACCCAAATATGATTATATCAGTTGTATTTTATGTTTACAACAAGTAATTATTTTTATTTATCTCAAATAAGCATGTCTCCATAAGCAAACATCATAAAATATAAAAAGCTACGCATAACATGCTTAGAGCGTGTTTGAAAAAGCCTTCCTGTAAATTGCACAATATAATTTTTCTATTCCCCCATCGTCAACATCGTATCAATACAAGCCTTCGCCTTCACTCTCACATTCTCATCCAGCTTGATCTCTTCTCCGCCCTGACCGCAGACGCAATTATAAACATCCATCAATGTAGTCAGTTTCATATTGTGACATACACAGTCCTTTGACAGCGGATAAAATTTCTTGTCCGGGCACTCGTACTGGAGATGCTGAACAATGCTGTTCTCCGTACCGATAATAAATTCTTTGGCATCGCTTTCTTTGGCATATTTCATAATTCCGGTAGTACTTCCAATATAATCAGCCATTGCAGAAACCTCTGGCAGACACTCCGGATGAACCAGTAACTTCGCTTCCGGATGGGCATCTCTTGCTTTTTTCACATCTCTCACGGACATTCTAAGATGAGTAGGGCATCCACCATGAACAAACTTAAATGTCTTCTCTGGAACCTGCTTCTCCACCCATGCGCCAAGGTTGCAGTCCGGGATAAACAGAATCTTGTCATTGTCGATATTGTTCACAATCTTCAACGCAGAAGAAGAAGTTACGCACACATCACAGATTGTTTTCAGTTCGGAAGTGGTATTAATATAAGCCACAACTGTGTAGTCCGGATTGGACTCTTTCAGTGCGGAAAGCATCTCCACATCCAGCTGCTCTGCCATTGGACATCCTGCGCCGCTATTGGAAAGGTAAACCTTTTTCTCCGGAGAAAGAATTTTTACTGTTTCTGCCATAAATCTTACACCACACATCAGCACGTTCTTCTGCGGAGCCTTAGCCGCCTGCTGGCTCAGTCCATAAGAATCACCTGTGTAATCTGCTACCTCCAGAATCTCATGGCTCTGGTATGCATGCGCCAGAATGCAGATATCTTTTTCCTTCTTTAAACGCAGAATTTCATCCTGCAGCTGTCTTGTTGTCATCATAATCGTTTTTCACTCCTGTGTTTTCATTTATTCCGGAACTTTAATTTTCCATGTATGCCCGAATGTGTTCTTAAATATCTTCTTACCCTCATTGGCTGCTAATAGCTCCACTCTTTTCGGACATTTTCTTAGGATTATATTACCTGCCGTCCTCACTGTCAATAAAAAAGTTTACAGCTATCTTGTCAATTGTAAAGTTTAGTGATATACTACAGGGCATGTCGTTCGGAAAATTTGAATCCGCACGCACCATTGTAATCATTCACAGAGAAATTTCATAAGCCTGCGCTTCAGATTACTTTTGCAAAATTTCTCTGTACACCAAATTTATCCACGAAAAAAGGACCATCAATTATGAAAACAGATATCCTCATCGCAGGAAGCGGCTGCTCCGGTCTTTACTGTGCCCTCCAGCTTCCCCGCGACAAAAAAATCATCGTCATCACCAAGTCCGACCTTACCAGTAACGATTCCTTTCTCGCTCAGGGCGGCATGTGCATGCTGAAAGAACAGTCCGACTATGACAGCTTTTTTGAAGACACCATGAAAGCCGGACACTACGAAAATGACAAAAAATCCGTAGAGATCATGATTAAAACCTCCCCGGAGGTTGTCAGGGATCTTGTCTCTTACGGTGCCCAGTTCGAGCGAAACGAAGACGGCAGCCTTGCCTACACCAAAGAAGGCGCCCATTCCACCAACCGTATTATTTTCCACGAGGATGTAACCGGAAAAGAGATCACCAGCACCCTGCTCCGCGAAGTCCAGAAGCTTTCCAATGTAGAACTTCTGGAATACACCACCCTGGTTGATATTCTGGAAAAAGACAACCACTGCTACGGCGCTGTGATCCGCCGTCCAGATGGTTCCCTTGACACCGTTACTGCAACCTATACCGTTCTGGCCAGCGGAGGTGTAGGTGGACTTTACAGACATTCCACCAACTTCCGCCACCTTACCGGCGACGCACTTGCTATTGCAGGTAAGCATAATATTGAACTGCAGAACCCGGATTACGTGCAGATCCACCCTACCACCTTCTACACCAAACATCCGGAAGACCGCAGCTTTCTGATTTCCGAATCTGTCCGTGGCGAAGGTGCCAGACTTTACGACAAAAACATGAACCGTTTCGTAAACGAGCTGCTGCCCCGTGATCTTCTTTCTCAGAAAATTCACGAACAGATGGCAAAAGACGGCACCGACTTTGTCTGGGAAGACCTGCGCACCATCCCGACAGAAACTCTTCGCCACCATTTTCCAAACATTGTTGAACACTGCAGGGAAATGGGCTATGATGTTTTCAAGGAATGTATCCCGGTTGTTCCGGCACAGCATTATTTCATGGGCGGCGTAAAAGTGGATTATCAAAGCCGTTCTTCCATGGAAAATCTCTATGTAGTAGGAGAAGCTGCCTGCAACGGTGTCCATGGCAAAAACCGCCTGGCAAGCAACTCCCTGCTGGAAAGCCTTGTTTTCGCAAGACGGGCAGCGCAGGATATGGCAGAGCACGATCTTAAGAATGCTTCACCCCAGAATGCCATCGAAGTTGCTGATTACCTTGCTTCCCACGTAGACTTCACCCCATACCAGGACATTCAGACCCTGGCCGAAACTTATCACCATCTTGCCACACAGGCCATCACCCTTGGCCAAAATCCAGAAGGCAGAAAGGAATTTTTATATGTATGATCAGGTAACTCTCGGATTAAATGTTGATCCATTCATTTTAAGCGCATTAAAAGAAGATATCACAAGCGAAGACGTATCCACCAACAGCGTAATGCCAGATTCCACTCCAGGCGTTGTAGATCTTATCTGCAAAGAAGATGGAATCATCTGCGGACTCCAGGTTTTTGAGCGTGTTTTCACACTTCTGGATCCATCCACCAGAGCTGAATTCTATGTAAAAGACGGAGACCACGTAGAAAATAAACAGCTTGTGGGAAAAATTTACGGAGATATCCGTGTGCTCCTTTGCGGAGAAAGAACCGCCCTTAACTATCTCCAGAGAATGAGCGGAATCGCCACCTACACCAGCCAGGTTGCAGCTCTTCTTGAGGGAACCGGGATCAAGCTTCTGGACACCAGAAAAACCACCCCGAACAACCGTATTTTCGAGAAATATTCCGTTCGTGTAGGCGGCGGCAATAACCACCGCTATAATCTTTCCGACGGCGTTCTTCTCAAGGACAATCACATCGGTGCCGCAGGAGGCGTAAAACAGGCCATCTCCATGGCAAAAGCCTACGCTCCTTTTGTCCGCAAAATTGAAATAGAGGTAGAAAACCTGGATATGGTAAAAGAGGCAGTAGAAGCTGGTGCGGACATTATCATGCTGGATAATATGACCACTGAACAGCTGAAAGAATCCATCGACTACATTGCCGGACGTGCCGAAATTGAAGTTTCCGGAAATGTAACAAAAGAAAATATTGCCAGACTCACTGGTTTGGGTGTAAATTATGTATCAAGCGGAGCACTTACACATTCTGCTCCTATTATGGATTTATCTATGAAGAATCTTCATCCGGTGGAGTAAGCCCTATTCGGCTGAACTCCCCCACCGACAGTAATTATCAGAATGGAAGTCACCTGTTTCCCGCCATCAACACGTCCCAAAACATGTTTGACAAAGGCTCTACACGGTAACAGGTAACTTTCATCACAAACCAGCAGACAGGAGATAAAAAATGAAAGGTGAAGAAAGACGAAAACAACTTCTGAATATCCTATCTTCCAGCAATAATCCCGTTTCCGGCGGTACCTTATCTAAGGAATTAAATGTAAGCCGCCAGATTATTGTCCAGGATATTTCTCTCCTGCGTGCCAACGGAGCTACCATTTTTTCCACCAACAAAGGCTATCTGCTCCAGGAGGACAGGAAATATTCCAGAGTTTTCAAGGTTTATCACACTGATGACCAGGTCGAAGAGGAATTAAGCACCATCGTAGACGCCGGCGGCCAGATTCGCGACGTATTCGTCTACCACAAGGTCTACGGCGTGCTGAAAGCTGACATGGGAATCAAATCCCGCCGCGACATCCGCGCCTACATGGAGGAAATCAGCACTGGCAAATCCAGCCTTCTGAAAAATGTAACCTCCGGCTATCACTACCACACCATCGACGCCGAAAGCGAAGAAATTCTGGATGCCATTCAGGAAGAACTTCAGCAGAAGGGGTTCCTTGCGAAATTACAGGACTACGAGCCCGTGGATTTCTGGGGCGGTCAGGAATAAAAACGAAAAAAGTTCAAGAACCAGGCTGAGCACACGTCTCATCCTGGTTCTTGTTATTCCAAAAGAATTTCAATCAACTCTGTTATATTTAGAATATTTGAAAATATAAGGAAAAAGCAATCTGTTACCTTCGTCTGACTATTTTGCTTTCCTGGTAATAGCGTTCCTTGTTCTTATACATTCTTTCATCTGCTTCTTTGGCAATGTCATAGATGTTATCCCATTCTTTCTCAGAACTGAAAACATATCCCCATGAGATTGTCATAGAATCCACCAGTTTCCCATGCCATTGTGCAACACGCCGGTCAAAGCTTTCTATTATGCTTTGAAATTCCTTTGTATTTCCGGTGATGATCACAACAAACTCATCTCCTCCGATTCTGTAAACATTTCCATACTTTCCAAAACTTTCCCTCATACAATTGGCCGCTGCACATATAAGTTCATCGCCTGCAGCATGTCCAAGAGAATCATTTGTATGTTTTAGGTTATTAAGATCCAAGGAAATATATATCCATTCCTCGCGGAGATCAAGGTTGTTTATCCTTTCTTCGTATGCATGTCGGTTAAAGCATCTTGTAAGTTCATCTGTGTTTGATATGTACAGCAGTTTTTCTTTTTCATATTTTTCTTTCATAACTCTTGAAAGCAGGTAGAACATACAGCAGGAAGCCAATACAAGATACACGCCAACTATGAGAACCGCAAAAATATTTCCTTGCCGATAAAAGGAACTGTCTATAGTTACAGCTACAATATAGTCATCATACTGACTGAGTAAACATTTGCAGCGTTTTCCACCTATCCTTATGAGTCGGACATCTGTCTCGCCGCTTTTTTTATCAGATGATACAACAAGCCCTTCCAGTTTCACGCCTATCTGTCTGGAATCCGTAGCACCTTTTACAATTTTGGTCTGGGAGTCTGCCACAAAAATTTCGATTCCCTTATAAACAGGCATATCACTTACTACAGCGGAGATTTCATTTTGCTTTAGTTCTTTAAGCAGACGCTTTGGTTCGATGCCGATCTGGATCATTCTGGTACCGGCTTCGTTCCATGTAATGGCATATATCAGTTCCTTTCCTTCAGCGGTATTCGGAGTAACATCCTGACACATGGTAAGATTTTTATTTTTAAGCATGGGCTTAAAATATTCCATCTGCTCTCCGGAGTCAAAACTGAAGCCATAGTATTTTGGCAAAGTACCACTGTAGATATATCCGTTTTTATCAAACAGATGAATTTCGTCTACTAATATCAAATCTGCTATTTTCTGCAATTCTTCTACATCATATTCCACCTGTGGTTTTGCATCTATAATATAGGATACAGCCTTTGCTCTTACTATATAATCGTCCTTTAGCGATTCGATGAGTCCATTTTCACTATCATCATTTTTATTGAGCACGGTGATAACACGATCCAGCAGTACTTTTGACATCCTGTATGTATTACTGTCATTGACATACTTTAAAATTCCGGCTTCAAGCAATAATGCAATCGCAATGGTTGCAAACGCTAAAAAAACAAGCTTTTTTTTCTTCATAAATATATTTTATCATAATTTCCATATGTAAACCATACATAATTTGCATGAATTTTCTCCGAAATTACCGTTCGGTTACTGTTCACTCCGTTCACAGTAACGCGCTTCGCGATGCACAGAAATCATGCA
>OLPA01003487.1_pt1 | contig 10656 bp, 10 predicted proteins | sample 1672811 | NCBI WGS metagenome assembly OLPA01 (sample SAMEA3136726, study PRJEB25190) | human gut metagenome | biome: human gut; feature: human-associated habitat; material: faeces | place: Austria | collected 2013
TGATGAAGCTGCCGCCGCCGAAGCCCATCAGCAGCACGCCGGAGATCAGGCCGGGACGGTCGGGGAACCAGCGGACCATGGTGCTCATGACGGCGTTATAGCAAAGGCCGGAGCTGAGACCGCACAGCACGCCGAAGCCGATATACAGCATGGCAAGAGACTGGGTGCGGCTGGCCAGAAAGAAGCCCAACAGGAACAGCACCGCGCCGATGCGCACGGACATCTTGGCACTGAGCTTGCCGCTGAGCAGGCCGCACAGCAGTGAGCCGATGCAGAACAGGATCATGACGATGGTAAAGGTCATGCTGAGCTGCGCCTTGGTCCAGCCGGTGAACTCGGCGGCGATGGGGGTACTCAGCACGCTCCACGCATACACGAGACCGGCAAACAGCAGCACGATCACGCCCACGATGGCGTAGACCCAGCGGTTCAGTTGTTTCATAGGGAAGCCCTCCAAAATGCATATTTTATGTATGGATTTTCACTCTTCTATCCAGTTTACCAAATGATTCAATGAAACACAAGAGCCGCACGGGGAAACATCCGTGCGGCTCTGTTTCGTATCAAGAAAATTATTGCCGTTTTACCGGGCCTCTTTGCCGATCTTCAACCCGGTCTCGAAGGCCTGTTTGTTGAGGGGCAGCAGCTTGGGCTTTTTGCCCAGCTTATGTTCGATGGTCTGCCACACCACGTCCTCCGGAACCACCTGCGTATAGCCAACGTAAGCGCCCAGCATGATGATGTTCAGCACCTTGGCATTGCCCATCTCCAAAGCCATCTCAGTAACGGGCACCTTCACCACCTTGATATCCTGTCGGGTAATTTCGCTGGTGACAATGGAGCTGTTGATGAACAAAGTCCCTCCGGGGACAAGCTTATAGAGAAACTTGTTGAGGCTGGGGTCGTTCATAACGATGAGATCGTCCATGCTGTCGCCCAAGGGCGCGCCGATGTCGTCATCGGAGATGACCACATAGCAGTTGGCCGTACCGCCACGCTGCTCCGCGCCGTAGGAGGGGAAGAAGGTAACGTTCTTATCCGTCGAGTCGCAGGTGGCTTCCGCCAGAAATTTGCCCAGCGTCATGACGCCCTGACCGCCGAAGCCGGCCACCATCAGATTCCGTTCCATATTCACGCCTCCTCCTTGCTCTTATCCCGGATCACGCCAAGAGGGAATTCCTTCAGCATGTTCTGCTCCAGAAAATCCAGCGATTCCAGCGGGTCAAGGCCCCAGTTGGTGGGACAGCTGGTGACGATCTCCACCATGGAGAAGCCCTTGCCGTCCAGCTGGTTCTGGAAGGCCTTCCTGATGGCCGCTTTCGTCCTGGCCACATTGGCGGGGGTGTTGCAGCTGGTGCGCTCCAGATAGTAGGGTGCGGTCAGCTGATTCAAAATCTCGCACATGTGCATGGGGTAACCGTGTTCCTTGGGGTCCCGGCCCTTGGGCGCGGTGGTGGCTTTCATGCCCACCAGCGTGGTCGGGGCCATCTGGCCGCCGGTCATACCGTAGATGCCGTTGTTGACGAAGATGACCGAGAAGTTCTCGCCCCGGTTGGCGGCGGACATGGTCTCGGCCAGACCGATGGAGGCCAGATCGCCGTCGCCCTGATAGGTGAACACCAGCGACTCCGGGTTCGAGCGCTTTGCGCCGGTGGCCACCGCGCAGGCACGGCCATGGGCCGCCAGCAGGTAGTCATAGGTGATGTAATCCATATGCAGACCGCAGCAGCCCACGCCCACGGCGCAGACGGCCTTGTCCAGCAGGTCCATCTCCTCCAGCACCTCGCCGATGAGCTTGATGATGGTGGAGTGCATGCAGCCGGGGCAGAAGCCGGACACCATGTCGGCCTTGATGCCTTTCGTTCTCGCGTAGACTTTTTCCATATTCCGGCGCCTCCTTTCAGTGTTCCAGCAGCGCCTTGGCTGCCTGAATGACCTCGTCGCGGCCCATGATCTCGCCGCCTGCGTGGAGACAGGTGTGGATGGGGCAGCGATCCATGACCGCCAGCTTCACATCGTTGACCATCTGGGCGGGAATGGACATCTCCACATCCAGAATGGCCTTCACCCGGCCGAAATCCAGACCGGCGTAGGTGTCATAGGGGAAGGGATTGAGGGTCTTGGGGCGGATGAAGCCCACTTTATAGCCCTGACTGCGCAGCAGCTTCACCGCACTGCGGGCGATACGGCCGCAGATACCGTAGCCGGTCAGGACGATCTCCGCGTCGTCAAGGAACAGGGTCTCCACCTGCACGTCCTTTTTCCAGCTGTCGTACAGCGCCTCCATCTCCCGGCAGGCCTGCTCCTGATCCTTGGTGGACCAGCGGCCCGCCGCCACGATACCGCGGGGCTCCTTGGTGGAGTCGTGGCCCACGGCGGAGGTAGCACGCAGGGCGTCCTTCAGGGCCTTGACCTCCTCGGCAGAGCGCATCTCCGGCAGCTCCACCGGCTCCATGATGGTGCCCATGACGCCGTCGGTGAGGATGAGCACGGGGTTATGATCCCGCTGGGCATAGTCGAAGGCGGCATAGGTCATGTCCACCGCCTCCTGCACCGTGGCGGGAGAAAACACCATCATGCGGAAGCCGCCGTTGCCGCTGGCCTTGGTGGCCTGCGTATAGTCCTGCTGGGCGGGCTGGATGGTGCCGATGGCGGGGCCGCCGCGCTGCACGTTGACGTACACCATGGGCAGCCGCGCGCTGGCGCAGAAGCTGATGCCCTCGCTCATGAGGCTGATGCCGCAGGAGCTGGAGCTGGTCATGGCCCGGGTGCCGGTACCGGCGGAGCCGTAGACCATGTTAATGGAGGCCACCTCGCTCTCGCCCTGCACGAACGTGCCGCCTACCTCCGGCATGCGGCGAGCCAGATATTCGGGGATCTCGTTCTGGGGGGTGATGGGATAGCCGGCGAAGAACCGGCAGCCGCTGCGCACCGCAGCCTCGGCAATGGCCTCGGTGCCCTTCATGAATACTCTTGCCATGTTCTTCCCTCCTTACTTATACACTTCGATGGCGGCGTCGGGACACATGCGGCCGCAGATGGCGCAGCCGATGCAGTTCTCCGGATGGGCCGCCGTGACGTAGGGGTAGCCCTTGGAGTTCACGTCGTGTCCCACGGCCAGCACGCCCTTGGGGCAGAACTTCACGCAGTAGCCGCAGCTTTTGCAGCTCTCCGCGCGGATGGTGACTTGCGGCATAGTGTTTCCTCCTTTGATTCACTGATATCACTCACTCAAGTCCCGCTTCCGGGACGGATATATGGGATGTGATGGGAATAAGGGGCAGCGCCGTCTCCCCTTTGGCCTGTTCATACAGAGGGGCGGGCACGGCGGCGGCCTCTACGGCGACGTAGGGCGACAGCATCTCCAGCCCCTGACGGATACCGTCCAGATATTCCGCCAGCGTGGTGTCGCCGCCCAGATTGGGGTTCAGCAGAAAGCGGGGCATTTTCAATCGGGAAGCTTTCAGAATGGCGGACAGTGTGCCGTCGATATGCTCCGTTGTGGCCGACCACGGGCGGTAGGGGTTCACCACGAACCACACGTCGGCGGCTTTCAGCAGGTGGGCGTACCCGCCGATCAATTTCGCGCCGGTGTCGTTGCCGCCTACGTCCAGAATGACGGTCTTTTCCTCGTCCAGCAGCAGGGGGATCAGGCCGCCCACCTGCGTGGGTGCGTCGGCGTACTGCTGCTGGAAGTGGACGGCGACGCCTGCCCTTTCCAGCAGGCCCTCCGCGTCACGGGAGCGCATCAGGGGTTTGGTCTGGTCAAGGTCGAAGAAGTGGACCTCCCGTTCCTGCGACGCCAGCTCCAGCGCCAGATGGACGGCAAGCTCGGATTTTCCGCACCCGGCTTCCCCCAGAAAGACGATATTCCGCTGCCGCAGCAGCCCTTCCCATGCCATGGTATTCACCTCGGTATGTAAAAATTATCTATGCATATAAAAATTTTCTACAATTTGGAGTGTAACACGTCTTGCAATCCTTGTCAACCGCGTGTAGAATTTAGATAAAATCTTATCTGGAAAGGCGGACAGCGCCATGGAACGGGAGAAACTTTTGATCAAATTCTGCGATTTCCTCACCCATGTGATGGGACCGGAGACGGAGGTGGTGCTCCACGACAGGGAGGGCACCATCATCTGGATCGCACAGGGACACATCACCGGACGGGAGGTGGGCCAGCAGGATCTGCTGCCCGCCATGGAGCTGGTGGCCCGGCAGCGGGCCATGGAGGGCTTTGACTACACCACGGGGTACAAGAGCTTCAGCCGGAAGGGAACGCCGCTGCGCTCCTCGTCCCTGTTCTTCCGGGATGAGGAAGGGCGTCTGGACTATGTGCTGTGCGTGAATCAGGACATCAGCGCCTATGTGAATTTGCAGCAGATGCTGGACGCCTTTATCGGCGACCGGCCCGCCGTGGCGCAGGTGCAGCCGGAGCAGGACACGCTGGACGATGTGGTGATGAAGATGATCCTTGGCGAGATCGCCCGGCTGAAGCCCACCGACATCGACAGCAAGGAGGCCAAGCTGCGGCTCATCAAGCGGCTGAACGACAAGGGCATCTTCGGCGCACGGGGCGCGGTGGGCACTGTGTGCGAGCTGCTGCACATCGCCCAGCCCACGCTGTATAAGTATTTGCAGGAAATAAAAGAGGAATGAGACGATCCGTCTCATTCCTCAGTGAAGAGAGAAGAGTGAAGAACTGCGGTATGCCGCCTGCGGCGGCATGGTCCCAATATGTGCCGCGCAGCGGCACACCGCAGTTCTTCACTCTTCATTTTTCACTTTCTCGCTTATTTGATGTCAAATAAGCGTTTCCCGTTCTCCATGGTCAGCCGGGCCATTTCCTCCGTGGTCATGCCCTTGATCTGGGCCAGCTTTTCGGCAATGTAGCACACATTGCGGGAGTCGTTACGCTTGCCCCGCATGGGGACGGGGGACATATAGGGAGAATCCGTCTCGATCAGAATACGGTCAAGCGGCACCATCTCCGCCACCTCCACGGTCTTGCGGGCGTTTTTATAGGTCACAGGGCCGTCGAAACCCAGATACCACCCCAGCACCAGCAGCTCTTTCGCCATCTCCACGCTGCCGGAATAGCAGTGGAACACGCCCCGCAGGGCGGGGTACTCTTTCACGATGGCCATCGAATCGCCGTGAGCCTCCCGGTCGTGGACGATCACCGGCAGATCCAGCTCCAGTGCCAGTTCCAGCTGGGCGCGGAACACCTGCTGCTGGAACTCGCGGGGCGGATTCTCCGCCCAGTAGTAGTCAAGGCCGATCTCGCCGATGGCCACCACCTTGGGCTCCCTCGCCAGCTGCCGCAGAGCGTCCATGTGCTCCGGCACGAAGTCGCCGCAGTTTTCCGGATGGATGCCCACAGCGGCGTACACATGGGGATGGCGCGCCGCCAGATCGACAGCCGCCTGAGAGGACGCCAGCGTACAGCCGGGGTCGATCACCAGACCGTCGAAGGCGGCAAGTACCGCGTCACGGTCGGCGTCAAAGGCCTCGTCGTCATAGTGGGCGTGGGTATCGAACAGCGTCATACCAGCTGTACCTTGCCCATCTCGGTACCGTCGATGTACTGGGCCTTCAACTCACGCAGGCGGGTCATGTGGGGCTGCTGCATGTGGACGCGCTGGTGCTCCTCGGTCTCCCACTGCTCGATCAGCAGCACCACGTTCTCCTCCTGCGCGGAGAAATAGTAGTCATAGCGGATGCAGCCCGCCTCGGCGCGGATAGTGGTCAGGATGCCCTCGGACACGATGTCCCGGACGTAGCTCTCCCGGCAGCCGGGCTTGGCGGTGTATTTTACATATAGGGTCAGCATTTAAAATCACGCTCCTTTGCGCCTATTGTAGCGCAAAGGAGCGTGATTGTCCATATAAGTTTAGGGTTTGACGAAGTTAACAGAGCTTGGCACCTGCGGGGACACTATCGTCAATAATCATCAGGTTTACCTTCTCCTCGCCCTTTTCCTTGTGGACGGCGGAGATCAGCATACCGTTGCTGGGAATACCCATCATCTTGCGGGGCGGCAGGTTCAGAATGGCCACGGCGGTCTTGCCGATCAGATCCTCCGGCTCATAGTAATGGTGGATGCCGGAGACGATGATGCGGTCGGTGCCGCTGCCGTCGTCCAGCGTGAACTTCAGCAGCTTGTCGGACTTCTTTACCGCCTCGCAGTTCTTGATCTTCACGGCGCGGAAATCGGACTTCAGGAAGGTGTCGAAGTCCACCTCCTGCTCCACATAGGGCTCCAGCTCGATGGCGGGCAGGGCGGCCTTCTTCTGGGCCTCCTGCATGGCGTTCAGCTCCGCCAGCGCCTTTTCCGTGTCCACACGGGGAAACAGGTTCTCGCCCTTGGCCACCTGCACCTCGGCGGGCAGGGTGCCCCAGACGTTGGCCTTCTCCCAAGTATGATCCCCGGCGGCTGCGCCGATCTTCACAAAGATCTTGTCGCAGCTTTCCGGCATCACGGGGGTCAGCAGGGTGGTGCAGACGCGGATGGTCTCCAGCAGGTTATAGAGGACGGTGGCCAGACGGGCGCGCTTGGTCTCGTCCTTGCCCAGCACCCAAGGCGCGGTCTCGTCGATATACTTGTTGGCGCAGTCGATGACCTTGAACACCTCGTCGATGCCGTTCTGCAACTGCAGCTTCTCCATCTCGGCCTCGTAGCGGTCGCGGAGGCCGCAGACGGTCTTTTTCAGGTCGCAGTCCTCCGGCGCGTCCTCACGGTCGGCGGGCAGCTTGCCGCCGAAGTACTTCTCCACCATGCCGGTGGTGCGGCTGACCAGATTGCCCAGTTTATTGGCAAGGTCGGTGTTGATGGTGGAGATCAGCAGCTCGTTGGAGAAGTTGCCGTCGGAGCCGAAGGGGAAGGTGCGCAGCAGGAAGAAGCGCAGCGCGTCCACGCCGAACATTTCGGACAGGGCGTAGGGATCCACCACGTTGCCCTTGGATTTGCTCATCTTGCCGCCGCCCATGACCAGCCATCCGTGGCCAAACACCTGCTTGGGCAGCGGAAGGCCGAGCGCATGCAGCATAATCGGCCAGATGATCGTGTGGAAACGCACGATTTCCTTGCCAACCAGATGGATATCGGCCGGCCAATACTTCTGAAACAGCGAATCGTCATCCGAGCCGTAGCCCAGCGCGTTGATGTAATTGGTCAGCGCATCCACCCAGACATAGACGGTGTGTTTCGGATCGAAGTCCACCGGAATTCCCCACTTGAGCGACGTGCGCGAAACGCACAGATCCTGCAGGCCGGGGATCAGGAAGTTATTGAGCATTTCAGCCGTGCGCGTCGGCGGCTGGATGAAATCGGGATGGGTCTTGATGTAATCAATCAGCCAATCCTGATACTTCGAAAGGCGGAAGAAATAGCTCTCCTCGCGGGTCTTTTCCACCGGGCGGCCGCAGTCCGGGCAGCAGCCGTCCTTGAGCTGAAGCTCCGTCCAGAAGGATTCGCACGGGGTGCAGTACCAGCCCTCGTATTCGCTCTTATAGATATCGCCCTGATCGTGCAGTTTGCGGAAAATCTGCTGCACAGACTTCACATGGCGCTCATCCGTCGTGCGGATGAAGTCGCTGTAGTCGATATCCATCAGCTTCCAGAGCTTTTTGATGCCGTCTACAATGTGATCCACGTATTCCTTCGGGGTCACGCCAGCCTCGCGCGCCTTGCGCTCGATCTTCTGGCCATGCTCATCCGTGCCGGTCAGGAAGAACACATCGTAGCCCGTCATCTTCTTGAATCGAGCCATCGTGTCCGCCGCAGTGGAACAATAGCTATGGCCGATATGCAGATTATCGCTCGGATAATAAATCGGCGTTGTGATGTAGAACGTAGGTTTTTCGCTCATCCTCATCTCTCCTTCAAAAAAACGCCCCCCGCATGCGCGAGGGGCGATTGCTTATGCAATCAACCCTTGACAGGGGCCGCACCAATCGCAATCGCATGGCGGCATTACTTATTCATTATATGGAAAAAAGGCCGATTTGTCAAGCAAAAATCATGTTTCAGCCAGATATCGCTGCCAAACGATGCGCGCCACATTGCCGCTTGCATCCAAGTAATAGGAAAGCTCGACAAAAATCGTCGCTTTTTCATCCACCGGGTCGTAATAATGAATCACGTAGGTGCCGTCCCCATTGCTGCGATAGGTGCCGAACTGCGTGTTGGCAGAGTTGTAATTATACAGCAGCCGGTTTCCTTCTTTATCCAGTGCGGCCTGCCCCAAATCGCGGAATTTGCCGAGCACTTCGTCGCTGCTCATGCCGACCTTGGTGGAACGCGGTCCGGTCATTTTGCTGCTTGTCGTGTCCAGCGCATAAAGCACCGGCGTACTGCCCGCCTTTTTGATGCAGAACCGCGCCGTTCCCCACTCGTATACCGCTTCATAGCTCTCCATATCCGGGCTGTACCATTCCTCCTCCGGCAGTATCTCGTAGCTGCTCGGCGTTCCCCACGTCTTCGTGAACGTGGTATATCCCGTCTTGTATAGCGTTAGATTTTTAAACGTATCCTCCGATGTGAACATCCGCTTGAGATTGCCCTCCACATCGTAGGTCACGTTCATTTCATAGCTGATCTTTCCGTTTGCCGCCACCGCGATGGCGCGCAGGGTACTTTTGCCCGTCGGAAGCTGAATGGGTTCCGCGTCGTTATACAGGGTCGATTCCGTCGTAGCCTGCCGACCGTCGATGGTATAATAAATCGCGACAATCGGCGATGCGTTCTTGTCGTCCTCATCGCCCGGCCGCAGGCTGACCTTCGGCGCTTTTTTGTATTTGCCGGATGCATAGTTGGCTTTCGGCGCGGCCGGGGTCGGAATGATGACGGTATAATCCGCCGAAACCTGATCGCTCGGCGTTCCGTTCTCCGTAAAACCGATGGCCTTGATGGTCATCTTGCCTTCGGCCACATGCAGGCTCGTCCCTTCCGTGTATATCAGGCCGGATTCGGAGGGATCGGTGCCATCCGTAGTATAATACACCGTCTCTCCCTCCGGGATGCTGATGGTCACGTCAAGTTCCTCGGTGTATCGCCCTGCTGTTTTAGAAAGCACCGGCGCGGTCGGCGTGTATTCGCGCAGCATCACATCAAATTCCTGCGTACTGTTGGCCTTTTCCGCCGCCTGCCTCATCAGCGCAAGCGCCTCGGCGTTATAGCCCTCATCCTGATAGATCTTAATCAGGTTTCGGTATGCGCTTGGATGCGCAGGCGCGATATCGTTAATCAGAGATTCATAAATCGCCTTGGCTTCGTCAACACGGTCAAGCTCCGTATAGGCCTGCGCCATCAGAATGAGCGCATCGACGTTTTCCGGCTCGCGGTCAATCGCGATTTGCAGCGTTTGAATGGCGCGGGTGTAATACGCCTGATCCAGCAGCTCCTTGCCCAGCGTGACGTAAGCGTCCGTTCTGGCGATGCTCCATCCCCACTGCGCCATCAGCTGCTGGCCGCTTTCGGTTTTCAGCAGCATGTAGCCCCCCGCCGAACCGACGAAGAGCAGCAGCAGCAGAATAATCACCATGATGCGGAGCAGCTTCTTGTGCGACCGCTGGTAGATTGGCGGATTCATGGTCTCCGGCTTTGCATCGACCTTTCGCCGCAGGTTGTCCGGCGCGTGGCGGACATGCCGCACCTTTGCCTGTTCGTAGGCTTTCTGTTTTTCCAGCCCGATGGGCACCTTGCTCCCCGATCCCGTTTGTGCGTGCGTTTTTCCGCCCGCGGGAACCCGTTTCGGGGTGGATACCGTGCCGATATTCTGTGCTCTCGTCTGTTCTCTCTTGTGCGCGGGTTCGGCTTCGGGCGTTACCCTGCGCGCCACATGCGCGCGCGGTCTTTCCGATTCAATGTCGGCTTCCGCCTGTCTGCGCCTGTATGCGCGCTGTACGGCGTTACAGCCCGGGCACACGCGCGCCGTATCCGGCAGTTCACGACCACAATTTGGACAAATCACGAAAGCAGCTCCTCCTTTAAGGGCAAAACATGCGCGTTCAGGCCGTTACACCTGCCTGAGAGATTCATAATACGGGTCGCCAGAAAATTCGCGCTCCGGCGGACGTTCGCCGCCCAGCTCCTCGATAGCGTTGACCACTTCCACATAATCCAGATAATTGATATCCGGGCTTTGCGCCGCTTCTTGCCTCCACCAGCACGAGGCTGACGCTCGCCTCCGGGTGATGGCGCACAAATTGCAGACGCTTCGGCTCCAGCCGGTTTTCGCGCAGCGTGACCAGCAGATCGGTCAGCCGCTCCGGCTTGTGGACCAGAAAGAACGAGCCGCCGAAGCGCAGGCACCACGCCGCGCATGCGCATAGATCGGAAAGCGTGCAGCAGACCTCACTTCTTGCGATGGCAAGCGGCAGCTTGTCCGGCGCGGCGCCGCCCGATACGGGGTAATAGGGCGGGTTGGAGACGACAATGTCAAACCCGTTTGCCGGCAGCAGCGTGCGGGATTCGCGCAGATCGCCATGCAGCACAGAAAACTGGGAAAGCCCGTTTTGGGCGGCATTTTCTGCAGCACACCGCGCGGCAGGCTCCTGAATTTCAACGCCCGTAACCTGAAGCGTTTCGCACTTAGCCAGCAGCAGAAGCCCCAGCGCGCCGCAGCCGCAGCCGAGGTCGCACACGCGCGCGCC
>OLPA01003488.1_pt1 | contig 10654 bp, 10 predicted proteins | sample 1672811 | NCBI WGS metagenome assembly OLPA01 (sample SAMEA3136726, study PRJEB25190) | human gut metagenome | biome: human gut; feature: human-associated habitat; material: faeces | place: Austria | collected 2013
CTTTTGCAGTTCCTTTTTGGAAAGCCCGCTTGCAGTTAAGATCCGGACCGCGCGCTCCTTGCAGGAAGCGAGGCTCTGCGCGTTCTCAAGCGCCAGAAACACCTCCGGTGTGACCTCTGCGCCGGGCGTTAAGCCCAGCTCCACCACTTTAAATGCCGGAGCCTTGAGCCGCTTGCCGTCTTCAAAGATCAGGCGCAGATAATTCGGAGAATCCAGCGGCTCAAGCTTTTCAAGTTTCATCGTTGAAGTCGTCTGCCGACACGTTCACCGCTTTGCTTGCCGGTGCAATGGGCGGCTTTGCGCGGCTGCCCTGCAGCTTCCACATATTCTCGCGGACCTCCTGCTCAATGCGGTCCGCCACGTCGGGATGCTCCTGCAGATAGAGCTTTGCGTTGTCTCTGCCCTGTCCGATGCGCTCGTCTCCGATGGAGAACCAGCTGCCGGACTTGTTGATCAGATCCAGCTGCACCGCAAGGTCCACCAGCTCTCCCCACTTGGAGATACCTTCGCCGTACATGATATCGAAATACGCCTCTTTGAAGGGGGGCGCGCACTTGTTCTTGACGATCTTCGCGCGCGTGCGGTTGCCGATGACCTCGGAGCCGTTCTTGATGGCCTCGGTGCGGCGGATGTCGATCCGGACGGACGCGTAGAACTTCAGCGCGTTGCCGCCGGTGGTCGTCTCGGGGTTGCCGTACATGACGCCGATCTTCATACGCAGCTGGTTGATGAAGATGACGACGCAGTTGGTCTTGGAAATGTTGCCGGCAAGCTTCCGCAGCGCCTGCGACATGAGCCGGGCCTGCAGGCCGACGAAGGTGTCGCCCATCTCGCCCTCGATCTCCGCCCGCGGTGTCAGCGCCGCGACAGAGTCGACGACCACGACGTCGACTGCGCCGGAGCGGACCAGCGCGTCGGTGATCTCCAGCGCCTGCTCGCCGGTATCCGGCTGGGAAATCAGCATATCTTCCACCTTGACGCCCAAAGCCCGGGCATAGGTGGGATCCAGCGCGTGCTCGGCGTCCACAAAGGCCACCTCGCCGCCCTTTTTCTGCGCCTGCGCCAGAATGTGCAGCGCCAGCGTGGTCTTGCCGGAGGATTCCGGCCCGTAGATCTCAATAATGCGCCCCTTGGGCACGCCGCCGATGCCCAGCGCCACGTCCAGCGCCAGAGAGCCGGTGGGGATGGCCTCCACGTTGACCTCGGAGTTGTCCCCGTAGCGCATGATGGAACCCTTGCCGTACAGCTTCTCGATCTGCTGCATGGCGGTCTCCAGCGCCTTTTTCTTGTCGGAGCTGCCCACAGAAACGGGAGCTGCCGTTTCCTTTTTCACTGCCATGATCCATTCCTCCTATACTTTACACTGGCGAAAAATCCTTTGGATTTTTCTGCCAAAAGGTTTACAGTCTGCTGCGCGCATAATTTTTACGTGAAATGCAAAAATTCCGCATCTGATCACTATATCTCGTCGTATAAAACGCCCTGCACCACCCGTGGGATGCCCGCCGGATCGGGGGTGATCTCCAGATCGCCGAAGCCAAACGAGCGCATGATGCGCAGCACGTCGTCCGCCTGCCCGATGCCCACCTCGAAAAACAGCATCCCGCCGGTGCGCAGCGCCTCCCGCCACAGGCTGCTGACGGCTCGGTAAAAGTCCAGCCCGTCCTCGCCGCCGTCCAGCGCGTCATGCGGCTCGAAATCCCGCACGGAAACGTCCAGTCCGGCGATGTCGCCGGTGGGGATATAGGGTGGGTTGCAGAGGATGCAGTCATAGGTGCCCAGCTGACGGGGCGGCGCCGCCATGGCGTTCACCTGCAAAGGCGCCACGCGGTCGCTGAGGTCGTTGCGGCGGATGTTCTGGCGGCAGATGCGCAGAGCGCCCTCGGAGATGTCCCCCAGGGTCACGCGGCAGTCCGCCACCTGGCTGGCCACCGCCAGCCCGACGCAGCCGGAGCCGGCGCACAGATCCAGCACGCGGCTCCCCGCCTGCCCGCGCAAAAAGGGCAGCGCGCAGTCCACCAGCGTCTCCGTGTCGGCGCGGGGAATGAGCACCTGCCGGTCAATGTCCAGCGGCAGGCCGTAAAACTCCCATTCGCCGATGAGGTACGCCACCGGCTCGCCGGCCAGATGCCGCCGCACCAGCGCCCGCGCCTGCTCCTCCACCGCCGGCGGGACATAGAGCTGCCCGTCCCGCTGCAGCTGCTGGCGGGTCTTGCCGGAGGCGAAGCATACCAGCTCCCGCGCCTCCAGCGTGGACGCCTGCACCCCCGCCGTGCGGAGCTGCTGGCGGATATCCATATACAGATTGTTATATGTAATGGCCATAATACAAAATGTTGTCACTTTCTGTGGAAATTTGAGGCTTTTAGCAGAAAAACCAAAAATTTTTCGCCAGTATTTTTTACCACTTGTCCTTGCCCTTCTCCTCGGGCAGCACCAGCTCCAGCGCCTGAATGGCCACCTCCAGCATGGAGTCGTCCGGCTCGAAGGTGGTGAAATTCTGCAGCCACATGCCCGGCGCCGAGAGGACGCGGGTGACGGCGTTGTCGTGGCGGCCTACAAAGCGGTTGAACTCATAGGTCAGACCCACCACCGGCACCAGCAGCAAAAGGTGCATCCCGATGCGCACCCACAGGTTCTGCCACTCCACATAGGTGAAGGCCACGGAGGAAAACAGGATGGACACCACGATCACCACGAACAAAAAGCTGGTGCCGCAGCGGGGGTGATGTCGGGGCTGGATGCGGGCGTTCTCCACCGTCAGCGGCAGCCCCGCCTCATAGCAGAAGATGGTCTTGTGCTCGGCGCCGTGGTACTGGAACACCCTGTGCACGTCCTTCTGCTTGGAGCAGAGGAACAGGTACATAATAAATATGAATATCTTGATGACGCCCTCGATGAGGTTGTGGAGCAGGGCGCTCTGGGCTTTGAACAGCCCCGCCACAAACGTAGGCAGGAACATGAACAGCCCCAGGCACAGCGCCAGCGAAAGCACCAGCGACACCGCCACGATGACCCCCTGCAGCTTTTCCGCCGAAACGTGCTTTTCCAGCCACCGGTCGAATTTCGAGGGCTTGGCCGCCTCGTCCTCGGGGAAATAGTCCGCCGAGAACATCAGCGCCTTGATGCCCTTGACCATGGAGTCCAGAAACGTCACCACGCCCCGAATAATGGGCAGCCCCAGCACGGGGTACTTATCCCGCACCAGCTTCAGCTCCTCCACCTTGGTCACCAGCCCCTCCGGCGCGCGCACCACGATGGCCTGCTTCTCCGGCCCGCGCATGAGGATGCCCTCAATGAGCGCCTGCCCGCCGATGGACGTGCGGAAGGGTTGTTTTTTTTCTTTTACAGCCATGAATTTACTATCCTCTCTGCTTCCCCGCCAGTATATCATATTCATGCAGAAAATGCAACAAGTGTTCTATTCTCTTATTCCTCCCCGCGGGAGATGGGCAAGCGTATGGTCACCACGGTGCCGCCGCCCTCGGCGTTGCCGATGTCAAAGGTTCCCTCGTGGCGGCGGACGATCTCGTCGCACACCGCCAAGCCGATGCCGCTGCCCCGTGCCTTGGAGCTGCCCTTATAGAATTTCTGCTTCACATAGGGAAGCTCCGCCTCCGGAATGCCGGGGCCGAAGTCCCGCACCCGCACCGCATAACAGTCCCCCTCCTGCGCCATGGACACGGTGATGCGCTTGCCGGAGCCGCCGTGCTTGGCGGCGTTGTCCAGCACGTTGCACAGCACCTGCTTCAGCCGCTCGGGGTCGCCGGTAATGGGGCGGTCGAACATCTCGCCAGCGCTCAGATACTCCAGGTCGATGCCGTCCTGCCGGAACAGTTCCCGATAGGTGTAGATAGCGTCCTCCACCTCCGCCTGCAAGTCCATCTGCTCCACCCGGAGGGTAAAGCGGCCGTCCTCTATCTTGGAAAACTCCAGCAGCTCCTCCACCATGTTGGTGAGCCGGCGGGACTCCCGCAGGATGATCCGCACGCCGCGGCGCAGCTGCTCGGGGTCGCCGCTGTCATCGGCCAGCAGCGTTTCGCCCCAGCCGTTGATGGCCGTGAGGGGCGTGCGCAGCTCGTGGGACACGGAGGAGATGAACTCCGTCTGCATCTTTTCGCTCTGGCTGATCTGCAGGGACATCTGGTTGATGTTGTCCACCAGCTGCCCCATTTCGTCGTCATATTTATTGGGAATCTGGATGCCGTAGCTGCCGCCGGAGATACGCTTGGCGGCCTCCGTCACGTCCGCCACGGGCGCGGCGATCTTCCGCATAAAGGTCAGATTCACCGCCAGCACCACGCCGCTGATGACCACGGCGATGCCCATGACGGCCAGCGACAGCAGCACTACCTGCCGGTCAAGGTCGCGGGTGGCCGTCACCAGACGCATGGCGCCCACCACGCTGCCATCATACCACAGCGGCGCCGTGACCGCCAGAATACTCTCCCCCGTCAGGGGGTCTTTACCGGAATAGGTCTCCATTTTGCCGCCGTCCAGGGCGCGGCGCACCTCCGCAGTTTCCGGCGTGAGGCCGACAGTCTGGCCGCGGCTGGAGATGTCGATGCGGCCGCTCCTGTCCAGGAACTGCAGCTCGATAGTCTCCGCGCCGTCGAAGTTGCCGGCGTAGAGTGACGCGCTGCGGTAATATTCGTTGTAGCTGGTCATGGCGTAGGTATTGAAATAGCTCACGCCGGCGCGCGCCTTGGTCTCCAGCGCGGTTTGGGCGTTGCCGTAATAGCTGGCCACCAGGATCACCGAGGTCAGCGCCGCGATCAGCAGCAAAATGGTTATCACCGGAAAGACGCTCCCCATGATCCAGCGGCGGCGCATGCCGATGACGCGCCGCTTCCGTTTCGGGGTATGCTTGCCCGTATCCTCTACTTTATCCAGCATTATGCTTCCCACTTATAGCCGTACCCCCAAACCGTGGTGATATAGGTGGGATTGGTGGCGTTGTCCTCGATCTTCAGCCGCAGGCGGCGGATGTTCACATCCACGATCTTCAGCTCGCCGAAATAATCCCTGCCCCACACCAGATCCAGTATCTCCTCCCGGGAAAGTGCCTTGCCCGGGTTCTCCATGAACATCTTCATGATGGCGTATTCCATCTGGGTCAGCTTGATGCGCTGGCCGTCCTTCTCCAGCGTGCGGTTTCGTGTGTTGAGCACGAAGGGAGGCTGGGCGATCTGGTCGGCGGTGTCGTCCGCCACGCCGCTGCGGCGCATGAGGGCGTCCACCCGCGCCGTCAGCTCCGCCGGCGAAAAGGGCTTGGTCACATAGTCGTCGGCTCCGGTCATAAGCCCCGTGACCTTGTCCATCTCCTGGGAGCGAGCCGTGAGCATGATGATGCCGATGCGCAGGTTGGTGGCGCGGATGCGGCGGCAGACCTCGAAGCCGTCGATGCCCGGCAGCATGATGTCCAGCAGCGCCACCCGCGTGTCGGGATTCTCCTGCAATTTTTCCAGCGCCTCCTCGCCGCTCTTGGCCTCGATGACATCGTAGCCGGCGCGGCGCAGATTGATGACGATAAAGCTGCGGATGCTGCTCTCGTCCTCCAGAACCAATACCTTCTTCATTGCGTTGCCTCCTCCCTCAGTTTCCGGCCGTCCACGCCGTAGAGATCAGGTAAAAATGACTGCTGACCCACTCGCTGCCCACGCCCATGGCTACACCCTCGTCGGGGATGCGCATGGCATAGACCACGTTGGCTCGCTGCATCAGCAAAGTGCGGCCGCCCTCCTGGGCGTCCTTCTTGCGGTCTTCGCCGCTGAAGCTGTATAGATACAGCACGGGCTTTCCGTCCACCTGCACCGTCACGCAGGTGCCTTTTTCCGTGGCATCCAGACGGGTGCCGGCCATGCGGCCGTGCCAGTCGTCATGGAGCACCAGATACCAGCTGTCCTGCAGGTTGTGGAAGGTGTCCATGACCCAAGCGCTGTTGCCCCGATCGTCGAACCGGAACCAGGCGAAGACCTTTCCGGCGGAGCGGGCATAGCCCTCCACAGGATAGGGGATCTCGACGATGCCGTCGTTGTTGATGTCCTGGGGGCGCAGCTGGCCGAAGGGGTACTGCACCTCCGTGACGCCGGTGCCCTGATCGGCGCCCACATTGACCAGCCGCCCGCTGCGGCAGATAAGAATGTCGGTCTTGGCGGAATTGCCCTCGCTGACGCCGGTGACGAAGGCGGCGTTTTTCTGGCTGTTCAGCTTGCCGCAGACGATGCTGCCCCGCGCCAGCTCCGCCGGCGTGCTGCTCAGGCGGCAGGTGCCGGCCACGCGCAGCTCGCCCTCCTGCCAGACATAGTGCTCGGCAATGCTGCTGCCCTCCGCGTCCACGCGCAGCAGCAGCAGGTCAAACATCCCGTCGCTGTTCAGATCGTCCACCGCACAGCGGACATACCCGCTCTGCATCAGCAGCGTGGGGCTTTCGGGCTTAAGCCCGTAAAGAGCGACGGTCTGCACCTCCGTGCTGATCCGCCAGCCCACGGCCACCTCCAGCCACCCGTCGCCGTTGAAATCGCGGTAGGAAACGGAGTCGATGGACGTGCCGCCGGACTCAATGGTGCAGTACAGCTCAAAGGACTCCTGCTCCGCCCGAAAGATCATGATCTTCAGGGGCTTTTCGTCCGACGTGTGGCGGAAAAAGGCCACCGCCTCCTCGCTGCCGTCGCCGTCCATGTCCACCATCTGCAGGGACTGGATATTGCTGCCGCCGGCGGGCGCCATGTACTCATAGCCGTTTTCCAGATAGGTGTTGAGCTTTTCGGACAGACCCGCATACTCCACCGGCACCTTGGGCAGGGTGAACAGGTTCTCCGCCGAGGTCTCCAGCGAGCAGCCGCACAGCCCCAGCACCAGCGCCAGCAGCGCCGCCAGCAGCGCCCCTTTCTTTGCGCCTTGCATCACATCCGCCCCCCTTCTTTCGATTTTTATTCAGAATATACTATACCACATTTCTTCCCCTTTGGGTAGCCCTGTTTTGCATTTTCCACGGGGTGAAAAAACGGAAAGCGCCGCAAATTTTCCTCTTGAAATGGCGGGCAAAGTACGCTATAATAGCAGGGCACCTGCCGGTGTGATGGAATTGGTAGACGTAGTGGACTCAAAATCCACCGCTGGCGACAGCGTGCCGGTTCGAGTCCGGCCACCGGCACCAAAATCGGCAAAGCTCTGACGGCTTTGCCGATTTTTTCTGTTCTCCGCCGCGCCGCATCTTCCCCTCCGAAGATGGGCGCAGATTTTTTTGCGAAATTTTCGGAGCAAAAGTTCCGGCGGCGGGGGGATTGTTTTTTCCGCTCATCTATGGTATGCTTTATTTATTAAATAATCATTCAGTTAATAACCGCCATCAACTGACCGGCATATCATAAGATACATACATATGGAAAGATAGATAAAAAGGAGATGCTGCTATGAAGAAACGGACTGTTACGATCCTGTGCGCGCTGCTGCTGGCGCTCGCCCTCGCCTTGGCGGTTTATTTTGCCGCCGCCGCCAAAGCCAAGGCCGGCACGGTGGAGCTGCGGAACACCGGCTCGGCCATTGAATGGAAATACAGCGGCGAAGGCGACGAAAGCTGGCGGGAGCTGACCACCACCGCCGCCCTTGTGGGCACGGACGGGCAAAACGGCACCGACGGCAAGGACGGCACCGACGGCAAAGACGGCGTGAACGGCACCAACGGCATAAACGGCAGGGACGGCGTGGATGGCAAGTCCGTGGAGATCCGCAAAACCGCTACCCATGTCCAGTGGCGCCTGGCCGGCGGCGACTGGCAGGATCTGGTGAGTCTGGCGGAGATCACCGGTGCCGACGGCAAAAACGGTCTTGACGGCCAGAATGGTCGGGACGGTATCGACGGCAAAGACGGCGTCAACGGCAAAGACGGCGCTGACGGTAAAGACGGCAAAGACGGCATCAACGGCAAAGATGGCGCCGACGGCAAGGACGGCGCCGACGGCAAGGATGGCATTGACGGCATCAACGGCAAAGATGGCAAGGACGGCGTTGACGGTAAAGACGGCGTGTGCGCAGGGTATTTCTACGGCACCGGCTCCGTCACGGCCCCCGACGAGCCCTTCCAATTCAAAAGCTATGAGGTTGGCGGCGATCTGATCCAGTACGAGTATAGAGGCACCTCCATCAAGCTGAAAAAGGGCCATACATACAGCATCAGTCTGGCCGGTTCCATGGAACTGAGCAGCGAGACAGCTTTCCGCTACTGCGCCTGCATTTCCGATAACCTCCCCAACTCCAGTATCATCTCCAACACCTTGACCGAACTCGTCCCCTCGGTAGCCGGCGAGGCAACGAGGTCGCCCTTTGCCTTTAACCGCATCTACACAGCCAGGAATGACACGGACCTGCAATATATGGCCAAGATCCTTTATACCAATACCGTCCTGGCGGGCGTAAACTACAACCTCACCATCCTGGCCCTGAACTGACGAAATCCCTTGCCCCCGGAGCAAAAATAGTATATGATAAGTGGGAAGGTAGGTCGCTCCTGCCTTCCCACTTTGCTATGATAGGAGGTCCCGCCCATGACAACCCAGAGAAAAGCCGATCTGCTGCTGGTGCTGGTCACCGGCTTTTGGGGCTGCTCCTACTACCTGTCCGACCTGGCGCTGGAGGAGATGCCGCCCTTCGCCCTGTGCGCCTTCCGGTTTCTGCTGGCCTTCGTGCTGCTGGGCATCGTGCTGTTTCCCAAGCTGCGGCATGTGAGCCGCAAGACTCTGCTCTGGGCGATCCCCGCGGGGTTTTCCATGACGCTGACCTACATCGGCGCCACGGTGGGACTGCTGTATACCTCCATCTCCAACGCCGGCTTCATCTGCGCGCTGCCGGTGGTCACCACGCCGATATTGAGCTTTATCGTGTACCGGAAACGGCCCGAGGGGCGGATGCTGGCGTGTCTGGGGCTGTGCGCCGTGGGGCTGGCGCTGCTGACGCTAGGGGACGACTTCCGCCCCGCCCTAGGCGACCTCATCTGCCTGCTGTGCGCCCTGGGCTATGGCATCAACCTTCTGGTGGTGGAGCACGCCGTGCGGCAGCCGGAGGTGGACGCCTTGCAGCTGGGCGTATTTCAGCAGTTCGTCACGGGCATCGTGATGCTGCTGCTGTCCGTTTTGTTTGAGACTCCTTGCCTGCCCCAGACGGCCACAGGCTGGAGCAGCGCCCTGTTCCTGTCCGTTTTCTGCACGGGCATCGCCTTCACCGTTACCGCCGTGCAGCAGAAATATACCTCCGCCATCCACATCGGGCTGATCTTCACGCTGGAGCCGCTGTTTTCCGCTGTGGTGGCCTTCTTCTTCGCCGGCGAGCGGCTGTCGGCGCGGGGATACGTCGGCGCGGCACTGATGATGCTGTCGCTGGTGGCCATGGAGGGCGGCTTGTCGATCTTCAAGAAGAAGAAAAAGAGCGAGTAAGATTTTTCATTTTCAAAAAATTAAAAGGAGTGCGGCGCATGGATATGTTTTTCTCCGCCAAGCGGCAGACGCTGGCGCAGTTTATGGAGGTGTATGACAGGCAGCGGCTGAACGAGGTGCACGGCGGCTCCCCCGTCATATTTGATGCCATGGCCAACCAATCGCCCCAAGACCGGTATGAGATCGTGAAGTTTCTGGTGGGCGAGGGCGCGGAACTGACGGGCACAAACGCCGAAAAGGAGACCCTGTTCCACGTCCTGTTCTCGCGCCCGAAGCTCGACATCGGGCAGACCGTGGAGCTGACGAAGCTGCTGATAGACGCCGGCGCGGATATAAACCAGCCGGACGCCAAAAACAGGATGGCGATCCAGCACCTCATCAGCCAACCCAAGCTCACCGACGAGGCGCTTGCGCCCCTGTACAACGTCATATTTCAAAGCTGCGCCCTCAAATTGAACACCAAAAACGACTGGGGCTATACCCCCATCGAGCTGGCACAGAAATTCCCGTATCGGGCGGAACTGCTGAAGCGGATGACGGCGTGAGGGGCGCAGGAAGGTGGTCGCTTATGACAGAAAAAATGCAGGCGTATTTTGACGCGAAGGACGCCGCCAAGCGGAACGCTCTGCTGAAAGAGCTGGCGCTCGCCTGCCCGCCTGACGGCAAAGACTTTTTCTATCGGGCTTTCAAGAGGGAACGATATCTGGACATGAAGCTCACCGCCGTTCGGGGTTATGCTTTTTATGCACGCGAAGACGAGGTAGCGGCGCTGATGGAAAAGCTGCTGGCGCTTCTGAAAAAGCGGCCGGAGAAGACGCCGTACAACTATCAGGAGTACGAGGTGATGCGGTCGAGGTTCCTGCTGCCCTACCTGATGGAAACGTATGGCTACCCCTGCTTTGCGGCGTTTCATGCGCAGCTGGAGCGGCAGTATGACGCCATGCCGGAGGTTTTTAAGAACATATTCACCTGCGACGAGCGCGGGAACATGCGCCCGCTTCGGGACAAGCAGGAGGTGCAGAAGTCCCTGTCGGAATTTTTCGAGGGGATAAAATAAGAAGGAAAATTGCCGCATCGGTATACGCGCCGATGCGGCAATGGTTTTTTGCGGTGCGGCGGAACGTGCGGTGGGGTGAGGGGAGCGAATCGAGCGCCGCCGGTGGCGGATGAAGCGAGATGAGCGAGTGGCCGCGGTCAAAATTTTAAGCGGCCGCCGTAAGGCA
>OLPA01003490.1_pt1 | contig 10651 bp, 9 predicted proteins | sample 1672811 | NCBI WGS metagenome assembly OLPA01 (sample SAMEA3136726, study PRJEB25190) | human gut metagenome | biome: human gut; feature: human-associated habitat; material: faeces | place: Austria | collected 2013
GCTTGCCGCCCGCCGCGCGGCGGCGTTCGCGCCCTTCGCCGTAGCTTTGCGGGATGCCCGGGCCGCGCGTGCGCGCGACGCCGCCTGCGCCCTCGTGCGCATGGCTTCTCGGGCGCGCGCGTTCGCCGGCCGGGGCGCCCTCGGCGAAGGGCTCGATGCTTCGCGGCTTGACCCGCAGGATGCCGCGCAACCCCTCGGCGTGCGACGTTCGCCGCGCTCTGCGGACGGGAAGGTCGTGCGCGCGCGTTCCTTGGGGACATTGCGCCGCCGGATTGCGCGGGCGACCCGCGCACCGTTCGCTGTGGCCGCGAAGCCCTCGTGCGCCGTTCGCTCCGATTCGCCGCGCGCCGCCGCCCAGCCGCCTTCGGCTTCATCGCCCCTTCGTTCGCGTGTGTGTGCGGGGTTTGCCGCCTTCGCCGTTTCGCCGACGCGCAGCGCTGCGGGCCGCGCCGCCTTTTGGAGAAGCGCCGCGCGGTCGAGGGTCTTCACGTTCCTGGCGACGACGCGCTCCTTGATGTCGCTCGGCAAGGCGGCCTCCTTTCTGCTTCGTCACTCCCCGGGCTTAGTGGTCATGAGGCGGTAGAGCTCGGTGTCCCTCGGGAAGCGGTTGGCGAACGGCACGATGGCGCCGCCGTAGCGCAGGAGGCCGCAGCCCGCCTCGGCGTTGGTGATGTAGCCCATCTGCTCTCGGCTGATGTTGAGGAGTTCGCCCAGTTTCCCGCGGTCGGCGGCCGCCTGGTTGAGCATGACGATGAGCTCGGAGTTGGAGAGCATCGTGGAGGCCAAGACCGAATCGAGCAGGTACTCCACGTTCTGCGTGATGGCCGTGGGGTAGGCGTTGCGCTTGCGGAAGCGGCGCCACGCGCTGTTGAAGAACGCGCCGGAGTACTCGTTCTCGAACACCACGTGGAACTCGTCTATGAAGATGTGCGTGCGCCTGCCCGCGCGCCAGTTGTCCGTCACGCGGTTGAGCATCGCGTCGGTGATGACGAGCAGCCCCATGGTCTTGAGCTGGCGGCCCAGGTCCATGATGTCGTAGACGAGGAGCCTGTTGCGGGTGTCCACGTTGGTTGGGTGCGCGAACGCGTCCAGCGTGCCCGAGGTGAACAGCTCCAGCGAAAGCGCCAGGTCACGCGCCTGCGGCTCGGGCTGGGCGAGCAGTTTGTCGCGCAGGTGGGCGAGCGTGGGCGCCTCGCCGCCGCGCAGGTAGTCGGCGTACACCGCCGAGGTGCAGCGGTCCACGACCGACTTGGCCTGCGGCCCCAGTCCCCGGCGGTCGAGCTGCTCGAACAGTGACAGCACGAACTCGCTCTTGTCGGCCACGGGGTTGCCTCCCTCGCCGTAGCCCTCCACCATGTCCATGGCGTTGATGTGGTGGGGGCTGCCCGCCGCGATGCGCACCACCTCGCCGCCCAGTGCCTCGGCGAGCGAGGCGTACTCGCGCTCGGGGTCGCATATCACTATGTCGTCGTCGGTCGAGAGCGCAAGCATAGCTATGAGCTCCTTGGTCGAGAAGCTCTTGCCCGAGCCCGGCACGCCCAGCACGAACGCGTTGGGGTTCAGGAGCCGCGACTTGTCGCACAGGATGAGGTTGCGCGATATGGCGTTCTCGCCGAAGTACATGCCGCCCTCCTCCATGATCTCCTGCACGCGGAACGGCATGAGCACGGCGAGGCTCTCGGTGGTGAGCGTGCGCATCGCCTCGATGCGACGCACGCCTATGGGCAGCGCGGTTGACAGCCCGTCGAGCTGCTGGAAGCGCAGGACCGAGAGGCGGCACAGGTGCTTGCGCGCGCACGAGAGCAGCGCCTCGGTGTCGGCGTCGAGCTCCTCGGGCGTGTCGGCAAAGTGGACGAGCGTCACCGTGGCGAACATCATGCGCTGGTCGCGCGACATGAGGTCGTCCAGGAACTCGCGGCTCTCCTTGCGCTGCTGCTCCATGTCGTAGGGCACGGCCACGTTATAGTTCATGTTGGCGTTCTGCCGGCGCGTCCAGTTGGTGATGTTCGTCTCCACACCGAGCAGTCGCCGCTCCACCTCGCGCACCGCCTCGTCAGTGGGCACGGGGACGACGTCTATGGAAAGCGCCATCGCGCGCCTCGCGTCGGTAAGCTCGGCCAGAAAGCCGTCCTTGATGTAGGACGCGTAGTCGGTCAGGTACAGGGCGCGCGCCCAGCGGCCGCCCACCCGCAGGCGGTCGGCCTCAATGCCCGCGCCCTCGGGCGCAACGGCGTCCTTGAACGAGTGCCCCCGGCGCATCGAGGCGCGCACGTCGATGGGCAGGTCGTCGGCGCCGCCCCGGTAGAAGCCCCTCAGAAGCCGCAGCTTGCCCTCTGCGTCGAGCTCCTCGCAGTGCGCCCCGAGGCGCGCGAGGTGCGCGGCCGTCTCCGCCGACGCGCGGTTGAAGTAGGAGCGGGCCTCCTGGATGCTTCTCCCTCCCACGGCGATGGTAAGGTATATCTCGCGCACCATGGAATTCGCCCCCGTGGCCTTCTCTATGAGCATGGCGTTGTACTCCTCGCGGTAGCGGTCGAGCCCGTCGCCCTTGGGCGGTATGAGGATGCGCCGCCCGAGGGCTTCGGCGTCGAGCCTGCGCACCGCCACGGTGACCTTGGCCCGCGCGTCGGAGTCGAAAGAGTTGAGCAGGTCCGAGTAGCCCAGGAACATGGCCTCCTTATCCTCCTTTGACGCCGCCGCGTAGTTCACGTCGCTCACGCGCCAGGTCTTCGCGTACTCGCCGTCGTCGGTGAGGCACACGCCGTCGGGCCAGATGCGGCGCACGGGCACGGCGTCCTCGGCGGTTTTCGGCGGGACGAACCGCGTGCCGCCTTTGCGCCGCCTAGCTGCGAGTGCGGCCATGATGCCCTCCTTTCTCGCGGCGGATGCCCTTCGCGCGATGCGGCGTGCAGACGGCCTCGTAGTACAGGTTCTGCGGGCGCGCGGGCAGTTCCTTGGGGGTCAAAAGCGCGTATTTGGCCCACGCCCACGCCGCGCGTTCGACCGCCATGCCGTGCCAGGTGACGAACCCCAGCGCGGCGAACGGGGCCGCTCCCGCGATGCACGCCCAGGAGAGCTCGTCCAGTCTCAGGAAGGGCGACAGCCCGAAGTAGAGCCCCACGGCGGCGACGCAGGCGAGCAGCGCGAAGACGCACTGCCGAAGCGACATGCCGAAGAACACCCCCTCGGTATACTCGCGTATCTCTCGGTTGACCTTCACTTCCACTTCTTGCTCCTCTCTGCCTGCGCGGCGAAGCGGGCGCGTAAAGCGCCCCGCGCGCGGCGCGGGCAATGTGTTCGTTCGGTTGTTTCGGGAAAGGGGAGGGGCGTCAAAGCCCCATCATCTCGCGCACCACGCGGTCGGCCATCTTGACCATGCCCGTGAGCACCAGCATGTTGAAGGCAAGCTCTCCCACGTACGACCACACCTGCGTGACCACGGGAGCCTCGGCATCCACCACCGGCGGCGCCGATGCGAACAGCGAGAATATGACGCATGCGAGCAGGATGACCGCACCCTCGAGGCACACGGCCCCGTAGCTTTTGAGGAACGCCTTGCCGACCGACTGACTCGGCTCGCCCGCGAAGGTGGACAGGGGTATGGGCGCGAGCGCGGTGTACATGTATATCTTGAAGAACCTGCCGTACACCGCCAGTATCATGATGAACGAGAGCACCGTGACGAGCAGCCCGCCGAGCAACGTCACCGCCCACAGGGGTATGGCGTCGAGGAAGCCCACGTCCTCGATGGCCTCCACCATCTCGCCAGGCAGCGCGGCGGGCGCGGCCGACGCAAAGCCCGCAGCATCCATCATGTCGCCGATGAGCCCCTGCACCACGTCGAGGAACGCCATCATGAGCTCAAGCCCGTAGACGACGGCGGCGTGCGCCAGCACGAACCGCACGAACAGCTTCAACACCACCTCCGGGCGCTTGGCCTCGGCGAACGAGCCGCAGGTCTTCACGAGGCCCGACAGGAAGAACAGCACGAGGAGCGCGAGCGCCACCGCCTGCACGGCGCCGTGGATGGAGAGCACCGCGTCCCATATCCCGCCGCCCCGGAAGTCGGCGGGCGACGCCGTGAGCAACCCCACGATCTCGCCCATCTTCTCGTTCCACGTGTCGAGCGCTCCCTGGAGGTTGCTGACCACCCAGTTGTCCGAATCCAACGGCCCGCCTCCTTTCGGGGCCCGCGCGACGGGCCTATCCGACGATGATATCCAAGATTTCCTTCGCGAACGTGATGACCACGCCGCCCGCCAGGGTCAGGAAGCCGTTGGCGCGCTGGGACGGGTCGTGGCTCTTGAGCGACATGCCCACCTGCACCACGCCGAAGCCGAGCAGGATGAGCCCGACGCTCCTGATGAGCCCGAAGATGAACGTGGAGAGGTTGTCCACCGCCGCTATCGGGTCGGTCGCCGCGAACGCGGCGGGCGGCTCCAGCGCCAAGGCCGAAGCGGCGCAGACGGCGATTGCCGCCATGAGCCGCGCGCGGGCTGCGGGGCGGGCCTTCTTCCCCTCAGTGGTCTTTCTCATGCGTTGGTTCTCCTTTCCCGCCCGCCGCCTCCGCCGCGAGCGCTGCCTCGGCCTCCTCCCCGTCGAGCACGACGCAGCCCGCAGGCGCGGCCTGCGCGCTCGCGGGGGCAACGCCTTCGTAGGGCGCCACGGCGGCGCTTGCCAGCGGGCAGGCGCCGTGCTCGTAGGGCGGCGCGCCGCCCTCGGGGGTGAGCCGCGCGGCGGGATGCCGCGCTATGTCGAGCTTTAAGTCGATGATGGGGCGCTCGCCGCGCACGAAGAGCAGCGCGCGGGAGTTGTCGAGCATGCGCACCTCGTCGGGCGTCATGAGCTCGCGCCCCGAGATCTGCTGGTTGGTGGACCAGCTGCCGCCCCTCCCGGTGGTCCTGCCGTGCGTGTCGAGGTCGATGGTCTCCTTGCCCAGAAGCTCGCTGACGTACTTGTGGGTGGATTGCTCGTTGCCGCCCAGGTACAGGAACTCGTCGCAGTTGCCGACGATGGACTCCCACTGCTTGTCGAACAGCGCCCGCAGCTGCGCCATGTTCTGGATGATGATCGACGCGGACACCCCGCGCCCGCGCATGGTGGAGAGTATCTTCTCAAAATCATTGGGTAAGCTCACGTTGGCGAACTCATCCATGAGGAAGTGCACGTGCACGGGCAGCTGCCCGCCGTGTTTTCCGTCCGCGAGCGCGAAAAGCTGCTGGAACAGCTGCGTGTAGAGGACGGACACCAGGAAGTTGAAACTGGTGTCGTTGTCGGGTATGACTGCGAACAGGGCCACCTTGCGCTCCCCGAGCGACGGCAGGTCGAGCTCGTCTGTGGCGGTGAGCGACGCCAGGGCGTCGAGGTTGAACTTCTCCAGCCTGGAGGCGAGCGTCACCTGGATGGATTTGAGCGTCTTGGCCGAGCCGGAGCGGTAGCTGCGGTAGTATTTGAGCGCGATGTGGCCAGGGTCCCTCATCTCCAGCCGGTCGAACAGCTCGTCGAGCACCGAGGCGTAATCGTCGTCGTCCTCGCGCACCTCGCCGGCGCGCAGCATCTCCATGAGGGTGGCGTAGTTGCGCTCCTCGGGCGGTGCCTCGTGCACGAGGTAAAGCAGAAGCGCCAGGTGCAGCATCCCGGCGGCCGTGTCCCAGAAAGGATCCTGGCTCTGCGCGCCCTTGGGAGTCGTCGCCTTGAACAGGTTGGTGTTGAGCCGCTGCGCGTCCGCGTCCGACTCGATGTAGGAAAGCGGGTTGTAGCAGTGGGACCTCTCCATGCGCACGAGGTCGAGCACGCGCACCTCGTAGCCCCTCGATTCGAGCAGCCCGCCCACGGCGCGCACGATCTCGCCCTTCGGGTCGAGCACCACCATCGATGTGTTGGCCTGGCAGGCGTTGGGCAGGCTGAACCCGCGCGTTTTGCCTGCGCCCGAGCCGCCCACCACGAGCGTGTTCATCGAGCGCCTGTGGGCGTGGGTGTCGTAGCTCATGCGAAAATTGCGCGTGAGCAGCTTGTCGCCTGCGGGGTCGCGCCCCCGGTAGCGGTGGCAGATGCGGCGGGCGTCACCCCACCGGGCGCTGCCGTGCTCCTCGCCCTGCCGCTCCGGGTTCCCGTGCGTGAGCGACCACGCCCAGGCGCACCACACGGCGCAGGCGGCCACGAGCCCCGTCGCGAGCGCGGCAGCCTCGAGCGAGAGGGGGCCGTGGCCTAGCAGAAAGGAAGGAAGGCGCTTGGCCGCTTCCGTGAGGTTGACCGCGGGACTGCCCGGAAGCGAGAGCAGGCATGCGGCGTACGAGTTCCCGAGGAGGAAGGCGGCGATGGAGGCGAGGGCTGCCGCCATGATTCGTGCAGTCGTCATCTCGCCCGCACCTCCTGCATGCGGGGTCCCCGCGTTGCAGCGCGCGTGGTGGCGCCCTCTGCCTCGAGGGCCGACGGCGCCGCGCGGGCCTGCCTGGCGTCCGCGACGCGGAACAGAAGGTGCTCCCTACCCGTGGCGGGCTCGACGAACCACGCCGAGTCGACGGCGTGCGCCCTGAGCTTCGCCTCGATGATCCCCTTGATGCCGGCATAGTCCTCGATCTCCTGAAACTCGGCCATGTCGAGCTTCGCCCATTCGGCGGGCTTCTCGCGGGCATCGCCTTCCCCCGCGGCTCCGCGCGTCGCGGCCGTGGCGTTCTCGAACGCGCTCCGCATCCGCCTCGCGCGGTCGTACATCGCCCTCTCGCCCATGCGCTCCCCGAAGCGCGAAGTCCTCTATCATCTTCTCTCCGGCGTCGTCGCCGTAATCGCTCGCCATTCTCGGCCCCTTCCGCATCGGCGGAAGGTCGCGCCTCCCGCTTCCTCAAACAGATTGCTCGCCATGCCTCGGGCATGGCGAAGGCGGTGGGAAGGCCGATGGCGCGAAAATGCAGGGCAGGGCTATGAGTGCCGAGAGGGCGGCGGTCCGGGCGGTATGCCTAGCGGCGCGGTCCATGCGGCACCTCCTCGCTAGAATCGGAAAGGGCCCGCATGGCTCGCCGGCCCGTAGTCCTCCACCATCCTCCTGCGTGTTTCGGCCAGGTCGCTCGCCTGCTCCTTCGTGAGGAAGCAGGCGAGGCTCATGTCGCGCCCGCTCTATCCTTGCGACTATGAGATTGGCCTGGTTCATCCGCTTCCCCGCTCTGAAAATTTCTTTCGTGTGTCGGAAAACTCGGATTGCCAATTCTTCCGAATTTCTGTGAACCTTATCAATTGACCTATGCATCGCGGAGAAAAAGGCCTGTTTCGAGGCCTTTTGTCTCCATTCTGGGAATATATCCTGCTCATTTAGGGTTATTCGCGCTGAAAGATTTTGACTAGCTTGGTGTCCTTTATTTCGTAAATAATGTCTGCGACGTTCTCGACCAGCCTCTTATCGTGGGAGACGAACACTATCGTTCCGACATAGGCGCTCATCATCTGCTCGAGGGCTTCGGCGCTCTTGATGTCCAGGTAATTTCCAGGCTCGTCCATGAGCAAGATGTTGTATCTGCCCAGCAGCATCTTCGCGAGCAGCAGCTTGATGACTTCGCCTCCCGAGAGAACGCCAACGTCCTTTGTCAGGTCACGCGGTCCGATTCCCATAGAGGCGAGGATGCTTCGGATTTCGGTCATGCTGTACTCGCAACCATCCTGCATGAACGAGATCGCAGACTGACGGGCGTCGAACTTGTAGCCTGTTTGCTCGAAGTAACCGATCTCTGCCTTGGGAGAGATGTTGATACCGTCGGCGCGTCGAGCGATTGCCTTCAGCAGGCTGGTCTTTCCTGTACCGTTGCCACCGGTGATGGCCACTTTGGCACCGAGCGGTATCTCGAATTTCGCGTGGTCATAGAGCATGCGGTTGCCGAGGCTCAAGCTGAAATCGTCTGCCGAGATGGGAAATTTACTATGCAGTTCCAGGGCCTTGCTCTGGCGGAACCGCACGGTGCGAATGCTGTCGGGGGCCTCAATCCCTTCGAGCGCTTCGAGGCGCTTCTCCATGTTCTTAGCCGCCTGGTACATCCTCTTCTGTTTGGTGCCGGTTGCCTTCTGATGCCCCAATCGACCTGCATATTCGTTGCTTTTCTTTGCGCCCTTCTGCTTGGCGTCGACCTGTCGTGCTTTTTTCCGTTGTTTTTCGATGGCGGCTTCAAGGCGCTTGCGCTCGCGCATCGCCTCTTCGTATCGAGCCGCCTGAACTTTGCGCTCTTCTTCTTTCTGTCGCAGATAGTCTGAGTAGTCACCCCAGAATTCGGAAATACTGCCGTCTTTGAGCTCCCAGATCTTGTCCACCACCTGGTCGAGAAAATGACGGTCATGGCTCACAATGAGCAGGGCCCCATCAAATGCCTTGAGCTGCCCGACGAGAAGGCTGATGCCGTCTTGATCGAGGTGGCTCGTAGGCTCGTCGGCGAAGATCGCGCTTGTATGCCGGGAGAGCGCAGAGGCAATCTTGGCGCGCGTTTCTTCTCCGCCGCTCATCGTCTCCGGCGCCACGCCGGCGACGTTGAGACGGGAGAGCATTTCGCCGCTACCCGGGGCCGTATCAAGGTCGAGTTCGTCGAGCTGGCTGATGAGGGCAATGCTGCCAAAGCGCCTGACGTCGGCGCCAGCAATGGTAAGATCACCGCTCAGGATTTTTAGCAGGCTGGTTTTGCCTGCACCGTTATCTCCTACCAAGCCGATGCGATCGTAGGAGTAGATTTCCAACCCTTCGATGTCCAGGATATCGCGGCCGGCATATTCCAAAAAGATGTCTTTAGCTTTGACTATAAGTTCCATAGGTTGAACCGCCTTTTGTGTATTGGTGTTTTACTGGAAGCGCAGCCATGCCAATAAAGGATCGTTCACGTCGATTTTTCGCCTCTGTCCATCCGCAGGCGCGAGCGTTTTGGCCTTGCGCAAGCCGGTGAATCCGAAAAAAATGGTTGGCAGCGAATGAGGAGCGCATTGCGGGATGCCGGCGCAATACCTCGTCGTCGTGAGAGCTTGAAGGCTGACGCGTGAATCGGTGGCTACTGCCCCCCTTGTTTTCGAATGCTTGGGCTATTGAATCTGCCCGGTATTTCTTTTCCCCACGTTTCGTACACTTGGAGCGAGAAGCATCGCCATCGCAAGCAGTACCATGGTCGCTCCAGAGCCGACGAACCATAACGGAGCTCCGAGCAGGTCCGCAAAAACGGAGGGGGCTGCGAGGCCCATGGGCATGGCCCACGCCATGATGGTTCCGTAGAGGCCGAAAACGCGGCCTAGGTACTCAGGAGGTATCTGCTCCTGCACAAGGGCGGTCTGGGTTCCCGCGTACAACGGGGAGCATGCGCCCATAAGAAAGCTCGCCGGTAGGAAAGCGGCGAACAACGACGAGCCGAGCAATCCGGATACGATTGCGGCAATGCCGAAGCCGGCAATCGCGGTGACCATGGTGAACGACCTATTGCGGAACCCTCCCGTAACTGCCAAGATGCCGGACCCAGCCAGCATGCCTGCAGAAAAAAGGATTTCCACCAAAGCAGCATCCCCCGTGCTACCGCCAAAATGTCCCAAGGTCATTATTGGGAACAATGCCGCGAGTGGGGAGCACGCGAAAGCGAAGACGAACCCGCACCAAAGAAGGGCGAACAACCCCCTGTGCCCTCTAATCAGCTTGTAGCCGTCCGAAATCTCAGAGAAAAGTTCTCGAACTTTATTGGAAAAGGACGAACTGTGGTCGGCTTCGTCGAGTCCTCCTGCGTCTATCCGCGCGGCGAGGACAGCTAGAGAAGCGAAAAGTGCCCCCAGCACGTCGAGGGCAATCATGGCGGTAATGCCTGCCACAGGATAAATCACTGCCGCGAGCGCGGCGCCAAGAATGTATCCGCCGGACTGAATCGCCTGCATCACTCCCGATAGGCGAACGAGATGCTCTGGCGGGGCGAGATGGGGCGTGAGGGATTGGGAGGCCGGCGTGTAGAACGAAGTGCCAACTGCGCGGAGAAACAGGGCGATGAGGATTGGCCATGCAGGTAAGCTGCCGCCCAACGAGGCAATCGCCAAAGCGGCGCCCACCGCGGCAATGAAGAGGTCGGCGCCGATAAGAACACGTTTCAAAGGCAGTCTGTCGACAACGGCACCCGCAAGGCCTCCGAACAAAGCAATCGGCAGAAAGCCTGCTAACGATGCCAGGGAGAGGAGAGAAGACGACCCTGTCGTGAGGGCGAGATGCCAAATAAGACCCATTTGGAGAATCGAACTCGTCAATGTCGAAACGAGCTCGCCGCCCCATACGAAACAAAGCTTGAATTGCCATGAATGGCACAGCAGAGCAGACCTGCCCCGAGAGGTTTCAAATATCATGGTTATGTCCAATTGTGAAATGGCGTGCAGAAAAACAGCGCGACGCCACAACAGCGCCGCTTTCTAGGCGCTCATCCACGTGCGGAAAAGACCAACCACGACACCCCTCCTTTGTTAATTCGGTCTGGCAAACCATGTAATATTAACAAGGCTTGAGTTTGCCTGTCAAGAATCGACCATCGGTAAGCGCAGTCCTCTCTGGCCATTCGATTCCTTTTGTATCTATGGCTGCATTTACGTTATGTGGTTATTTATTTCGTTAGAAGTAAGCGCCATAACTGCCGCGTAGGGCACACGAAAGCTTCCTAGGAAGCTTTCGTGT
>OLPA01003491.1_pt1 | contig 10650 bp, 6 predicted proteins | sample 1672811 | NCBI WGS metagenome assembly OLPA01 (sample SAMEA3136726, study PRJEB25190) | human gut metagenome | biome: human gut; feature: human-associated habitat; material: faeces | place: Austria | collected 2013
ACAGTTCTTTATTCACCGGTTATTCCGCTTCTGCAGCTTCTTCCGGTTCCGCATCATCATCGAGCAGCACGGAAGTTGTTTCTTCCAGCAGCAAAGAAGAGGAAAAAGTAACCGTTCCGGATCTGACCAACAAAACCGAGGCAGATGCCGTCGATCTGGCAAACAGCCTGAACCTTGGTGTAGTCAACGGCGGAACCGAGGCATCGGATGTCATTGAGGCAGGAAAGATCTGCCGCCAGGATCTGAAACCGGGAACGAAAGTCGATAAAAATGCAACGATTACGTATTATGTAAGCTCCGGAAAAGAAACCGTAACCATTCCGACCGGCATTGTTGGAACACAGAAAGACGCTGCAAGTGCTGCACTGACTCAGCTGGGACTGCAGGTTTCCACAACAGAGGATTTCAGCGATACCGTTGCAGAAGGCTTGGTTATTTCCGTTGACCCGTCAGAGGGAAGTCAGGTTGCGCCGGAATCTACCGTTACGCTGGTGATCAGCAAGGGATCCAAGGACGCGGAAGAAATTGCAATCCGTGATGTAATCGGCCTGGATGAGGAGACAGCAAAATCAATCCTGAGCGATTTCAATATTATTGTGAAAACAGGAACCAGCAGCAAGGTGGCCGAGGGCGAAGTCATGGAGGTTGACCCGGCAATCGGAACCAAAGTAAAGAAAGGTTCTGACGTTACGATTTATGTCAATAGCCCGAGTGCACAGCCAACGACGCCGGATGAGAATACACCGACCCCGACACCGGCAGAGCCGGGCGCAAATACCGCTACGGATGTTACCTGGTCCTGCAGCCAGACCTTAAGTGCGCCGGATCAGTATCAGGGTGGTATTGCAAAAATTGAGCTGATCCAGGATGATGGGAACGGAAACGAGACCTCCATCACCATCATGGACGGACAGGCCATTACGAGCTGGCCGTATTCTGTCAACACCAACTGGAGTGCTTCATCGTCTGCTTCTTCTACCGGAAGAATCGTCTTCTATGAGATGGATTCGAGCGGAAGTTATCAGGCAATTGCACAGTACCCATCGGTTCCGTTGAGTGAAGGTTGAGTATGACAGGAAAGATTATGAAAGGAATTGCCGGATTCTACTACGTAGACGTGGAAGAATCCGGCATTTATGAGTGCAAAGCAAAAGGAATTTTCCGGAAGGAAGGCCAGAAACCGCTCGTCGGAGACCTTGTGGAAATCGAGATTCTGGATGAAGCGGAAAAAACAGGAAATATGACCCGGATTCTGCCGCGAAAAAATGAACTGATCCGTCCGGCAGTAGCCAATATCGATCAGGCGCTTGTGATTTTTGCGCTGGAAAATCCGACCCCGAACCTGACGCTTCTGGACCGTTTTCTTGTGATGATGGAACAGCAGAACGTTCCGACGGCAATCTGTTTCAATAAAAGAGATCTTGCGGGGGAAGATTACACAGACCATCTGCGAAGCGTCTATGAGAACTGCGGTTACCGTGTCTTTACGGTGAGTGCAGCGAAAGAGCAGGGCATGCAGGAAGTGGAAGCATACCTGAAAGGGAAAACAACGGTGGTAGCCGGTCCGTCCGGCGTCGGAAAATCTTCGATCACAAACCGGATGCAGAAAGAAATCCAGATGGAGACCGGAGAGATCAGCCGTAAGATTGAACGTGGAAAGCATACTACCCGCCATGCCGAGCTGTTTGCCGTCGAGGCAGATACCTATATTATGGATACGCCGGGCTTTACGTCCCTGTATATCGAAGGTATGGAAAAGGAAGAGCTGAAGGAGTTTTACCCCGAATTTCTGCCCTATGAACCCTATTGCAGGTTTGGGGGCTGCGTACATCTGAGCGAACCGGTCTGCGGAGTGAAGGAAGCCCTTGCAGAAGGGGAGATCAGCCCAATCCGCTACGAGAATTATAAGCTGTTGTACGAAGAACTGAAGGAGAGGAAGAAGTATTGAGGATGACATTCTGGAAATCGTCGATGTATTATTGAAAAAGGACAAATAAAGATACATGGAGAAATATAAGCTGAAAATCGGAATATGTGATGATAATTCCTATGTATGTTCTGAGATTGAAAAATCGGTTTTGCAATATGCAGGGGAAAAGGGGCATTCCATAGAAGTTGACATTATGCAAAGTGGAGCAGAGCTGTGTGAATTACTGGATCATACTGCGAATGCTCCGCAGCTATTGTTTTTGGATATTGAGCTTGGCGATACCACCGGAATTGAGGTTGGAAACCGTATCCGGAAACAGATGCGGAATCATATGATGCAGATTGTGTATATTTCCTATCGGCGTGATTATGCAGAGAAGTTATTTAAGATACGGCCCTTTGATTTTCTGGTTAAACCGGTCAGTAAAGATGCTGTCTATGAAGTGCTTGATACCTATCTGGAAATATTTCCCTTGGAGAAAGTATATTTTTCTTATATGGTGGATCGTTATATCAGCTATATGGCCTGTGATGAAATTGTTTATTTTGAATGCCATGCGAAAAAGATTTATATGGTGACGATGTCCAAGACGATCTGCTTCTACGGGAAAATGAAAGAAGTACTGGATCAACTGGATCCGGCGAATTTCTGGCAGGTACATTATTCTTATATCATTAACCGGCATTATGTACGTGAATTCCGGAGAAATGAATTTGAGATGGAGAATGGCGCGGTTATCGGTGTAAGCAAAAAATATAAGCAGGAAATTTTACAAAAGTTATTGGAAATAAAGGGACAGTAAGATGAGTATGTGGGAGATGGTCATCTATCTGGTCGTTAATTTCATGGCAATTAATATAACGGTCAGATTTGCAGAATGTTTTTTGAAGAATGATATACGAAGCCGCCGGGGGAGAATAGGTGGAATCGTTATTTACTGGCTTATCAATAGTCTGGTTTATCTGATTTTCCGGAATGATACCTACAATCTGATTACAAGTCTGGGAGGAATTATTTTCATAGCCATTATTGTTTATAATGGCAGTATCCTGAAAAGAATAATGGCAGCAATTCTGGCATTTTCCATGGGTTTGGTATCCGAAACAATTATCTGGTATATTTTTACACCGGCTGATCAGGGCAGTCAGTCCAAGCTGATGATGAACATAGTCAGTGTATTGATGTATTTTGGGCTGCAATTATTAGTAGATCATTTCTGTCATTTGAAAAAGGGAGATCTTGCTTCAGAGAAGTATTATCTTCTGATAATGGTGCTTCCCTTTTTAAGTATCTGGTTTATTTATCTTTTGTTTGCGGATAAAGTGAATGATTCCCTGGTGCTTTTTGGAATCCTGTTCATTATTTTAATTTTAAACTTTTTTCTTTTTTATCTTTATAATAAGATCTATGAACTTGGAAGGGAAAAGTACGAAAAGCAATTTCTTGAAGAGGAAGTTCAGATGTATGCGCGCCGCTTTGAGACGATGCAGCAGTCCAGAGATAAACTCCGTGCATTACGTCATGACCTGCTCCATCATCTGCAAATGCTTCAACATTTTGCCCTGACAGGGAATACGGAACAGCTTGTTGATTATATCGGACGCATGAACGAGCAGATTGAGGTCGCAACAAGAGGAGTCAATACAGGAAACGATGCTGTGGATGCCATTTTGGATTTCATGATTGAAAAAGCAAAACGGGAAGGGGCTGCAATTACTGTAAAAAGCAGTATTCCGAAAGAAGAATTCATTTCCATCTATGATATCAATATTTTATTGAGTAACCTGCTTGATAATGCGATCGAAGGGGTAAAGGGCTGTTCAGATAAGGAAATCCATCTGAATATAAAAACGGAGCAGGGATTATTATGCATCTGTGTTGAAAATCAATATGATGGAATCCTTTATCAGGAAGAGAACCGTTATTTGACGCGTAAGAATGAAGACGGGCATGGCATCGGTCTTCAGAATGTGTCAGATATTGTGGATAAATATCATGGTATTATGAAAATAGAAACAGAAAATCATATTTTTAAAGTGAATCTGATCTTATATCTTTAAATCTTAGAAGGGCTGCCATGCAGCTCTTTTTTCTTGACGTTTTTCTTGCAAATTTTTTCTGACATTTCCAGATTTTCCCATAAACCGTCATTTTTTTCGTCAGCCGTACCGGCGGCGACCTCCATCAGGCAGTCAGTCTGGACGGACTTACTGACGTAGTCGGCCTGGGAGAGACTTTCGTCCTCGCTGATGGCGCTCTCACCGGCGGAACCGGCCTCGGCCACGACGGTCTTGCCGACAAGGTCGGCGGTGGAGCTGTAATCGGCATCGGCCTTCATGACGACGACCTGCGCGTTCTTGGCATAGGCCTTCGTGCAGGCGGCGTTGGCCATGATGTCATCTGTCAGGGTCATGCCGTTCCAGATGCAGTCGATGCTCTTGGCGTCCAGCTCGACAATTTTGGTGTCCCAGTTGATCTCAACAAAGTCGGGCTCCACGCCCAGCTTTTCGCAGACGGCAGTGGCAAGCTCGGTGTCAAAGCCGGTGAAATTGCCGTCGGCGTCAGTGTAGTTCATCGGCTCATAGACGGTGTAGCCGATGGTCATTTTGCCCTTGTTTTTGATGTAGGCAAGGTCGCTGTCGGCAGTGGCTTCAGCGGCGGAAGCTGCGGTGCTTTCCGTAGAAGCTGCCGTGGATGCGCTGCCGCCGCAGGCGGCCAGGCTCACGGCCATGCCGAGTGCCAGAACGGTGCTGATGAATTTTTTCATGATACTTCCTCCTATACTTTGCACAGATCCCTCACACTGCCGGTTTAAAGCGGCGGTATGCTTTAATAGTAATGCAAAACCGCGGGTTATGCAAGAGGTTTGGGGGGATTTTTGCAGAAAAAAGAATGTTTATGCAGGGGAGAGGCGGCAAGCTGCGGCTTGACAAAGGGACAGCACAGCGTTATAATAAGTATAGAAAAAGGCACTGCGACAAGCGGTTGGTCTCTTTCCAATGAAAGTTCTTATTTATCACCTAAGAACCGTCACTTGGCCGAGTGGCGGTTCTTGCTTTTTACAACGATGCTCAATGTAATAGTCTTGCGACCAACATAAAACGTGAATGTAAAACGCATGATCTCACCTCCTTTCGGAGGGTAGAGACCAACCGCCTGCCGTATGTGCAGTGCCCGCCGCATAAAGCGGCATAAAAAGAATACCATGTTTCGACGGTTTTTGCAACCGGGAAACATGGCATTTTTTATTGCGTTTTTTACTTGATGACCCGTACCATATCGCGGGTGATAGCGTCCAGCGTGGGCGCACCGCACAGGCGCATCGTGTCGGCCAGCTCATTGCCGAGCTGGGCTGTGTAGGCGGCGACGCCGTCGGCACCGGCACCGTAGACGGCGGTAACGAAGGGCCGCGCGATCAGCACGGCGTCTGCGCCGAGGGCCAGCGCCTTGAACACGTCGCTGCCGGTGCGGATGCCGCCGTCCACCAGAATTTTGGCGCGGCCATCCACGGCGGCGACGATGTCGGCCAGCACCTCCTGCGTGGCGGGGCAGTCGTCCAGCACGCGCCCGCCGTGGTTCGAGACAACAATGCCCGCGGCACCGGCCTCGATGGCCTTTTCCGCGCCTTTGACGGTCATGATGCCCTTTAAGATAAACGGCACGCCCGCGGCCAGGGCAATTTCTTTTAACTGCTCCACGGTCTTGCTGCCCGCGGGTGGGTCAAGGTGCTGTAAAAACGGCAGGCCCGCCGCGTCGATGTCCATGGCCATGGCAAAGCAGCCGGAGCTGCGCGCCAGCGCTATTTTCCGGGCCACCGTGGCGTTATCCCACGGCTTGACGGTGGGGATGCCCGCGCCGCCGCAGGCCGTGATGGCAGCAGCCGCGCCCTCCATGACCTTGTGGTTCGTGCCGTCGCCGGTGAAGGCAGCAATGCCAGCCGCCGCGCAGGCGGGGACAAGGATATTGTTGTAGTCCAGATCGTTGTACTTATCGCCGTAGTGCAGCGTCATGGCGCCGACAGGCCCGGCAAAGAACGGATATTTGAAGCTACGGCCAAACAGCGTCAGGGAGGTGCCCGGCTCAAAATTTTCATGGATGGTATCCATGTTCAGCCGTACATTGCGCCAGGCGTCAAAGTTGCGGACGGCCACCGTGCCGCTGCCCTTGGCACCGGGGCCGGGGATCGTGCCGCCGCAGGCGCGGCCGTTGCAGACCGGGCAGGCGCGGCAGGGGCCCATCTGACCCTGGGCAGCCTGTAAAACTTCTTTATATGTCATCTGGATTTTGCCTCCTGTGTTGCGAGCCGATGCGAGCATCGGCCCCTACAAAAATCGGGTAATTATGATCCGCGCCCATTATAGCGCGTTTTGCCCGCTGCCGCAAGGCCGCTGCCGACGACAAGTGTGCACAGTACACAGAGCCCTGCGCCCGCCTGGCCGGTCAGGTCGCCCACAAGGCCCACAAGCGGGCTGGCGGGGATCATCAGCAGACTGTAGGCCATGCTGTCCACGCTGATGAGCGTTGCGCGGCGGTCACTGGGGATCGCGTCGTTGAGCCGCTGCATACTGTGCAGGAACCAGACGGAGAGTGCCCCCTGTACGAGTACCGGCCCGGCGGCGCAGAGCAGCGCCGGGGCCGCGCCCGCCAGAAGCGTGCCTGTGCCGACGAGCAGCGCACAGCCGAAATAGAGCGCGCGCAGCCGTTTGGGGTGCAGGCGGCGGCCCAGCGATGCGCCCGCCATGCCCGCGGCCCCAGCCAGCAGACCCGGCAGGAACAGCCATTCCATGGCCCAGCCCTGCTGGGTCAGCCGCTGCTGGACGAACATCGAAGTCAGGTAGGACGGCAGCGAGATGACCGCGTCGGCCATGATAATGCGCCGCGCCGGTGTGCTGCTGCACAGGCAGTCGAGACTGTCCAAAATGTGCACACGCAGCCGGGCGGGCAATTCTTGTAAGATGTGCTTCTCGCGGGCGGCCTGTTCGTCGGTGACGACAGGTTCGGTCAGGTTGGCCGCGGCCAAGGCGGAGACGGCGCTGACCGCGGCGTCCGCAAGGTAGTAGCCCGCCGAGGTCAGCACCCCGGCCAGCAGGCTGGCCAGTGCGCCGAGGGCGGAGGCTAGTTTCATGAAGATTGACGCTTTGGCGTCAACTTTAATGTAATCGCGCTCCCGCCCGGCGGTTTTCAGGCTGTCGTAGGTCAGGGCTTCCGTGGTGCCGGAGAGCAGGTTGTAGCCCAGCGCTTTCAGCCCCATGCCCGCGCAGATGAACGCGAGACTGGGCGCAAACGCCATGGTGGCGGCGGAGACAACGCCCAGCGCACCGCCGAAGATCAGCGTGCGCCGCCGCCCCAGCAAATCGGCGGCCATGCCGCTGGGAACCTCACACAGCAGGCTGACGCCGTGGAAAACGCCCTCGGCCAGGCCGATCTGCGCCAGCGTAAAGCCGCGGGCCGCCAGCAGCGCGACCCAGACGGCGTCGGTGAAGCGCAGGGTAGAGGTAAATGCGTGCAGATACACGCAGCGAAGCTGCTTTTGTAAATTCATGGGGAACACCCTTTCATGATCGTATACGAAAACGTGCCCTTAAATTTTTGTAAAAAGGCAGCAAAAAGCGCCCCGCGGCAAAGCCACAGGGCGCAAAAACTGCACACTTACAGCGTTACCGAGGTAAAAAAGGGCACACTTACAGCGTCAGTAGGTCAGGGGTTTCCTTTTTTCTGGAACACAACACCAAACTGCCAACGCATAAGGAGTGCTCTCCTTCCTCGGTGGATTTGGGATAAGTATAGCACAGCGTTTGCCAAATGGCAAGAAAAATTGTACAATAGGGGCATGATTTTTGAAAGCTAAGGGGAACGGGTATGAAACGTCTGGTCGTCGGGCTGCTGGCACATGTGGACAGCGGCAAAACTACATTGGCCGAAGGGCTGCTTTACCGCGCGGGGGTGTTGCGCAAGCTGGGGCGCGTGGACCACAGGGACGCCTTTCTTGACACCGACAGCCAGGAGCGGGCGCGGGGCATCACGATCTTTGCCAAGCAGGCCGTGCTGACGCTGCCCGCAGCGGACGGTGCCGACGAGACCGAGCTGACGCTGCTGGATACGCCCGGCCACGTGGATTTTTCCGCCGAGGCCGAGCGCGCTTTGCAGGTGTTGGATTACGCGGTGCTGGTCGTCTCCGGCACCGACGGCGTGCAGGCCCACACCGAGACATTGTGGAAGCTGCTGGCACGTTACCGCGTACCTACGTTTGTATTTGTCAACAAGATGGATCTGCCCGGCGCGGATGCCGCCGTGCGCCTGCGGGAGCTGCGCGGGCGGTTCGGGGACGGGTGTGTGGATTTTTCCGCCGCGCCCGACCCGGAGGCGCTGGCTCTGTGCAGCGAGCCGCTGATGAACGAGGTGCTTGAGACCGGCGCAGCAGCGGCAGAAACGATACAGACCGCTATTGCGCGGCGGCAGGTGTTCCCGGTGCTTTTCGGCGCGGCGCTGCGGCTGGACGGGCTGGACGGGCTGCTGCACGGCCTGCAGACGCTGACCCGCACCCCGCCCCGGTGGCCGGAATTCGGCGCACGTGTGTTCAAAATCAGTGAGGATGCGGGCACGCGGCTGACCTGGCTGAAGGTCACGGGCGGCGTGCTGCATGTAAAAGATGTGCTGCCCGGCGGCGAGAAGGCCGACGCGCTGCGGCTGTACAACGGCGGTAAATTCCGGCTGGTCAGCGAGGCGCTGCCCGGCATGGTCGTGGCCGCAGCGGGGCCGGTCAGTACGCGGCCCGGGCAGGGGCTTGGCGCGGAATCCGACGCCGAGACGCCGCTTTTGGAGCCGGTGCTCAACTACCGCGTGGACTGTGACGCTGACCCCCATACCTTATTAAAGGCGCTGCAAACGCTGGAGGGCGAGGACCCGCAGCTGCACGTCAACTGGCGGGATGACCTGGGCGAGGTACACGTCCAGCTGATGGGTGAGGTGCAGCTGGAAATTTTGCAGACGATCTTGCAGGAGCGGTTCGGGCTGACCGTGGCGTTCAGCGAGGGCGGCATTTTGTATAAAGAGACGCTGACAAGGGCGGTGGAGGGCATCGGCCACTATGAGCCGCTGCGCCACTATGCCGAGGTACATCTGCTGCTGGAGCCGGGGGCGCGGGGCAGCGGTGTGCAGCTGGCGGCGGACTGCCCGCCCGACACGTTGGCCGAAAACTGGCAGCGGCTGATCTTAACGCATCTGGCCGAGCGCACCCACCCGGGCGTGCTGATCGGTGCGCCGCTGACCGATGTGAAGATCACGCTGGCGGCGGGCCGTGCCCACCAGAAGCATACCGAAGGCGGGGACTTCCGCCAGGCGACCTACCGCGCCGTGCGGCAGGGCCTGCGGATGGCCGAGGCGAAGGACGGCGTGCAGCTGTTGGAGCCGTGGTATGATTTTACGTTGGAGCTGCCCGCCGACGCGCTGGGCCGCGCCATGGCCGATGTGCAGAGGATGTGCGGCAGCTTTGAGGCACCGGAGACGTCAGGCGGCACGGTGCGGCTGACGGGCCGTCTGCCTGTGGCGACGGCGCGGGGCTATGCGCGGGAGGTCGCGGCCTACACCCACGGGCTGGGCCGCTGGGCTGTGCTGCCTGCCGGGTACGACGCCTGCCATAACGCCGACGAAATCGTCTCCGCCGCGGGGTATGACCCCGACGCGGATGTGGAAAACCCGGCGGATTCGGTGTTCTGCGCCCACGGGGCCGGGTATCTGGTCAAATGGGACGAGGTGCCCGCTCGGGCACATCTGTCCACCGGGCTGGAACGGCGGCTGAACGGCGAGACGGCGACAGAAGAAGCCGACGCTGAGGACGATGCCAACGCGCGCCGCCGCCGTGCCGACGCCTACCGCGGCACGCTGGAGCAGGACAAAGAACTGTTAGCGATTTTTGAACGAACCTACGGAAAAATAAAGCGACGCGGTGAGACGGGCGACGCGAAAAAGGCGGCCCGAGCGGCCCTGCACACGGCCCCCGCGGCGGCGTCCGTGCCCGCAAAGCCCGTGCCCGCCGGGCCGGACTACCTGCTGGTGGATGGGTACAACGTGATTTTTGCGTGGGATGATTTAAGGAAACTGGCCGACGGCAATCTGGACGCCGCGCGCCGCCAGAGCAGCGGCGCCGGCCTGATCGCCGGAGAGAACAACGGCGTCCTCTACAACTGCGAGGCGTCCGCCTTCCTGAAAAACAGCTATAACGCCGGCAGCACCGGCAGCAGCGTGGGCAACATCGGCGGCATCGCCGGACACATGGCCGCCGGCTACATAGAGAATTGCCGCGCCTATGGCCTGTTCCTGGCCAACCCGGAGAGCTACGACGAGGGAAATCTGGTGAACTCCTCCATGCTCTGCCAGATCGGCGGCATCGTGGGCGGCATGGGCGCCTCCCAGGAAAAGGACGGCTGCCTGGTGCGCTACTGTGAAAACCACCTGCAGATCGACTGCTACACCTTCACCTACGGAAATTCTTCCCCCTGCGGCTACGCCATCGGCGGCATTGTGGGCGGCAGCGGCATCGGCAAGGTGCGGGAGTGCGTGAACCGCGCCGCCGTCACCGGCGGGTATGACGTGGGCGGCATCGTAGGCTCGGCGACCCCCGGCGAGGGCGCGTCCTTCTCCGCCGCCTATGTGGAAAACCGCGGCACGGTTCGCTCCGGCAGCTCCACCGCCGGCGGCCGCGGTGCCGGCGGCATCCTCGG
>OLPA01003492.1_pt1 | contig 10650 bp, 9 predicted proteins | sample 1672811 | NCBI WGS metagenome assembly OLPA01 (sample SAMEA3136726, study PRJEB25190) | human gut metagenome | biome: human gut; feature: human-associated habitat; material: faeces | place: Austria | collected 2013
ATGTCGGCACGCATCAGGACGGGGGCGTCGTTGATGCCGTCGCCCACGAAGGCCACGACGGTCTTCGCGCCGGCGGCCGCGTCCTGGGCGGCGCTCGCGGGCGACTCGAGGGGCACCGGCTCGGCGGGAATGCCCATGTCGGGGTCGGAGGCGGCCATGAAGGCGGGGTCGGTCACTTCCATTTCCATAATGCGCTCGTCGTCCTTCTCGGTATCGCGAGCCTCGGCGGCGGCCTTGCCGAGCATGGCGATATCGGCGGCGCCCCGCACGACGCGCACGCAATCGGCCTTCTCGAGCGGTTTCACACCGGCGAACACGTGGTCGGGCGCGATGCCCACTTCCTCGGCGATGGCTCGGGCCGTGGGTGCGGCGTCGCCAGTGACCATGTAGGAGGTCACGGAGAAATCGCGGGCCAGCTCGCGCACCGTGGCCGCCGCGTCCGACTTGGGCTCGTCGCGGAACTGGATGCGACCTGCGGCCACCCCGTCGATGGACACGAGTGAGCCCGAAGCCCCGGCTTCGGCTCCCTCGCCTTCGGCCTTCCCGACGCCCACGAACACCTCGTGGCCTTCCACGACGCCGCGCACGCCCTCGCCGACGACGGCCTCGAAGGACTCAGCCGCGGGCAGCGGCGCCAGGTCGCGCCCGGTTGCATAGGCCACGACGGCGCGGGCCAGGGGATGCTCGCTCTTCGCCTCCAGAGCGGCGGCCAGACGCAGGGCGTCATCGGGAACGTCGCAGGCCACAACGACCGGCTCGCCCTGGGTGAGGGTGCCCGTCTTGTCGAAAACGGCCGCCGACAAGTTGCCCATGGTCTCCAGCACCGTGCCGTCCTTAATGAGCACGCCGAGCTGGGCGCCCTTCCCCATACCCACGGTGAGCGCCGTGGGGGTCGCCAGGCCCAGCGCGCAGGGGCAGGCCACGCAGATGACGGCGATGGCCGGCATGAGCGCCTGCACCAGGCGGCCGTCGGAGCCGGCCGGTACGAGGAAGAACCATGCGCAGAACACGACGAGCGCGATCAGCAGGATGGCGGGCACGAACACCGCCGCAATGCGGTCGGCGATGCGCTGGATGGGGGCTTTCGTGCCCTGGGCGTCCTCCACGGCGCGCACGATGCGGGCCAGCGTGGAGTCGGCGCCCACGCGCAGGGCGCGCACGGTCACCGCGCCGGTAGTGTTCTGGGTGCCCCCGGTCACCGCGTCGCCCGCGGCTTTTACCACAGGCAGCGTCTCGCCGGTCAGCATGGACTCGTCCACTTCCGTGGCGCCTTCCACCACCACGCCATCGACCGGCATCTTCTCACCCGGCCGCACGAGCACCGTGTCGCCGGCCACCACCTGGGCCAACGGTACCTCGCGCTCCTCGCCGCCGCGCACCACCCGAGCCGTGGGCGGCGTCAGGTTCATGAGCGACTCGATGGCCTGGTTCGTGGCGCCCTTGGCGCGGCTTTCCAGCATCTTGCCGAACAGCACGAAGGTGATGAGCATGGCGCAGGTCTCGAAATAGGGCATGCCATCGTTGATGGCGAGCGCCGCATGGCTTTCCCAGTCCCCCGTGACCACCGGCAGAAACGTGATCCACAGCGAGAACAGAAACGCGATGGAAGTACCGAGCGCCACCAGCACGTCCATGTTCGCCGAGCCGCCCTTCAGCGACCCCCAGGCGCCCTTGTAGAACCGCGCGCCGCAGCCGAACTGCACCGGAGCCGTGAGCGCCAACAACAGGAGATTCGCCGCGAACATGGCCTGCACATGGGTGGGATCGGCCACGAACAGGCCGGCCAGGGCGCTGCCCACCCCCATGTGCCAGCCGGGAATCATGCCGATGGCCACGATGATCACCGTGAGCACGGCGGCCGCGCCGAACACCTTGCGATCGCGCTTGGCCCGGGCGGCCTCGCGGGCGCGGCGCTTCTCATCCACCAGCGGTGCGTCCTCGGGGATGATCTCGGCCGTGAAGGACAGGTCGTCGAAAACGGCGAGCATGTCGTCTACGCTGGCCTGGGCCGGGTCGAACACCACGCGCCCCGTGTTGTTGGCCAGGTTCACCGCCACATCGACGACGCCGGGCGTGGCGCGGTAGTGCTTCTCGATGTTGGCCGCGCAGTTCGCGCAGTGCATGCCGTCGATAGCCAGGCGCAGGTTGGCGCGAGGCGCTTCGCCGTTGGGCTGCGGCAGCTCTTGCCGGATCGGTTCTTGCTGGGTCGTCTTCTGCTGAATCGTCTCTTGCCGGGTCATAGCTCGCCTTCCTTACTTCGAGAAGCGGCGCATGAGCGCCATCACTTCGTCGATCACCTCATCGTTGCCGGCGCGCACCTCTTCCACCACGCAGGTGCGCATATGCTCGGCCAGCACCATCTCCGACACCCGCCGCACGGCGGACTCGGCGGCGGCCAGCTGCGTGAGCACATCACCGCAGTAGCGGTTGTCCTCGATCATGGCCTTCACGCCGGTAAGCTGACCGATGGCCCGGTTCAGCCGCTTCTGCATATCCGCCTGCAGCTCCATGCTGCGCGGCGTGCTCTTGTGCCGACAGGGACAATCGGACGCCTGGTCCGCCTGATCCGCCTGATCTGCTCTACCCGTCCGATCTGCTCTATCCGTCCGATCCGTTCTATTCGCGCCGGCCTTCGCCACCCCCTGGGCCGCCCCTCCTCCGCTACGCGTTTTCTCGTCCGCCATGGCGCTCCTTCGCTTGCGATGTTGTCCTTATGTTCGCAGCATTTATACCCCTAGGGGGTATTTTCGTCAATAGAGGAACGCATCGGGAAATGTCTCAGTCAACGAAACCACGCGATTCTGCATGAAATCTCGAGTTGTAAGCGTCCTAGCGATACCTGAAGGAGCTACATTCACCTGGATTTATCGCAAGATATTAAATTCGAAGACAAGAATGAGCTTTCAGACGCTTACAACTCGCGATTTCATGCAATGCCAGGGGTCTTCAATTACCGAGCGAGACGAGACGAAGCGTGAAGCGACCATTACCGGAAGGCCGACCGGAATCGATTCTTATGGAAGTGGAGCGCGACCGCTCTTATCGAACGGGGCTCAGACACGTTTCCTCCGGCAAAGCGGCACGAGCCCAGACGGGCCTCTTTCGGCGCAGACACAGGGAACCAGACAACGAAAAAGGCCCCGCAACCTCACGGCTGCGGGGCCCCAGTTCTGCTGAAACGCGGCGGGCGGCTTACAGCGAGTCGATGTAAGCGACGAGATCGCCCACGGTGACAAGCCCCTCGGGCTCGCCGAAGTCGACCTCGCAGGCCTCCTCCAAGTCGCAGATGAGCTCGACCATGTCCAGCGAGTCGATGCCGAGGGACTCGAAGGTCGCCTCGGGGGTGACGGTGGCGGGGTCGATGTCGAGGTTGCTCTCGAGAACGCCGGCGATGGTGTCGATAGTGGCCATGAACTAATCCTCCTTTTGGGTGAGCAGACCGTAGCCGCCGTCCTCGCGGCGGTACAGGATGTGCACCAGGTTGGTGTCGCGATCAGTGTACGCGAAAAAGTCGTGACCCAAAAGATCGATCTGGATGAGCGCCTCTTCTTCGGTCATGGGCGTGAACTCCGTCTCCTTGCGGCGGATGATCTCGTCCTCGGACAGCTCGTCCATCAGACGGTCGAGATCCAGCTCGCTCTCCGGGTGGGCGTCCTCGTGGGCGTAGTCGACGATGCGCTCGGTGGCGCGAACCTTCTTGTCCAGCACGCGGGTCTTGTACTTGCGCAGCTGGCGGGCGACCTTGGCGGCAGCCACGTCGATGGCGGCGTACATGTCCTCTTCGCTTTCCTCCACGCGCACGATGTGGCCCTTGACGCGGACGGTAACCTCGCAAATAGCCGGCAGCGGGTTGGCCGGGTTCTTCTCGGTGTAAAGAACAATTTCCGTGGAGACGGTGTCGGCGTCCACAGCCTTGATCGCGTTACCGACCTTCTCCTCAGCGTACTGACGAAGGGCGTCGGTGACGGGCATTTTGCGTCCGGACACGGTGATCGTCATGATTTCCACCTCTTTTAGCTCGTTGCTTGCACAATCAGCGTGGAAGGCGCGAGCCCGCTGGGGCACCTGAGCGCACCATGCGTAAAACGCACCCTTCCAAACTGGAAAAAACAGCATAGCGCACTTTTCGCGAGATTGACCGAGCAATTTGAGGTTGCAAGAAAACGATTGCCGTCTGAGGACTGTTTTCGGAATGCAGCGCCTTTGAAGTCGAACGGTTCTCGTTTTCGTGTGAAAAAGGCTGCTACGGGGACTTTACAGATAGGGATTTTCGCTGAAGCGAAAGGGAAAGCGGTTACAATTAACGGATATCTGTGAAGCTGCCTTGCTCGCAGGCGACTGAGTCGGTAAGAGAAATTGAGGATGTAAGGCATGGAACCCACTGCGAAGAATCCCGATCCGCATCATATCTTCATTGATGAAGTCCAGGGGCATCAGCGTCGCTGGTTGAAAGTCATCCAATTTACGAGTTCGTCCACGAAAGCGGCGGCCATCATGCTGGCGGCGGCTATTGTGGCCCTCGTTATCGCGAACTCGCCGTTCTTCGAGCCCTTTGAGGAGTTCTGGCACACCCATGTGGTGGTGGGCGTCGGCGGCTTTATCGGCGAGATGTCGCTGGCCCATATCATCAACGACATCTTCATGGCGGTGTTCTTCCTGCTCGTAGGGTTAGAGATCAAATACGAGATGACCGTCGGCGAGCTCACGAACATCCGTCAGGCGGCGTTGCCCATCATCGCGGCCTGCGGCGGCGTTCTGGCCCCTATCGTCATCTACTCCCTCTTCAACGCCACCAACCCTGAGACCTCCCACGGCTGGGGCGTGCCGACGGCGACCGATATCGCCTTCGCCTTGGGCATCATGGCGCTGCTCGGCAACCGCGTGCCCAACGGCGTGCGCGTGTTCCTCTCCACCTTGGCCGTGGCCGACGACATCATCGCCATTCTCGTCATTGCCATCTTCTACGGCCAGAGCCCCTCGCTCATGTGGCTTGCCATTGCTGCGGCCATTCTCGTGGTGCTCGTACTGATGAACCGGGCGCACGTGTACGCCCTGACGCCTTACATGCTGGTGGGTTGCCTGTTGTGGTTCGCTGTGTTCATGTCCGGTGTTCATTCCACCATCGCTGGCGTGCTGCTCGCCTTCACGATCCCCACGGGGTCGCGCGTCGATCTGCAGAAGTTCATGACATGGTCGGGCGACCGGGTTCGCGAGGCGCGCGCCGCCTATGTGGAGACCGAGCCGGTGACGCTTCAGAAGGATTACATGTTCACCGTCACCCGGCTCTCCAGTGTTGCTCGTCAGGTGGTACCCCCGGCCACGCGCTTGGAGCATATGCTGTACCCGTGGGTGTACTTTGCTGTGCTGCCCCTGTTCGCGCTGACCAACGCCGATGTGAGCTTCCTTGGCGGCGATGTTCTCGCTATGGTCTCGAGCCCGGTGTTCTTCGGCGTGTTCTTCGGATTGCTTTTGGGCAAGCCCATCGGCATCCTGCTCTTCAGCTTCTTGACGGTGAAGCTGAAGATTGCCAACCTGCCCGATCATGTTAACTGGATCCATATGCTGGGCGCCGGCATTCTGGGCGGCGTGGGCTTCACCATGGCCATCTTCGTGGCGAACCTCGCCTTCCCCGAGGCTGTGCTCATCGCTGACGCGAAGATCGGTATCTTGTCGGCCTCGCTTCTGGCCGGCGTGATTGGCTTCTTGTTCCTGTTCATGCAGGCGAAGGCGGCCGAGCGCCAGGGCATCTCGTATGTGTCCGCCTCACTGGATGAGGTGGTGCGCCAAACTGCCGGGGAAGAGGCCGCCGACATGGCCGACGACGTGGTTCTCGGCTGCGGCGACGAGGATCTGGTCGACGATGTGCGCGAGGTGCTGGAAGCCGAGGGCGGCGTGGCGGAGTTCGTCGTGCACGAGATCCGCGACGAGGCCGAGGCCGAGGAGGCCGAGGACGTCACTGGCACGCGGCCCTAAGGGCTGCACCGGCTCGCGAGCTTTTCGTACTTGCAGGGGCGCTCTTTCGGGAGCGCCCTTTTTCATGCATCAAGTCGTTTTCGCAAACAGCAAGCTCGCTACAGCGCGCCCATGAGATCGGCGATGGCGTAAAGGGTGCCGAAGGCGACGACGCAGCCTTCCGGGCCGGCGGCGGCGCGGGCTGCGCGCAGGGCGTCGGCGGGAGCGCCGCACGCGCGCACGGGCACGTCATCGGCCCGGCCCTCCTCCCCCAGTACTTTGCGCACGCAGGCCGCCAGCTCTTCGGCCGCCAGGGCGCGAGGGCTTCTCGGGGCGTACACCGAGAAGCTGCGGGCCCACGGCGCCACGACGCGCACCATGGCCGGGTAGTCCTTGTCGGCCAGCACGCCCAAAGCAAAATCGACCGAGGCGCATCCTTCCTCCCCCAGAAGATCGGCGAGCGAGGCGGCCAGGGCCTCGGCCCCCTGGGGGTTGTGGCCGCCGTCCACGATGGTGAGCGGAGAGGTGCCCACCACTTCGAAACGGCCGGGCCAACGGGCGGAGGCGATGCCTGCGAAAGCGGCCTCGTCGGAGATGGCCCACCCGCGCCCGCGCAGCACGTCGACCGCCGTCAGGGCCAGCGCCGCGTTGAAAGGCTGGTAGCTGCCGAGGAGACACGTCTCGAATCCCCTCCCCTTCCACGAGAACCGGCGCAGGGCCGCTCCCGCGAGCGGCTCCACGGACAAGTCGCCGAAGTCGGGCACGAAAAGTTCGCAACCGCGCTCGGCGGCCACGGCCTCGATGACCGCCATGGCCTCGCTCTCCTGGGGCCAGCTCACCACGGGCGCTCCCGCCTTCACGATGCCGGCCTTCTCGCCGGCGACGGCGCCCAGGGTATCCCCGAGCAAATCGGTATGGTCGAGCCCGATGCGGCAGATCACGCTCACCTCGGGGGCCTCGATGACGTTGGTGGCGTCCAACCGCCCCCCGAGCCCCACTTCCAGCACCACGATATCGCAGCCCACGGCCCGGAAATGCTCGAAGGCCACGGCGGCCATGAGCTCGAACTCCGTAGGATGATCCCCGCACGCCGCCTCCACGGCCGCGGCCGCTGGGCGCACCGCCGCCACGGCCCGGGCGAGCTCCTCGCCCGTGATGTTCTCGCCGTTCACGCGGGTGCGCTCCTCGAAGCAGAGGATGAACGGGCTCGTGAACAGGCCCACCTTGTAGCCGGCCGCCTGCAGCACCGAGGCCACATACGCGCACACCGACCCCTTCCCGTTGGTACCCGCCACGTGCACGAAGCGCAACTCGTCCTGGGGGCGCCCCAAGCGCTCCAGCAGATCCACCATGCGCGAGAGCCCCAGGCGCGAGGCCTGCCAGCGCGGGGTGTTTATCCAGGCTACGGGATCGAAGTGGCGCGCATCTTCCACGGCACGTTCTCCTTCAAGGACGCGGCTACCGTTTTCTTACAAACCCGGTAACCGATGGGGCATATCACGGCTCCATTCTATACTAGGTTCCGGGCACGAGAGGCCGCGCGACGAGAGGAGGAGCCATGGCAGCCATTTACGACCTGAACCGGCCGAATCCGCTGGCGACGCCCTGCGATGAGGAAAGCTGCAAGCCGCCCCTGGTCAAGATCCTCACCTCCCACGAGTTCAGCCAGCTCACGCATATCGCCCCGGAGGCGCGGGCAGAGCTGGCGGCGCTCGAGCTGGCGGCGGCCAACTTCGTCGAGCTGTACCCCTCCTACATCATCGGCTCGTTTTCGGTGCCGGACAAATCCGACCCCACGGGCGATCCGGACACCATGTCGTTCTACCTGGAAGCCGACCACCTCATCCTCATCGACGACGGCGACATCGCGCAGAAGACCCTGGACAAAGTGGCCGCCACGGGCATCCTCACGAAGCCCACCACCTCGCATACCCTGTACGCCTTCATGAAGACGCTCATCGCCGACGATTTCAGCTGGTTCTCCTCCATGGAAGACGCCATGGAAAGCCTCGAGGACGCCATGATCGGCCACCATGCCGACATCTCGTCGCAGACCATCATGAGCTACCGGCGCGCCGCCATGCGCATGGGCTCCTACTACCAGCAGATCGGCGTCATGGCCGATCTCATCGCCGACAACGAGAACAAGGTGATGAGCCGCGAGGAGGCCCGCACCTTCGGGCACATCACCACTCATGCGAACCACCTGTCCGACCGCGCCGACATGCTGCGCGAGTACAGCCTGCAGCTTTACGAGCTGCATCAGACGCAGATCGACTTGAAGCAGAACTCCACCATGCAGATTCTCACCATCGTCACGGTGATGTTCGCGCCGCTCACGCTCGTCACCGGCTGGTTCGGCATGAACCTCACCGTGCTGCCGGGACTCGATTGGCCTTATATGGCGGCCACGATCATCACCCTGGCCCTGGTCATGATCGTGGTGATGGTGCTGTTCTTCAAGCGGAAGAGATGGCTCTAGGCGATTTTGGGTCGCCTTAGACCTCGCCGCGCAGCAGCTCGCCTAAGGTGGCGAAGTCGTTTTCCAAGGCCTCGCGCTTCTTGCTGTCGTAGAGCGCGGCCGCCGGGTGGAAGATGGGGAACACCTTGAAGCGCCCCGCCCGCTGCAGCGTGCCGTGCAGGCGCGTAATGCCCACATCGGTTTTCAGGATGAACTTCGTGGAGAAGTTGCCCAGGGTGACGATGTACTCCGGGTTGATGGTGCGCGTCTGCTCGCGCAGAAACGGCGTGCAGGCTTGAATTTCCTCGGGACGCGGATCGCGGTTGGAAGGGGGACGGCACTTCAGCACATTGGCGATGTAGACGTCCTCGCGGGACAGCCCGGCGATGGCCAGAAGCTCGTTGAGGTACTTGCCGGCCGCGCCCACGAAGGGCTCGCCCTGCAGATCCTCGTTCTTGCCCGGCGCCTCGCCGATGATCATGACGCGTGCTTCGGGATTGCCCACGCCGAACACCGTCTGCGTGCGGCCGTCGGCCAGCGGGCACTTGCGGCAGGCCTCCACCTGCGCGCGGATGTCCTCCAGCGGAATGTGCGGCTTGGGCATGCGAATCCCCCTTCTCCCTGCTCTCTGCGCGAGAGCCTACACGTACACTCTGGGCATGCGCTGCGCGAACCCGATGGACAGCTCGTAGTGGATCGTGCCCAGCGTGTTCGCCATGTCGTCGAGCGTGACCACCGAGTCGCCCTGGCGTCCCACCAGCACCACCTCGTCGCCGATCTGCGGGTCAACGCGGCGGCGCGTGCCGTAGATGCGCATGTCCACCTCGAACATGCACTGGTCCATGCAGATGTTGCCCACCTGGCGGAACCGCTGGCCGGACACGATGAAGTCCGTGCGGCCCGAGAGCCCCCGGCGCAGGCCGTCGGCGTAGCCCACGGGCACGGTGCATATCTTCACGCTGCCGGGGCTGCGGTAGTTCATGCCATAGCTCACGCCCTCGCTCATGGGAACGAGCCGTGCGTCGGTCACGCGCGCGTGCACGCTCATGACGGGCTTGAGCTCGATCATCGTGCGCGTCTCCGGGCACGGGTGCAGGCCGTAGAGCGCGATGCCGGGGCGCACCATGTCGAGCGCGAATTCCGTGTACAGGATCGTTGCGCCGGAATTGCAGCAGTGCCGGATCTCCGGCCGGATGCCGGCGCCCTCCATGGCGCTGAGCATATCCATGAAACGCTTGTATTGCAGTTTTGTAAACGAAACGTCTTCCTCAGCCCGGCTGTCGGCGACGCAGAAGTGCATGAAAACACCCTCAATGTGCAGGTGCGGCAGCGCCGCAGCCTGCTTCAGCTCGTCCAGCGTCCGGTCGTTGTCATAGGCAAAGAAGCCGATGCGCGTCATGCCGGTATCAAGCTTGAGATGCACGTTCAGAATGTAATTTGTCCCGGCCAGCGCCTCGTTCAGCTCCTGCGCGTAGGTCAGCGAATGCACCTCCTGCGTGATATCGAGGAAGATCATATTCGCGGCGTACTCCGGCGGCGTATAGCCCAGGATCAGAATCGGTTTTTTGATTCCGTTCGTATACAATTCCTCCGCTTCTTCCGGCGTTGCAACTGCGTAACCCCAGACATCCTCCCGTTTTTCCATGACTTCTGCAAGTGGAACGGCACCGTGTCCGTAACCATCTGCCTTCACCACGGCAATAATCTTCGTTTCCTTTCTGATACAGCGATGTATTTCATCCAAATTATGTGTTAATGCATCCAGATCAATGTCTGCACATATTCTCCGATATTCTTTCATTGTCTTTTTGTGTCCTCCTGTTTCCGCAACACATCCATAAGTCCATCCACAATATCACTGGCCATCATAGCACAATGTCCCACACGTTCTGCCGCTGCATCTCCTGCCAGTCCATGGATAAAGACACCAAGGGCTGCCGCCAGATGCATATCCAGTTTCTGCGCCAGCAGCGCTCCGACCACACCGCTGAGCACATCTCCGGCTCCTGCTGTTGCCATACCGTGATTGCCACTGACATTAATATAACTTTGTCCATCCGGCTGTGCTGTGATCGTTCTTGCATCTTTTAAAACTACAGTAATCTGATGCTCCATTGCAAACTCCTGTGCTGTCTGTACCAGCCGGTCCCTGATTTCAGTGATTGGCCGGCCGGTCAGTCTCGCCATCTCGCCCAGATGCGGTGTGATCACCAGAGGAGACTGTACCAGTTTCCACC
>OLPA01003499.1_pt1 | contig 10639 bp, 10 predicted proteins | sample 1672811 | NCBI WGS metagenome assembly OLPA01 (sample SAMEA3136726, study PRJEB25190) | human gut metagenome | biome: human gut; feature: human-associated habitat; material: faeces | place: Austria | collected 2013
AAATCCAGTTTGATTTCTATAATGGCGGCGGATTGGATGTTTCCTACCTTGGACTTGCGGAAACCGATGAGATTGGAAACGTCAATGTCAGCAAATTCGGAACCGGTGTAACGGGTGCTGGTGGTTTCATCAATATTTCCCAGACAACGCCGAATTTGGTTTACTGTGGCACATTTACAGCCGGAGGCTTGAAAGAAGAAATTAAGGACGGCAAGTTGACGATTGTACAGGAAGGCAAGAGCAAGAAGTTTATTAAGAAAGTACAGCAGATTACATTCAGTGGAGAGTTTGGTGCTGAAACCGGACAGAACGTATTGTATGTGACAGAGAGAGCTGTATTTAAACTGGTTAAAGGCGGTCTGCAATTGATTGAGATTGCACCAGGCGTTGATCTTCATAAGGATATTTTGGAACAAATGGAATTTGCTCCGATTATTAAGGAAGATGAATTAAAAGAGATGGATGCACGACTTTTCACAGATGCGCCGATTAATCTGAGAGAAACTATGTTGAACAAATAATTTTATTGAGAGGGAGAAATCGTATGTTTGGTATTCTAATGGTAATTATTGGATTAATAATATTAACCGTTTTAGCGATTAAAGGCGTTCCGATTCTTTTTGCGACAGCGATCGCATCGATCTTTGTTCTGGCAACGCAGGGCGTTAATGTGGTTGAAGGGATTACCCAGTCTTATATGACGGGCTTTTCCACCTATTTCATTGCGGATATCGGTCTGGCGATGATGGGTATGTTCGCCCTGCTCCGCGTGGGCAGCAGCGAGAAGGTACTGGAACGGGCGGGCAGAGTCCCCGCCGAGATCCTCATGTGCGCCATCATTCTGTGTATCGGCCCCATGGTGGCCATCCCCCGCACCAGCGCCAGCACCTATGAGATGGCCATCGCGCCCAACCTGTCCGGCGTATCGCCGGTGGTGTTCTCCGTGGTGTTCTTCGCGGTGATCCTGGCTCTGTGCATCAAGGAGTCCGCCGTGGTGGACATTGTAGGCAAGGTGCTCACGCCGCTGCTGCTGGTGGGCCTGTTCGCCATTATTATCAAGGGTGTGATCACGCCGCTGGGCGACATCGCGCCCCTGGCGCAGATCGACAACGTGGCCGTCACCGGCATCAAGGCCGGCTACCAGACCATGGACGCGCTGGCGGCCCTGCCCTTCGGCATCATCGTGCTGCAAAGCGTCACCGCCAAGGGCTATCAGCGGGGCCAGAGCCAGCTTCGCGTGGTGGGCGGCGCCGCGCTGCTGGCGGGCGTGCTGCTGCTGGCGGTGTATATGGGTCTGGCCTATCTGGGCGCCACCGTGTCCACGCAGTACACCGGCTCCATCGGCCGCGCCGCATTGATCATGGCCATCGTGGAGGCGCTGATGGGCAAGACCGGCGTGGTCATCTTCGGCGCGGTGGTGGGTCTGGCCTGCGTCACCACGGCCATCGCGCTGACCAGCTCCGCAGCGGCGTATTTCTCCGAGCTGTGCCGGGGCAAGGTGAGCTACAAGGTATTCGTGGCGGTGATCTGCGTGTTCAGTGCCGTGGTGTCCAACCTGGGACTGGATCGCATCGTGGCCGTGGCCGCGCCGGTGCTGGATGTGGTATATCCCCCTGCGCTGGTGCTTATCTGCATCTCTCTTATTATGCCCAAGGTACACGATTTTGTCAGCCGCGGCGCGGTGATCGGCGCGCTGCTGACCAGCGCTCTGTGTACGCTGCACACCTATGGGGTGTCTACCCCTCTGGTGGAGGCGCTGCCGCTGTATGACCTGGGGCTGAGCTGGGTGCTGCCCGCCGTTGTGTTCGGACTGGCCGCGCAGCTTGTGACCATGCTGCCCAGCGTGCGCCGCAGGGAGGAGCCTGCCCGGCGCGTCGGCGAAAAGAACTGATCGCTTCTACGGGTGGGGCTGTATCTCCCATACGGCTCCACCCTTTCTCTCCTTGAAGGGGGCTTGACAGACGGCGATTCCTGCCGTAGAATACGGACAAGCTGCTGACGTCGAAAGTGCGCTTGAGACGGAAGATGCGCCATATATTCCGCGCCCGCAAAGCGGGCGCTGTGGTCGTGTCGCGGGAGCGGCGCGGCTTTTTTATTTTGGATAAAAGAGGTGGTATCTATGGAAACACGGGTGGCTCTCATGGGGATCATCGTGGAGGAGCCGGAGCGGGCGGCGGAGGTCAACGAGCTGCTGCACCGGTACAGCGAATATGTGATCGGGCGGATGGGCGTGCCCTACCGGGCGCGGGGCGTGAACATCATCTCGGTGGTGCTGGACGCGCCCCAGGACAAGATCGCCGCGCTGTCCGGCAAAATCGGGCGGCTGCCCGGCGTCAGCGCCAAAACACAGTATTCCAACGTCATTTCACGGGAAGGAGAAAACCAATGAAAAGATTTGTATCCCTGCTGCTGGCGGTGCTGATGGCCGCTGCGGTGCTGTCCGGCTGCGCCAAGCAGCCCCAGACCCCCGAGACCCCCCAGGAGGAGGCCGTCACCATCCGGGTGGGCGGCCTGAAGGGCCCCACGTCCATGGGCCTGGTGAAGCTGCTGGACGATGCCGAAAACCAGAAAACCGCCAACGCCATCGACTTTCAGATGGCTGCCAGCGCCAACGAGCTGAATCCCCTGTTCCTGAAGGGGGAGCTGGACATTCTGGCGGTGCCCGCCAACCTGGGCTCCGTGCTGTATAACAAGACCCAGGGCGGCGTGAAGATGCTGGCCGTCAGCACCCTGGGCGTGCTGTATATGGTGGAAAAGGGCGGCGAGACCGTCACCGATATCAAGAGCCTGGCCGGAAAGACCATCTACGCCACCGGCAAGGGCGCCACCCCCGAGTATGCCCTGACCTATCTGCTGGCCCGGAACGGCCTGGAGCTGGGCAAGGACGTGAACGTGGAGTGGAAAAGCGAGCCCACGGAGATCGTGGCCCAGATGGCGGCCCAGGACAGCGCCGTGGCCATGCTGCCCCAGCCCTTTGTGGTGGTGGCCATGGGCCAGGTGGAGGGCCTGCGGGTGGCCCTGGACCTGACGGAGCAGTGGAACGCCCTGGGCGGCGACAGCCAGCTGATTACCGCCGTGCTGCTGGTGCGCAGCGAGTTTCTGGACCAGCACCCCCAGGCGGTGGCCCGGTTCATGGAGGAGTACGCCGCCTCCGCCGCCTTTGTCAATGACCAACCCGCCGAGGCCGCCGTGCTGGTGGAAAAATACGGCATCGTCAAGGCCGCCGTGGCAGAGAAGGCGTTGCCCCAGTGTAACTTGGTATGTATTACCGGCGTGGATATGAAGGTCGCCGTGGGCGGCTATCTGCAAACACTGTATGACCTGAAGACGGAGGCCGTGGGCGGCGCCATGCCCGGTGACGGCTTCTACTGGATGGGCGCATGAGCACACCTGCGGACAAAAAAATAAAGACCTGGCAGCGTGCCGGCGCGGTGATGCTGGCCCTGTCGGTCTGGCAGGCGGCCTCCTGGGCCGTGGGCTCGGCACTGCTGCTGCCGGGACCGGTAACGGTGCTGGGGCGGCTTTGCGCCCTGGCGGTGACAGCGGCCTTCCGGCGGGCGGTGGCGTTCAGCTTTTGCCGTATCGCTGGCGGCTTTGCCCTGGCCCTGGTGCTGGCCTTTGTGCTGGCGCTGGCGGCGGGACGCTGGCCGGTGGTGGAGGTGCTGCTGCGGCCCTATGTGCTGGCCATCAAGGCGGTGCCGGTGGCGTCGTTCATCATCCTGGCACTGATCTGGATGCGGACATCGGCGCTGCCGCTGTTCATCTCATTCCTGATGGTCTTCCCCATTCTGTACACCAACGTGCTGGCGGGCCTCCGCAGTGCGGATGGCCAGCTTCTGGAAATGGCCCGGGCCTTCCGGGTGCCCTGGCGGCGGCAACTGCACAGCATCCTGCTGCCGGCGGTGGAGCCGTTCCTGCTGGCGGGCTGCGCCGCGGCCCTGGGCATGAGCTGGAAGGCCGGTGTAGCGGCCGAGGTCATCGGTGTGGTGGCCGGCTCCCTGGGCGAGAGACTGTACGACGCGAAGATCTACCTCCAGACCGCCGACCTGCTGGCCTGGACCGTGGTGATCGTGGCGCTGAGCGCCCTGTTTGAGAGACTGGTGCTGGCCCTGCTGCGGCGGGGCTTCCGTCGGCTGGAAAGGGGGTGCGGCGCATGAACGCGGCACATCTGTACAAGCGCTTCGGCGACAAGGTCGTGCTGGAGGACGTGAGCCTGACCGTCCCGGACGGGGCGGTGGTGTGTCTGATGGCCCCCTCCGGCCGCGGCAAGACCACGCTCCTGCGCTGTATCGCCGGGTTGGAGATGCCGGACAGCGGCACCGTCACCGGCGTGCCGGAGCGATTGGGATTCGTGTTTCAAGAGGACCGTCTGTGCCCGCAGCTGGACGCCGTGGAGAACGTGCGTCTGGTCACGGGCCGGGCCATGTCCCGGCCGGATATCGAGGCGCACCTGCGGGAGCTGGGATTGGCGGACTGCCTGGACCAGCGGGCGGCGGAACTGTCCGGCGGACAGCGTACCAAGATCCTTCTCGGAAAATTGTTGCTGGAAAAAACATATCCGGGAAGATTTCTTCGGGCAGTTGGTGAAAATCCGGAAACTGCGGAATTTATTGGAATAAACAGCAGAAGGATAAAAATATTTGCATATATGATCTGCTCTTTTATGATGACTGTTACAGCTGCTTTTATGATTTGTTATAATCATGCGGCGACTCCATTTTCAGGTTCTGAATATATGAGTGACAGTTTGATTGCCTGCTGTGCAGGAGGATTTTCTTTGAGGGGAGGAAATGGAAGGCTTGAAGAAGCACTGGCAGCTGCACTGGCACTGGTAATTTTTGACGATGGAATTCGAACCCTGGGAGCAAGTCAGGGTATTACAGGATTTATAAAAGCTGTTATGCTGCTTATTGTGCTGGTGATTAATTTTAAAGATAAACTGCAAGAGATGTAGGGATAAGGAAGAAGAATAAAGAAATAAATGCGATACTGTTGTATGAGATATAAATTTCTCGTGCAATAGTATCGCTTTTTTTGTCCCTTTTGCATAAAAAACAAATAAATTAACAAAGAAAACCCACCAAAACAAAAGAATACTACATAACGAAAGGAAAATAGAATTGTTATAATGCACATATAAAACATGGAAAAAATTTGAAATATATTCAAAAAAAACAATAATGCAAGATAAAAAAGGAGGAAAAAGATGTACAAAAGTGAAGAACAGTGGGAGCAGAATGGCATAGACTACAAGGAATGGCATAACGTGCCGGAAAAAGATATTGCATATTATGATTATGCAGATTATACAGAAGAACGTTACCCACTTTCACCGGAAGCCAGTCCGACAGAAGGGACACCGAGAGGAAGAGTAACAGAATATAACTGGGAAAGCAGTCAGGTTTATCCGGGAGTGAAAGGGAAATACTGGCTTTATGTACCGGAACAGTATAAAGGCCAGGACGTATGTCTGATGGTGTTCCTGGATGGAGAATGGTATATTCAGGACAAAGTACCGGAAGTGCTGGACAGTATGATTGCAAAAGAAGAAATTCCGGTTATGATCGGTCTCTTTATCTCACCAGGGGATAAAGGTCCAGGACTTCCAAGATATGGAGGGACAGATAATCGAAGTATGGAATACGATTCTATTGACGGACGTTATGCGGAATTTCTTGAAAAAGAAATTATCAGTAAAATAAAAAAGGATTATAAAATTTCTGATGATGCCTGGAAGCATGGAATCTGTGGGATTTCTTCCAGTGGAAATGCTGCTTTTGCAGCGGCATGGAACCGAAATGATCTTTTTACTAGAGTATTAACTCATGTAGGAAGTTTTACAAATATCAGAGGTGGACATAATTTTCCATCAATGGTACGTAAAGGAAAAAGAAGAAATCTCAGAGTTTTTTTGCAGACAGGAGAGCATGATCTGAATACCTGTTTTGGAGACTGGAAGATTGCCAATATGGATATGGAATCTGCGTTGAAATACAGAGAATATCCGGTACATCTTGTAATTGGACCGGGAGGACATTCCGGACGGTATGGAATGTCGATTTTGCCGGAAAGTTTAAGATGGTTATGGAAAAAAGAAGATAAAAGTGGAAAGGAATAAAAAGATGATTAAATATATATTTAAAAGATTGCTGATGTGTATTCCGATCGTTATTGCTATTACGTTTATAATATTTGCAATTCTTTCTTTTACACCAGGTGATCCTGCAAGAAATAAACTTGGGAACCTGGCCTCAAAAGAAGCAGTAGAAGAATTAAGAGAAGAGTGGGGACTTAATGACCCGTTTCTGGTTCGATATGTAAATTATATGAAGGGGCTGCTGCATGGTGATATGGGAAGATCTTATACAAAAGATACTGTTGTGGCAGAGGATCTTAAGGTTTGTTCAAAAGTAACATTTCCAATGATCATAATTGGCCTTTTTTCAGCTGCGTTGCTGGGAATTCCGTTAGGCGTTTATGCGGCTGTAAAACAATATAGTGTGCTTGATTTGTCAGTTCAGGCTGTGGCTATGTTGCTACAGGCTATTCCGCAGTTTGTTATGGGGCTTTTGCTTATGCTGTTCTGTGCTTTAAAAATGGGATGGTTTCCGGCATCTGGGGACAGTACACCGATGCATTTTGTTTTGCCGTGTATTGCGGTATTTGGTGGTTGCCTTGCAGCGATTGTGCGTTTGACAAGATCTTCTATGCTTGAGGTAATACGTGCAGATTATGTAAGAACAGCAAGAGCAAAAGGAGCGAAGGAGAACAGTATTATATTTAAACATTGTCTCAGAAATGCTCTTTTGCCGGTATTAACTTCTCTTGGTACTTCTTTTGCGGGAATGATTGCGGGAACAGTAGTTGTAGAAAATGTGTTTGCCATGAATGGTATTGGAAATTATCTGCAGCTTGGTATTCTGGCAAAGGATACTCCGGCAGTAATGGGTTGTATCATATTGATTTCAGTAGTTATCTGTATTGTAAATATGTTGATCGATATTGCATATGCACTTATTGATCCTCGTATCAAAGCGCAGTATGTAAAGGGGGCCTGAAAAATCATGGGAAAAAGAAAGAAAAAAGGACAGATCAGGCAAATCTGGAAACGATATTGTAGGAATAAACTGGCAGTTGTGGGACTGGTTATTTTAGGGATTGTTCTGATACTTGTTATTGGAACAAGCCTGTTTGGAAATTACCAGAATGCAGTAGTACAGGATCTGACTGGGCGCTATGCATCTCCGGGAGTTTCTGATGGTGTGTCGTCTTTGTTTGGAAAAGACCAGGTTGGACGTTCAACATTTTGGAGAATTTTATTTGGTGGAAGGATTACATTGATCGCATCTCTCACAATTGTAATTTTATCCATGGTGATTGGTGGAATGCTGGGAGCTGTTGCCGGATTTAGCGGAGGAAAAGTAGATAATGCGATCATGCGTATTATGGATATGGTTTTATGTATTCCATCTCTGTTACTGGCAATGACTATTGTAACTGCACTGGGGACATCTCTGGTCAACCTGGTGATTGCTCTTACGATTGCAACGATTGCGCCGGTAGCAAGAGTGGTACGGTCATCTGTACTGACTGTAAGAGGACAGGATTACATTGAAGCGGCTACAGCATGTGGTTCTACAAAAGCGAGAACGATTTTGGTACAGGTTCTGCCGAATGCAGTTGGACCGATTATTGTTTTGGCGACACTTCTTCTGGCTTCTCAGATTCTGAACATTTGCAGTCTTAGTTTTCTGGGAATGGGAACACAGCCTCCGACACCGGAATGGGGACTTATGGTATCCGATGCGAAACAGTATCTGCGTACTTATCCGATATTAACTATTGTCCCCAGTATTGCGATTATACTGAGTGTAGTATCGATCAACCTGATTGGAGATGGTATTCAGGATGCAATCGATCCGACCTTGAAAAGATAGGGAGAGGAAGAATGGAAAAAAAACTTTTGGAAATAAAGGATTTATTTGTAGAATACAGCACTATGGAAGGGCAGGTGTATGCAGTAAATGGTGTGGACATCAGCCTTGATGAGGGCGAAACTCTTGGCCTGGTAGGTGAGACTGGTGCAGGAAAAACAACAACGGCACTGAGTGTCATGGGACTTCTTCCTAATCATATTGGCAAAGTAACAAATGGAGAAATTTTCCTGGATGGTGTGGATGTATTACATGCAAAGCCAGAAGATATGAGACTCCTGAGAGGTGCGGCGGTTTCCATGATTTTTCAGGATCCGATGTCCAGTTTGAATCCGGTTTTGACAATCGGAAGTCAGATCCGTGAAATTCTGGAGCTGCATAATACAGAAAATCTGGATAAGAAGCAGTTAGAGCAGAAAGTTGATGAGATCATGAAAATGGTTGGAATTCCTCCGGAGAGAAAACATGAATATCCGCATCAGTTTTCTGGAGGAATGAAACAGAGGATCGTTATTGCTATCGCACTGGCCTGCCGTCCAAAATTAATCCTGGCAGATGAGCCGACGACCGCACTGGATGTAACGATACAGGCACAGGTTCTGACAATGATGTTAGATCTGCAAAAACAGATTAATACGGCTATGGTTATTATTACCCATGATCTTGGGATTATTGCTCAGACATGTCAGAAAGTGGCAGTAATGTATGGAGGAATGATCGTAGAATTTGGTACAGTGGAACATATTTTTGACAGCGGAAACAGACATCCTTATACCCAGGGATTGTTTGATTCCATTCCAAAATTGGATGAAGAGACAGATCGTCTGATTCCTATTGAAGGACAGATTGCAGATCCTACAGTAAAAAGAACATGCTGTCCGTTTAAAGAAAGATGTAAGTTCTGTACAGAACGTTGTGATACACTGCCGATGATGAATGAAGTTGAGGATGGACATTTTATTCGTTGTCACTTATTTGAAGGGAGGGAGAACGCATGAGCAGCACCACTTCAAACTGTATTGAACTGCAGCATCTGAAAAAATATTTTAATACTAAAAAAGGACAGCTACATGCAGTAGACGACATCAACATAAAAATTGAAAAAGGAACAACATTGGGAGTGGTTGGAGAATCAGGTTGTGGAAAGTCTACTTTGGGACGAACAACTCTGAAACTGCTGGAACCTACAGAAGGAAAAATATTATTTGAAGGTCAGGATATTACAGGGTATTCTGAGAAAAAGATGATTGCTATGAGAAAACATATGCAGCTTATTTTCCAGGACCCATATTCTTCACTGAATCCCCGTCAGACCATTGCAGATATTGTTGCAGAGCCATTTAAAATATTTAAGACATACAAAAATAAAAATGAAATGTATGACAGAGTGGACGAACTTCTGGAAACTGTAGGTCTGGCAAAAATGTATGCGTACAGTTATCCTCATGAACTGGATGGAGGAAGAAGACAGAGAGCGGGAATTGCAAGAGCAATCGCTATGAATCCGGAATTTATTGTTTGCGATGAACCTGTATCAGCACTGGATGTTTCAATACAGGCACAGATTCTGAATCTTCTTATGGATCTGCAGGAAGCAAAGAAACTTACATATATGTTCATTACACATGATCTCAGTGTTGTAAAACATATCAGTACAAACATTATGGTTATGTATCTTGGTCAGTGTGTGGAATATGCATCATCCAGTGAACTTTTCAAAAATCCGGTGCATCCTTACACACAGGCTTTGCTGAATGCGGTACCGATTCCAAGTTTGCATGGAAGAAAACTGTCACAATCATTGATTGCAGGTGAACTGACAAGTCCTATTGATCCACCAAAAGGATGCAGATTTGCCGCAAGATGTCCTTATGCGACAGATAAATGCAGAAAAGAGGATGTTCCGTTGAAAGAAATCAGTCCAGGCCATATGGTTGCATGCATCCTATAAAATTCAATTAAATTACAGAACAGATGGTAAAAATCTGCCGGATAATGAGAAAGGAAAAGAAAGAATGAAGAAAAAATATTTATCTATCATATTAGCAATGGCAGCAGCAACAACTATGTTTACGGGAAGTGCTTTAAATGTAAATGCAAAATCTGGAGATAGTTCAGAAATCCATGTAGTACGCGCTACTATAACAAGCTTTGATCCATGGGAAGGCTATGATAATTTTAATATTTATTATCAGTTATATGATCAGCTGGTAAGTGTAGATGAAAATGGAGATATTCAGCCGGATCTTGCAGAATCCTGGGAAGTCAGTGATGATGGAACAGAATATACTTTTAAATTACGCCAGGATGTAAAATTTACAAATGGAGATCCAATGACAGCAGAAGATGTTGCATGGTCTATCAATCAGGCAATCGCTTCTCCTAATATTTCAGCACTTACAACTGCGTGGAAGAGTGCAGAGGTGGTAGATGATTACACTGTAAAGATTACTCTGGATTATGGATATACTTATTTTTTACAGATGTTGTCTACTTCTGCAGGAAGTATTTGTAATAAAGATGTTGTAGAAGCAGCAGGTGGATCTTTTTCTAATGGAATTGAAGGTGCAGGAACCGGAGCATATAAAATTAAAGAATTTGTCGGACGTGTACTCATTTATTTACCAGCATCCGTCCTGCCCGAAGCAGATGATCGCAAATGAGCTTGGCATCAGCCTGCCAACGGTATCACAGCATCTGAATAC
>OLPA01003503.1_pt1 | contig 10621 bp, 7 predicted proteins | sample 1672811 | NCBI WGS metagenome assembly OLPA01 (sample SAMEA3136726, study PRJEB25190) | human gut metagenome | biome: human gut; feature: human-associated habitat; material: faeces | place: Austria | collected 2013
GTTTGTCGAATAGCCGCTCTTCGTCTTCTTGCCTGCGGGCAGTCCCAGCTCGTCAAACAGGATCTCACCAAGCTGCTTCGTAGAATTGATATTGAATTCGCGCCCGGCGAAATCGAAAATGGTCTGCTGGGCCGCTTCAATGCGGCTTTGCAGCATATTTCCAAACGAGATCAGGGCCATCTGGTCAGCCTTGACGCCCGCATATTCCATCTCGGCCAGTACCCGGCAGAGCGGCAGCTCGATCTCATAATAAAGCTTTTCCATGCCGTTCTGCGCAAGCTTTTCCGGCAGCGCTTCATACAGTGCCGCGACCGCAGACGCCTCCGCAAGCCGATTGCACACCCGTGCAGCCTCTTCGCCGACCTCGTCCTTGTCCGCGCGGCCGATCTCAAAGCCGAGCAGATGCGTGACCACGCGGCTTTGTTAAAAACAATTCTGTTGAGCTAACACAATATGCGGAAAACATAATCCAGACCGGCAGCAATAGAGAAAACGAAACCTATGGTGATTATGAAGTGACATATTGGGCTGATACCGGCATGGTGGAGTTCGTTGCAAGAAAAGCTGGTATAGGCAGTTCCTCGGTTTACGAAGGCTTCTATTATTCCCTCAACGATACGCCCCTTGGGTTTCAGGGGAATCAAGTTGACTTTACTGTAAGTGATTCCGGGTGGACATGGAAAGAAAGCAAGGGGGATAATTGGGAGTACACGGAAAAGATACAGGAACATTGGTTTTGGTTTGAATTTCATTTTTAGTGGAGTGAAAAGTAGCATGAAGGTATTTATAGCTGTTCTGTTTGGTTTGATAAGCGCCGCTGTTGGTATAGGGTTCTCTTTTTTCAATCCCGGTATGGGGCCGGTAATGTCAATCAGTATCATCGGGGCCGGAATTATATATGCCTTATGGCAGAAGAAAGATAGTTGATAAGATTCGAGATTTGGGAGGGATGCACTTATGGATAGCAATACAAAAATTCTTTTCGGCATCTTCTGTATGATGCTCACTCTTGTATTTCTATACGCTTTAACGGCGCTGGGCTTTGGCGGTGGCGATTCGTCTTTCATAGTCCTGATTTTAGCGGGAATATCCTTGATAGTCGGTTTGGTTTCTGGCATTTCAGGTTTTATCTCAAGCAGGAAAAAGTAATAATGCTTTGACATACAAGGGGAGTTTGCTGCTGAAGCAAGCTCCCCTTGTTCTTTTCAGAAAACAGCTAAATGGAGTTGAAAGCCTACCCATCAGAGCGGACAAAAAGCCCTGTTGGTCGCTATAATGAAAAACGGTCAAAGACCTTGTGCGTAAACTTTATGTTCGGGGCTTTAGCATCTTTCCCCCAAGGTGCCAAACGCCCCTTTTCATAACGGTATTTAGTTCCCTACGGGGGAGGGGTACTCGCACAAATCTTCATAAGAAAGAAGGGATGATTTTGCAAAAGGAGCAATTTGACATTACAGGCATGACCTGCTCGGCCTGCTCGACCAGAGTGGAAAAGAGTGTGGCAAAGCTGCCCGGCATTAAGGAAGTGTCCGTCAACCTGTTAAAAAACAGTATGGTTGCTTCTTATGACGAGTCAGTTTTGGACACGGCAGGAATTATCGAAGCGGTTGAAAAGGCCGGTTATGGTGCTATTCCTAAAACCTCTATCCAAAACAAAAGCCGTGCGACTACAACGGCATCAAAACCAGAGGTCAATACGGCACAGGCAGAATACAAGCAGATGAAACAGCGGCTGCTGCTTTCTGCCCTGTTTACAATCCCGCTGTTTTACATTTCTATGGGTCACATGATGGGGTGGCCGCTCCCTGCGGGCCTGCTGGGAATGGAAAATGCAATCACCTTTGCATTTACACAATTCCTGTTGCTCATTCCTGTGGTATTCATCAATTTCAAATACTATCGGATGGGCTTCAAGACCCTGTTCCACGGTTCTCCTAACATGGACTCACTGATTGCAATAGGCTCCAGTGCTGCGATTATCTATGGCATTTACGCCATCTACAAAATCGGCATCGGTTTCGGTCACGGGGACATGGCTACGGTTCACAGCTTTATGATGGACTTGTATTTTGAGTCAGCAGGAATGATCCTGACACTCATTACTTTGGGCAAAACATTGGAGGCCCGCGCGAAAGGCAAGACCTCGGATGCAATCACAAAGTTAATGAATTTGGCACCCAAAACAGCAACCGTAGAGCGCGACGGACAAGAATTTCAAATACCCGTGGAAGAAGTACAGTTGGGTGAAACACTGATTGTTAAAGCTGGCGAGTCCGTGCCGGTAGATGGGATCGTCATAGAGGGTTTTTCTTCGATTGACGAGTCGGCCTTGACCGGCGAAAGTATCCCCGTAGAAAAGCACATCGGTGACAAAGTGATCGGTGCAACCACAAGCAAGTCTGGCTATTTCAAGATGCAGGCTACAAAGGTAGGCGATGATACTACACTGGCCCAAATCGTCCGGCTGGTAGATGAAGCGACCAGTTCTAAAGCTCCGATTGCTAAAATGGCTGATAAGGTGAGCGGCGTATTTGTGCCGGTGGTAATTAGTATTGCTCTGATTGCAGTCATTGTATGGCTGCTGTTGGGATATGGTTTTGAATTTGCCTTGTCCATTGGTATTTCCGTCTTAGTTATTTCCTGCCCCTGTGCGCTGGGCCTTGCAACGCCTACGGCCATTATGGTCGGAACTGGCAAAGGCGCAGGAGGCGGTATCCTGATTAAATCGGCGGAGGCCCTGGAAACGGCCCATAGCATTGATACAGTTGTGCTGGATAAGACCGGCACAATTACCCAAGGTACGCCCGTGGTGACAAATATGCTCTGCAAAGAGGGCGTTCCACAAAAGGAGCTGCTGCAAATCGCTGCTTCGCTGGAAAAGCTGTCCGAGCATCCACTGGCAGACGCGATTGTGGCAGAGGCCGAAAAAGCAGAACTTACCTTCCTCCCGGTGGACGATTTCAAGCAGATTCCCGGCCAGGGCCTTGTGGGTCAGATCGAAAACGAAATGTGCCTTGCCGGAAACCGCCGACTGATGGCGGCAAATGGCATCAATGGCGGCGCACTCCTTCAGTTGGGCGAGGAAATGGCTGTTGACGGGAAAACACCTCTGTTCTTTGCCCGTGGCGGGCAGCTTATTGGTGTCATTGCCGTGGCGGATGTAGTCAAGCCCACCAGCAAGCAGGCCATAGCGGAATTGACCGGCATGGGCATTGAGGTGGTCATGCTGACCGGCGACAATGCAAAGACCGCAGAAGCGATTCGGCGTCAGGTGGGCGTGAATCGTGTCGTGGCAGAGGTATTCCCCCAGGATAAGGAGAAGGAGATCCGCCGCTTGCAGAGCGCCGGTAAGAAGGTGGCGATGGTCGGTGACGGTATCAACGATGCTCCGGCTCTTGCCAGAGCGGATGTTGGTATCGCTATCGGAGCCGGAACGGATGTGGCGATTGAATCAGCAGATATTGTTTTGATGAAAAGCGATCTGCTGGATGTGTCTACGGCAATCCAGCTTAGTAAGGCGGTTATCCGTAACATTAAGCAAAATCTGTTTTGGGCGTTTATCTACAACATCATCGGGATTCCGGTGGCGGCAGGCGTGTTCTATCTGCCCTTTGCATGGAAGCTGAATCCCATGATCGGCGCTTTTGCTATGAGCTTTAGCTCCGTATTTGTGGTATCCAATGCTCTGCGGCTGCGGTGGTTCAAGGCAAAACATCAGGCCAGCGCGGAGCTGGATTCAGAGCCTATGTATGAACAAACAACTGTAAAACAAAAACGAAAAGGAGCAATTCACATGGAAAAAGTATTGAATATCGAAGGTATGGTTTGCGGAATGTGTGTAAAACACGTTGATAAGGCGCTACGGGACATCCAGGGCGTCAAGGATGTGGCGGTTCAACTGGAGAGCAAGTCGGCTCAGGTGCAGCTTGAACAGGACGTGCCGAATGATGTGCTGAAAGCCGCTATCGAGGATGCTGGCTATCAGCTCATCAGTATTCAGTGAAGGGCTGCTTATGAAAGGCCCTAAAAGCGATATTATCCATAAGATAAAAATTGCCAGAGGACAATTAGACGGTATCCTGCAAATGATCGAGGATAATCGTTATTGTGTGGATATTTCCAATCAGCTTCTTGCTACACTGGCGTTACTAAAAAGCGCCAATCAGCAGATTTTGCAATCCCATGTACGGAACTGCGTCCGGGAGGCTCTGCAAACGGATGCTGAAAATCCAAAGCTGGAAGAAGCCCTAAGACTACTGGAAAAGATGGTACAATGACATCAGGAGCGGAAAGGGGCTTGTCCCTTTTCGCTCCTGATTTCGTGTCAGATTGGATTGGTAATCCTGCGGTTTGGAGCGTACAAACCTTTTGCAATCTTATATACTTTTACATGGTTAGACGTGGCTAATAAATATGTAGGAGGTAGAGTGATGAAACAATCACTGGATACAAGAACAAAACTGCTGACACAGCGCCCGTTCTCATTGATGCTGGAACTTAGTATTCCTGCGGTTCTCGGCATGGTAGTGGTCGGGCTTTATAACATGATGGACTCTATTTTCGTGGGACAGATGGTTGGGTCTGTGCAGATGGGCGCGGTATCCGTTTCCTATCCCTTTACCCTGATTAACGCTGGTTCTGCGGCCATGCTGGGTGTTGGTTCCGCCTCTGTCCTTTCAAGGGCCATCGGTAAAAAAGATGAAGATACCGTGAAGAAGATCATGGGAAATCTGGTTGCCGCTGTTGTGATCCTGTCTGTTATTTATACAGTTATAGGCATGGTCTTTACCCGTCAGCTTTTATCTCTGGCCGGAGCAAGTGACAATATCCTGAATTATGCGGAAAAATATCTTCGGATCGTTTTCGCCGGTTCCCTGTTTGTAAACTTCTTTCAGAGTGCTAACATGGTTATTCGTGGAGAAGGCCAGTTGAAAAAGGCAATGTTCATTATTGCCAGCGGTGCTATTCTGAATATTATCCTTGACCCGATTTTTATTACGCTCCTGAACCCCTATGGCATGGGAATTGAGGGGGCTGCCTATGCTACCGTACTTTCGCAGTTTGTTCAGGCTGTGATTACCGTGAGGTACTTCAAGAAGAAAAGCCCCAATGTCAAAATCGGACGCATCCGCATTGACGGCCCTATTCTCCGACAGGTGCTTGCTGTTGGTGTTTCCGCCCTGTTAATGCAGGTCTTGACTTTGGTTCAGCAGACGGTGATCTATCGTGTGGCAGCCAACTATGGAGGGGAAACATCGCAAATCCTTTTGGGTGCGGCTCTGCGCTTCTGGAACTTCTCATTTGTTCCTCTGTGGGGGATCAGTCAGGGCTTCCAGCCTGCCGCCGGTACGAATTACGGGGCGAAAGATTACGACCGTGTAAAGCTGCTGACAAAAGTATTTATCGCAGCCGCCACCGTCCTGTCCCTGCTGTTCTGGATACCCGCCGAGCTACTCCCGGAGCAGGTGCTTTCCATGTTCATTACAACGCCGGGTGTTGCAGCGTCGGGTGCGACAAACTTCCGCATCATGTTCAGTACCTATATTTTGCAGGGCAGCTTCCTGATTGCGGTAACGCTGTTCCAGTCTTTGGGTAAAGCAAACAAAGCAACATGGCTGGTTCTTTTCCGCCAAATCATCCTGTTTATTCCCCTGTGTGTGCTTCTGCCGATGATTGGCGGGCTGGGTATCCGTGGCGTATGGCTGGCGATTGCTTTAACGGACGCTGTTCTGGTAGTGATTACCATTGCGATGATGGCTTCCGAATTTCGCAAAATGCCGCCTACATCGCAGACTTTACGTTAAGGAGGGACAGCTATGTACCTCTGTGACGGAACCATAGGAAATAATTATAAAGTGCAAGATATTAAGTTGCCTGTGAACATTGAAAAGCGCCTTGAAGCATTAGGAATGACACGCGGCACTCCTGTTACCGTCCTGAATAGCAAAGGACATGGTATCCTGATCGTAAAAATACGCGGGACACGCTTCGCTTTAGGGCGCAATATCACAAAAAACATTTTAGTGGGGTAAATTCCGATGGGTGAAAATCTGACTATCGGCTTCATCGGAAATCCAAATTGCGGGAAAACCACACTTTTCAACGCTTATACCGGCGCAAACCTGAAAGTGGCAAACTGGCCGGGTGTTACTGTTGAGAAGGTAGAGGGAGCCATTAAAGACCACGATATGAACATCCGTCTGGTAGACCTTCCCGGTACTTACAGCCTGACTTCCTATACAATGGAGGAACAGGTATCCAGACAGTTCATACTTAGTGATGAAGTCGATGTAATTATTGACGTTGCAGACGCTTCTGCGCTGGAACGAAATTTGTACTTAACTTTACAGCTTTTGGAGCTGGGAAAGCCGGTTGTGCTGGCCCTGAATATGATGGATATTGTAGAGAAACGGGGCATGGAAATTGACACACACCGGCTTCCCGAAATGCTGGGTATCCCGGTAATTCCGGTTTCTGCAAGAAAACGGACAGGTCTGGATGTGCTGCTGCACGCAGCAGCGCACCACAAGGACTGCAAAGACCCGGATTGCCTGATCCATCACCACAAATATACGTCTAAGCACCGGCACGACCACCATTCCGAGTATGCAATGGTTTATAGTGATGCCATTGAGGATAAGATTGACCTTATTATGGCGGAGCTGAAAAGGAAGTATCCGGGCCTGACAAATTATCGCTGGTATGCGATTAAGCTGTTGGAGCAGGATAAGGAGATCACAGCAAACTACCCGGTTGACCTGCCCGATGTGCTGGATCGCAATTATGAGTCAGACATCATTAACGAGAAATACGATTTCATTCAGGAGATTATCAGGGAAGTTCTGGTAAATAAAGACCGGCAGGATGCCCTGACGGAGAAAGTGGATCGTGTGCTGACACATAAGGTATGGAGCATCCCCATTTTCCTTGTTATCATGGCCGTGGTATTTTTCCTGACCTTTACGATTGGGGACTGGCTGAAAGGATATTTTGAGATGGGGATTGAAAGCCTGTCTGCCTTAATCAGTGATGGGCTGGTTGCCGCCGGTGTCAATGAAGTGCTTTGCTCTCTGCTGGTAGATGGCATTATCGCCGGTGTAGGCGGTATCCTGACCTTTTTGCCAAACATCTTTATCCTGTTCCTTGCTTTGGCTTTTCTTGAGGACAGCGGCTACATGGCCCGCGTTGCCTATGTTATGGAAGGAATTATGAGCAAGCTGGGACTATCCGGCAGGGCATTTATCCCCATGATATTAGGGTTTGGCTGTACCGTTCCGGCAATCATGGCGTCGCGGACTCTGGAAAACCGGCGTGACCGCTTCAAAGTCATGCTGATTACGCCTTTTATGAGTTGCAGCGCCCGTCTGCCGATTTACATATTGTTTGCAGAAATGTTCTTTGCAGACCGGGCTATGCTGGTAGCGTATTCCATGTATCTGATTGGTTTGGTGGTTGCTATTCTTGTGGCGGCGGTGATCCATCTGATTGACCGGAAAACTTCGGAAAACTATCTGCTGATCGAGCTGCCAGAATACAAAGCGCCAAGTGGCAGAACCGTAGCTATCTATGTATGGGAAAAGGTGAAGGATTACCTTACCAAAGCCGGAACCACAATTTTCATGGCTTCTATCCTCATGTGGGTGATCCTGAATTTTGGGCCTCATGGCTATACCACGGAAATGACAGAGAGCTTCGGAGCCATTTTGGGCCATTGGCTGGTGCCGTTCTTTGCACCGATTGGATTGGGCTTCTGGCAGATCGCCGTTGCTTTGATTGCCGGTATTTCTGCAAAGGAAGTTGTTGTGTCCAGTTGTGCCGTCCTGTTCGGAGTTCCGAATATCAATTCGGGAGCAGGTATGAATACGCTGGTTGGCATTTTAGGAGCTGCCGGTTTTGGACAGCTCAATGCGTTCTGCCTGATGATTTTCTGCCTGCTGTATATTCCTTGTGCGGCGACATTGGCGACGATTCGCAAGGAAGCGGCCAGCACTCGTTGGATGCTGCTGTCTGCATTGTTCCAGTTGGTTGTGGCGTGGGTTGTCACCTTCGCTGTTTATCGAATTGGACTTCTTCTGTGAGGTGATAATATGACATTCAAAAAAATCTTCTGTTCAGCCGTCGTTATTTCTGTAATCGGCGCTGGACTTTTGGTAATGAGAAATCTTCTGCGCGAAGAATAGAGAAATACAAGGGGGAAAGCTGGCAGATCACAAGCTCTGCCAGCAGAAAGAAAAAATGAGTATTATCGAGTCTGTAAAAAACACGGCCTTTACTGCGGCCGTAAACATGGTTCTGAATTATCTGGAAAAGGAGCCGGAAACTAATATTCCCAAAGCAATGAACCTGATCGACAAAGCCTTGCCCGATGGCTGGTATGAGAGCCAGCGGGCAGCCTTCCGAAAAGCGATTGCAGAAAAGGGAAACTGGTATGAACTGATTTTGAAAGCCTATCAGTTAGATACTGGGGTACGAAAAACACTATTCCAGAATTTTATTATCAACTCCGCCTTGAAAGGCGGTGCCGTTCAGGAGGAAATGCGGAAGAAAGAAAACTGCAATATTCCGTGGGCGGTTCTGTTAGATCCTACATCGGCCTGCAATCTGCACTGTACCGGATGCTGGGCAGCCGAGTACGGCCATAAGCTGAATTTGAGTCTGGAAACCATCGACAGCATTATCCGTCAGGGCAAGGATATGGGCGTCTATATGTATATCTACACGGGCGGGGAGCCGATGGTTCGCAAAAAGGACTTGATTACCCTGTGTGAGCGGCATCCTGATTGTGCGTTCCTCTCATTCACGAACGGCACCCTAATTGACGAAGCGTTTTGTAAAGAAATGCTGCGAGTAAAAAATTTTGTTCCGGCTATCAGTCTGGAAGGATTTGAACAGGCAAACGACGGACGCAGGGGCAACGGCGTATTTGAAAAGGTCATGCAGGCCATGAACTTGCTGCGGGAACATAAGCTGCCTTTTGGGATTTCAACCTGCTATACCAGCGCGAACTATGCCGACATCAGCAGCGAACAGTTTTTTGACATGATGATCGACATGGGAGCTATGTTTGTATGGTTCTTCCACTATATGCCCGTTGGCAATGAAGCTGTACCAGCACTTTTGCCCACGCCGGAGCAGAGAAAAATCGTTTACGAACGTATCCGTGCTTTTCGGAACACAAAGCCGATTTTCAGCATGGATTTCCAGAACGATGCAGAGTATGTCGGCGGCTGTATTGCCGGAGGCCGAAACTATCTCCACATCAATGCTGCCGGGGATGTGGAGCCTTGTGTGTTCATCCACTATTCCAATGTGAACATTCACGATTGCAGCCTATTGGACGCACTGAAAACCCCGCTATTCATGGCCTACCATGACGGGCAGCCATTCAACAAAAATATGCTGCGACCCTGCCCCATGCTGGAAAACCCGCAGATTTTGAGGGATATGGTAAAACGCACCGGCGCAAAGTCTACGGATTTGCAGTCGCCGGAGTCGGTAGACCATCTTTGCGACAAGTGCGAGCCGTATGCAAGGAACTGGCAGCCCACGGCGGATGACTTGTGGAGTGCCAGCCGGAAAGGAGTCTAAATGATTGTAACAGGTGTAATTGTGGCCGGGATTGCTCTCTATGCGGTATGGGCTGTTCGGAAAATCCATAGGGATCGGAAGAATGGTTCCTGCTGCGGTGGCGGCTGCTCCGGCTGTGTAGGCAAAGAATATTGCAATAAATAAGCTGTATCTGGCCGGTGCCCCTGTTTGACAAAGGGCATCGGCTTTTTTCATTTGCACGGTTAGCCATGACGTACTATAATTCAAAGTGGGTTCTATTTGGATTTCAAATCCTGCTGATTGGAGCGGTGCAATATGAGAAAAACCTATATAATAAAAGATGTCAGAAAGACTCTGGCACAACAGATAAACAACTTAGATACAGCGGAAAGGACAGCTATGGAAAATACCCCTCTTTCATCAACAGGGTTATCCGCAGTCATTCCGAAAGATAACGACGGTTACTGTACTGTCTATAAAATGGATTGTGCGGATGGCCTGGGACTTATGACAGTCTATCAGGTCTATCCCGGCATACAGCTTATCTATAATGATTTTGAAGCGACAAGCTGCTATTGGGACGGGAACATTGATAAAAATATATTGGAGATCAACCATTGCCGGGAAGGGCGAGAAGGATGCCGTCTGGCAAGTGGTTCCTGTCTTTATCTTGGAGAGGGCGATTTATCTATTCACACAATGGATAACTGTGCTTCAGAAATGTCATTCCCTTTAAAACACTATCGGGGAATTTCGGTGGTTATCAATTTATCCGTAGTAGTGAAAAATCCGCCCGAAATCCTTTCGGACAGTGGCATAGATATTCTTCAATTCAAAGAAAAATTTTGCTCCGATGGAAACTGCTTCATTATGCGGGCTAAAGATGAAATCGAACATATCTTTTCAGAGTTGTATTCTGTGCCAGATTGTTTACAAAAGCCGTATTTCAGGTTGAAAGTACAGGAATTACTTTTATTTCTGTGTATGGTTGATGTATCCAAAGAGAAACGACGTGAACTATATACTTCGCCGCAGGTAGAGATTATTAAAACAATCCATAAAAGACTGGTAT
>OLPA01003504.1_pt1 | contig 10618 bp, 9 predicted proteins | sample 1672811 | NCBI WGS metagenome assembly OLPA01 (sample SAMEA3136726, study PRJEB25190) | human gut metagenome | biome: human gut; feature: human-associated habitat; material: faeces | place: Austria | collected 2013
AATAATGCCCCGAATGACCCCAGGGCAGTCAGGCAAAGAATCAGAAAGTTCATACGGCAATCCCCCTTTCTCTCTATATACTGGCCAAATTTGCGGCAAGCATACACGAACAGATTACGCAAACGCAAAAATACTGTTTACCGCAGCATCCGTGGCAAGATAATATAATATCATTTAGCGAAGATATTTATTGAACCGCGATGGCTAAAAACGTTAAGAAGATTTCATTGTGATTCTTTAGGCCCTCTTTTCTAATCTATTTCTAAGTTATCTGCAATAATATGTTGTGAGAGGTGAAAACATGAAGCTATTACTTGCCGAAGATGAAATAAGCATGTCGGAAGCCGTTGTAGATATTCTGACCTACCACAACTATCAGGTGGATGCCGTTTATAACGGAAAAGATGCTCTGGACTACGCGCGCATGGAGCAGTATGACGGTATCATTCTGGACATTATGATGCCAAAGATGAATGGATTTGAAGTGCTGAAAATCCTGCGGAAAGAAGGCTGCAAAACACCGGTACTTTTTCTGACTGCGAAGTCCGAGATAGAAGATCGCATTCAGGGCCTGGATTTAGGGGCAGATGATTACTTACCCAAGCCATTTCATATGGGAGAGCTTTTGGCTCGGGTAAGAGCCATGCTGCGCAGACGGGATACCTATGTTCCTGATATTTTGTCCTACGAAGACATCACGCTCAATCCGAATAACTATCAGCTCAGTTGTGGGGAACGCTCGGTAATGCTTCCAAAACTGGAATATCTGCTAATGGAAACCCTTCTGCTCAACCAGGGAATATACCTCTCTACTGAAGACTTACTCATAAAAGTGTGGGGCTATGATACAAAAGCAGAGCTGGGGATTGTATGGGTGTATATTTCCTATCTGAGAAAGAAATTGCTGCTGTTAGGTTCAAAAACTGAGATTTGCGCCAAACGGGGTGTTGGATACACATTGGAGACGAAGAAATGATAAAATCCCTTCAAAAAAGATTCATCGTTACCGCCATGGTGGCAATCTCCCTTTTGCTCGCTGTTCTGTTAGGCGTTATAAATGTTGTAAACCACGTGACAACCCAGCGGCAAATAGATCATATTTTGGAAGCGTTGGTGGACAATCTGGGCTCATATGATCCTCCCGGTATCTCCGATTTTCAAAGGGGCCCTGCAAAAAGGCCGGTTCCAAATGCCCCGCGGCCGGATGATATGCTGGGAGCCAGATATTTTACTGTCTTTTTTAGTAACGAGGGAGAGATTCTGTTTGCAGATACAAAGCACATTTACGCCGTGTCAGAAGAAGATGCCGAGGAAATTGCGCAAGAGGTCTATTCAGAGGCAATATCTTCCGGACGATACGATCAATTTGAATACCGGCTTCAAAATCTGCCCGGAGATAAAGGCAGTTTTGCCGTATTTCTGGACACCTCGGCTCAGCGGGGCAACAGACTGAATTTGCTTTTGGCCTCCTGCGGCGGCGGGGTATTCTGCTGGCTGCTTATGCTGCTTTTGGTGTTTTTGCTATCCAAACGGGCGATCCGGCCGATTGCGGAAAATATGGAAAAGCAGAAGCAGTTTGTAACCAATGCAGGACATGAGATCAAAACGCCGCTGGCAATTATTATGGCAAATACAGATGCCATGGAACTTCACAACGGCGAAAACAAATGGAGCCGGAACATTCGGGCGCAGACCGTTCGGCTGACCGGATTGATGCAGAATTTGCTGACCCTTTCCAAAATGGACGAAGATGACGTTGTTCTCCCGATGACCGAATTTTCGTTCAGCCTTCTGTTGGAAGAAGTACTGGATACTTTTTATGAAATGGCAAAAGCAAAAATGGTCTCCGTTCAGGTCAACCTGCAGGAAAAGCTCTTTGTAAAGGCGAACCGGGAGAGCCTGATGCAGCTTGTCTCTATCTTGATGGACAATGCCGTGAGATATACCCCGGTGAATGGATCCATATCTGTTCTGCTGCAAAAAAAAGAGCGCGGGGTCTGTTTTCAAGTAAAGAATACGCTGGACAGCGCGTCTGATATTGAGCTGGGCAGGCTGTTTGAACGCTTTTACCGGGGAAATGCTGCCAGAACACAAGAAACCGGCGGGTATGGCATCGGTCTTTCCGCTGCCAAAGCCATTGTGGACGCGCATAAGGGAAAAATATCTGCCTACTATGAGAATAACGAAACCGAGATCGTTTTTTCAGTGCTTCTATAATTTCACAAAACGTTTACAGTCCTCCGCAAGTGTTTTGCATTTGCGGAGGATTTATCTAAGCTTGTTCTAAAGTTGCCATTGTAAAATCTGAATAAAGTTTTTGCAACGGGAGGCGGCAGCACACATGGATTTTCGCCATGAATGGAAGTACGAGATCAACGCTTCCGATATGATCGCTGTGAGGCAGCGTTTACGCGCGGCAGCACGGCCGGATCCCCATGCGGTAGAGGGGAAATACCTGATCCGCAGCCTTTATTTTGACAATCTTGCAGACAAAGCTCTGCTGGAAAAGCTGGATGGAGTGAATCAGCGAGAGAAATTCCGGATTCGCTACTACAATGGAGATGCTTCCCTCATTCATCTGGAAAAGAAAAGCAAGCTTAATGGCCTTGGAAGCAAACAAAGCGTCCGGATCAGCGCTTCTGAGGCGCAGGCAATCGTGAATGGTGATCTGGCATGGATGTCCGAAAGCAGACGCCCTTTAGTTGTGGAATTGTATTCCAAGATGCTTTCACAAGGGCTTCGCCCCAAAACCATCGTCGATTATGAACGTGAGCCGTATATCTATTCACCGGGAAATGTGAGGGTCACACTGGATTACAACATCCGCACAGGATTGTATTGCACGGATTTTCTCAATCCAAACTGTATCACTGTTCCCGCAGGTGGTGCTCCCATTATTCTCGAAGTGAAGTGGGATGCCTTCCTTCCTGAAATCATCCTGGATGCGGTTGAACTGAGCAACAGGCATGCCGGTGCTTTTTCAAAATATGCAGCTTGCAGAATCTACGGATAAAAAGGAGTAAAACACATGACTTTCAACGATATTTTTAAATCCAGTTTTCTGGAGAATATAAACAGTGTGAGTATTCTCGATATGGCCATCACCCTATTACTCGCTTTTGGCCTTGGCCTGTTCATCTTTCTCGTCTATAAAAAGACCTATCAGGGAGTAATGTACTCTTCCGGCTTTGGCGTGACCCTGATCGCCCTGACCATGATTACCACGGTTGTTATTTTGGCGGTCACCGGCAATGTGGTCCTGTCCCTCGGCATGGTGGGCGCACTGTCTATAGTCCGTTTCCGCACCGCCATTAAGGAGCCTCTGGATATTGCTTTCCTGTTTTGGTCAATTGCAGTGGGAATTGTCCTTGCCGCCGGAATGATCCCTCTGGCAGTTATTGGAAGCGTAATCATCGGCGTTATTTTGCTGATATTTGTCAACCGGAAATCACACTGCAATCCGTATATCATTGTGGTGCAGTGCGCGGATCATAACAGCGAAACGAAGGTAAAGGATTTCCTGACCGGTCAGGTTCAGCGCTGCGTCGTAAAGAGCAAGTCTGTCCAACGGGGAGCGATTGAACTGAATATGGAAATCCGGCTGAAAGATGACAACACCGATTTTATCAATACGCTTTCCGAAATTGCAGGAGTGACCAGCGCTGTTCTTGTAAGTTATAACGGCGAATATATGGGATAAGGAGGCCGGCAATGTCAACGCACAAATATATGGATCGGATTTGCGTTGTCGCTGTCGTACTTTCATTTCTCCTGACCGTCGTTTGCATGAATGGAGAAGCGCTTGGCATCCGGCCTGCTTCCAGAACAATGGGATATGAGGAAAATGCTTATCTCCCGTGTGGCTCGTCCCGCTTTCGCCTATCATCATGCGCTCACAGAGTCCGCAAAACAATTTAGTTGTCAACAGGTAGTCAACGTCCGCTTTTGCCGTTGCCGGCGCACGCTTGTTTTTCTCCCCCCTCGTCAGCACGATAAGAAGCCATTGTTGCGTAACATTTGTTTTCTGTTATATCCTCTTTTCAGATAAAGTCAAGGTGCATTTTCGCCGCAGAGTAAAGACAGCGCGTGCCGGGGCTCAGCATGATTCAATTATATTTTTATTATTGTAAATTTATATAATAAACGTTATATAATCACACAATGTTGATAAAGTATTAACGTTTTCTAATCGCGGTTAAGAAATTTCAATCGCGATTATATCGGGTAGAAATTTAATAAATATTGTTTTATGCCTGCGATACTGCTACAATAGCCTCATAGTAAGATACGATTACGACTTAATGCTGCTCAGATTCCAACGTATATTCACAAAAATAGGTTGTAAATTAAATGATAAAATTACCGCCGGTAAAAAAAATTATTCTATGGCTGACAGCAGTCCTCATGCTATTTTCCGCCATCCCCGCGCAGGCCGGAGACGGAAGGCTGGTCACTCAGAATTGGGCGGGCTCAGCCGTATTTTACGATGTGCCCTGCGACGAGACCGAGTCCTTCCACATGACGGACGATGAATTTTTATGCAACAGGCTCAGTTTAGAAAACAGGCTCATATACGCTTACAGCGCCTATCTTAACTCCCTCGATGGCGATGAGAGGGAGGCGCTCGTCGCTTCCCAGAAGGCGTGGATAAGGTGTTACTACGCATACGACGAAGCCCTCAAGCAGCTTTGGCTGGAGCCCGTGAAGATATACTTCGGCGTTACCGGGCAGGAAAGGCGCACCAACGTATACCGGGAGGCCATGCTTCTTCTCCTCATCAACCGCATAACCGACTTGGAGGAATGGAGCAAGGGCAGGCTGGTCAGGCTGGACGCCGGCATGGCAGAGCAAAAAGCCGCAGAGCTGGAGGAGGCGCTTACCCGTCTGAGAGTGAAGATGGGCCTCTGTCTGTATGTCATTCAGGAGGAATACCGCCCCAGGATAATGGACGCACACAGGGCCTATTTCGATTTCTTTGACGCCAATGGGGCTTTTTTGGAGCTCATTTCAAAGGGCGACCGCTCCGCCCTGCTGGGCGAGAATCTTTTGCAGGTGGACCGCATAGCGTACATCACGGGCGTCCACTATCAGGGCTGCCGCTTCTTCAGGAGAGAGAGGGAGGAATAGCCTTTTCTTGCGCATCCGCAAGCCCTGCGCGGCCCAAACCGCAGGGCTTGGCAATATATTTTCACAAAAAAACAACAAAGGAGAGGAAAACGAAACTATGAAAAAAATCCTGGCGCTCGTTCTTGTACTGATCATGGCCCTTGGCCTGGCAGCCTGTGCAGCCCCCGCTGCCCCTGCCGAAGAACCCACGCCCGCCGCTGAGCCGGAGACCGAGAAGGTCGATTCCCAGGCGATACTGGCAGAGCTCAAAACCCCTGCCGAGGAGAGCAATTGGGAACGCACCACATCGTCTCAGGAGGTCATTGATTTTCTGAAGGTAGTAGCCGAGCACAGCGCCGGCCGCATCATTCTGGACACCACCACCTTCGCTACCGAGGCCGGCACTCCCATATCCTACATGATAATAAGCGACGTAGCCCCCGCCTCCCCCGCCGACGTGCCCGAGGACAAGGGCGTTGTATATGTAAACTGCAATATCCACTCCGGCGAGATCGAGGGCAAGGAATCCATGATGATCTTCGCACGCGAAGTCGCGCAGGGCAAGCATGACGATCTCCTCAAGGATTTGGTCGTCATCATCGTCCCCAACAGCAACCCCGATGGAAACGACAATCTGGGCAAGAACCGCATAACCACCCAGTTCACGCCCAAGCTGGTAGGCACCCGCGCCGAGGGCAACGGCCTTAACGTCAACCGCGACATGACCAAGCTGGAGACCGCCTGCGGCCGCACCATCGTCAAGCTGATGAACGACTGGAACCCCATCCTCTTCATCGACGCCCACGCGACCGACGGCTCCTATATGCGTCACGCCGTAACCTATAACTGGGGCCTCAACGCCGGAACCGACGCCGAGCTTCTCGCTTACAACCGCGATGTATTCTGCTCACGGGCCCTGCGCGAGGGCTCCTATCTGGCCTCCAAGGGCAAGGTAGCCGTCCCCTACGGCAACTGGGGCTATTATTACAGCGACATAGTAGCCGAGGGCTGGCGCACCTTTGAGGACTATGCTCGCTACACCACCAACTATGCCGGTCTCAGGAACAGGCTCGCCCTGCTGCTGGAGGTCTACTCCTACGACGATTTCCCCGTCCGCGTGGATACCCAGTATGAGTGCATCTACGGCGCTCTGCAGGTTGTGGCAAAGGACAAGGACGAAATCAAGGCCATGATCGCAGCCGCCGACGCCCGCTCAGAGGCCCGCGCCACAGAGGGCATCAATCCCGAAAAGGACTTCGTGGCCCTCAACTCCGAAATGACCACCATGCCCTTTGAGGGCAAGGACACCCTGACCGTTCTCTCCTATGAGACCGGCGAGGACGGCACCGTTATCGGCGAGCGCCTGTACGACGACGAGGGCGATCCCTATGCCATCGAGTACGGCGCACCGGTGGACTATGAGACCGAATATTGGGGAACCTTCGTACCCACCGACGTCGAGACCATGGGAGCATACTACCTTATAGACCAGGATTGCACTGAATTCATCGAGCTTATGAAGTTCCACGGCGTTGAGATGACCCAGCTTCCCAACGACGTTACCGTCGCGGGCGCAGACCATCTCCACTTCGCCATCAAGTCCTACACCAGCGGCGGCGCAGTCATAGACGGCCGCGAACGCAAGGATTATGAGGGCCACTTCCAGACCCTCGTGACCGGCGAGTGGAAGAAGGGCGACGGCGATATCGTTATCCCCGCCGGTACCTATGTGATCTCCACCGCGCAGCGCTTCGGCTCCTTTGCGGCGCTCATGTGCGAGCCCGCCGCCGTTGACGGAGGCGTAGCATGGAACTTCTTTGACAACTACCTCGACGCCAAGGAAGGCACCTTCCGCGCAAACTACTCCAACGATGTCACCGCCGCTGCCGGCTCCGAAAACGAGCGCAAGGAGCAGGTATCCATACCCATACTCAAGATCCCCGCCTTTGAGACCCTTGCGGAAGCGCTTGCATAACCCCTAACCAAAGGCCCGGACCGCAAAGCCATCCCCCGCAGTAAGCAAGCTGCGGGGGATTTTGATTGGAGTAAAGACAGGAAGTGCCGGGGCATTGTATAATATAATTATTAGTTGTTTTTCATTGCATCGGATCGCGCTTTTGCACAATACTGATGCAGTATCGGTTTTGCGCGAAAACGGATTTTTGGAGGTGTATGCGATAAAAAAGCTGATAAAAAAGATTTGCTCGGGAATCAGCGTCGGATGTGTTGCTTTCGTGGCGATAATCTTTATATTTTCCCTTTTTGAAGGGGGTGCAAATGCTTTCTTCAGGCAAAAAACCGGGAAAGGCTGGCAGCAGCTCACCGCGTACTGCATAATAATAGCGACGGGTTTTTCCGTCCCCACCCTGATTTACGAAAGCAGCCGGCTTTCCTTTCGGCTAAAGATTCTGATACATCTAACCGCCGGCGCGCTCATCTACCTTATTACGGCGCATTTCTCGGGGTGGATAAAGACAAGGCCCGACGCCGCAGCCCTGTTTCTCCTTATCTCATCGGCCATCGCCGCTTTCCCCGCGCTCCATGCCTTTCTTTCCGCCAAACGGCGGGCGAAGTAAATAAAAACAACTATCCGAATCCCTTCCCATAGGATAAGGTTCGGATCGTATTGTGCTGGCGGAGCGGAATAAGCAAAATCCGAACACCTCTCGACGTTCGGATTTGCACTTTTTGGCATTGGACCTAACGATTGATACAAGGTGTATTTTCACATTAGCGGGTGCACTTAAAAGAATCAGATGGGCATATAAAGTGCTTCATCAACCCAGCATAACGCATTTCTAAATTCTGCTTTAATCCCGGAAAAAGGTTTTTGATTAAAGTAGTTGGTATATATCTCATACAGGATATTCAAAATGTACTCCTTATTCTCTTGTATTTTCAATCGCTCAATTCCACATATCGAAGCAAGGCAATATTTTATTTCCTTTTCATCAGAGGGGATAATCAGTTCATGAATCTGAATGCTATTTGCATACGTTTGTTTTGCCTTAGATGCCTTTGAGGATCCATTAGATAAATGGACGTATTTAACTTCTTTTTGTGATATACGTCTCTTAAGTATATCCTTAGCCATAGAATTAATTGGAATATCGTTTATATAAGCCAGAGCTGTATCTATATCTGTGCCAGAAAGGTTTAGAAAATAGTATACTGGAAGATCACCACTACTTGAATAGCAGATTTGCTTTACAAACTCCATTGGATTGTTCACGGATTCCTGAGAAATAAAGCTCTTAATAATCTCATCGGCATTAATTGCCCTATTTCGTTCTTGCTCAACAATTACTCTTTGAGCACCCACTACTGTTTGAACTTGCCCAACCACCTTTAGTGCAGGATTGCCACCCGTTTCTACAAAAGAACCTTCCTGAACAAAAGAAATCTCGTCAAGTAGATTTTCATCTATATAGAGTGTAGCATTGGGGCCTGTCATTCTACCACTTGTCAAATCTAAAAGAGCGGTTTTAGTAATACCAGAATCTCCAATCTGTCTTATCATTTTCATCCAGCGTTCGTTTATTTTTTCCTTTTCTTGCTGAATGATTGAACTAAGCTCAGGGTAGTCTATCTCTGAGTTTTGAGAGTTGTAGCGGTAGTATATTGCAGCTTTTCTAAGCTCGTCAGCATCTTTTTTGCATATTACTGGCTTGCTCTTTGCCGAATATGTATACAGCACACCATATTTTTTGCCATCAAATTCGGTTATGGTTTTTTCCCATATGATTTCTGGTGAAAAGAAATCTCGCAGATTGGTAGACCATTGTTGATTGTCGATGTTTTCAAATCGCTCCAACGCATTCCCTTGCAGCCCCAACAATCTATGCGGTTTATCTTTTACTCCGAAAACAATATAACCTCCGTCTCTGTTTGCAAATGCTGCCATTGCTCTAAAGTATTCACTTAAGCTCTTCCATCCAAAAGATTCTTTATACTCCACGCAGATACCTTCATTGGTTCCAATTAGATCAGGATTCCGGGAGCTTTTCTTAAAAATCTTGGAAAGAGCGTCACTTGATAAAGGATTGGCCATAAACTCCTCCATACGCTTTCTGTTGTGTAGACAAATCAGGAGTGCATATTACAATGCAGACGTCTTTGTTGGTTACGATGCAGATTGCCTAATAATCACTGTGAACAATTACATTATACTATTCGTCCAGTTTCAAGAAGCCCTGTTCAAAGGCTCCGGGGAACTGGAACTTCTTATCTACACCGCCGAAGACAACGACAATTAGACCTCCATCGATGCCCTTGACCTGACCGATGCCGAATGCCTTATGGGAAACGATGGTCCCGGCATGGACCTTTGAGGTGTCAACGTGCACGGTCGGTTTCTTTGCCACAGGAGCAACAGTAGGTGTAGGCGGCACGTATGCCGGACGGTATGTCGGCGTGGATACCGGCTTAGAGGGCTGGACGAGCGGCTCACGCTTGACGTTGCCGTATTTCGCCGGTTTCTCAGCTACCATCGGCAGATCGTCCTCGTCCTCATCATCCAAATCGTAGCTGCTGATATTCGTGAAGACGGGCCGCTCCGGAAGATCATCATCACGGGAAGCGTCCGCTGTCATAGATGCCGCAAGCTGACCGGCCATAGCGTCATAATCCGCACGGCTGATAACCGTGCTGTACAGACCGACATTTTCGCCGGTGTGCTTATCAATACCGGTGTAGATCAGGCTGGCGTCTTCATACCGCTTAAATTTGTAAACGGCATCGTTCATCAGAGCCTCGTTGAATACATTCAGCGAAACAAGCAGCTCGAAATCCTTCACGTCCAGACCGGTGACCTTTTTGAACAGCTCCGGCTCCAACTGTGTGATAACGTCATGCAGGCTGTATTCCCGGTAATCCGTCAAATACATGAAGACAGGCACACGGGTAGCAAATTTGATCAGCTTTTCCTGAATCATCTTGCGCTTGGACTTGTATTCCTTTTCGGCGTCCGTCAGCTCTTTCTTTTCCTTCGGCGTCAGCTTTTCGCCGTCACGCTTGGCCTTCTTGACGGCATTGGACTTGTTTATAATGGTTTCGATATCGGCGTTCAGGCTACGGAATCCCTCAATACGCATGAGGGCATCCATCGCCTCTTCACTTGCAAGCAGACGGGCAAGCGTATCGTTGTCAACATTGACGAGCAATGCGCTCTCCCAGCGTTTTGCAAGGAGCGTGGCGGAGGTACCAGCCATAGCGATATCGAGAATTTCAGCGGCATTGACTTGTCGCATGGCACTGCCGTCATACGCCAGCACGGGCAGGAAATTGATGAATTCTCCGACCTTCTTTTCCGGATTGCTTTCGGCCACATTCAGGCGGCAGGAATAATCGGAAATCTGGCGGAGCGCACGGTCCAGCGCAAAGTCAAAGACGTAGCACTCCTGTTTTACAATCTCATGCTCACCGTTGTCCTTCGTGATCTCCCACGGACTCTGTACACGGAAGGCCGCTTGGAAATAGGTCTCCGGTGAGGAGAGGTTACGGAGCATGAAGA
>OLPA01003511.1_pt1 | contig 10592 bp, 9 predicted proteins | sample 1672811 | NCBI WGS metagenome assembly OLPA01 (sample SAMEA3136726, study PRJEB25190) | human gut metagenome | biome: human gut; feature: human-associated habitat; material: faeces | place: Austria | collected 2013
GAAGAAACTGGATGGCGACGCATTTTCCCAGAGCTTTCCAATCTGAATTCCGCCCGCCGGTGCGTTCTGCCATGCCGTCCCGGATGCGGTCTTTGTCAGCACCTGCCCGGCAGTCCCCTCGGCGGGAACGCCCTCTCCCGCGGGCCCCGGCGGCCCTTGGATGCCCTGTTCGCCCTGCGGGCCTCGCGGGCCCTGCGGCCCCGTTGCGCCGGTCGGCCCGGTGTCGCCTTTGTCTCCCTTGGGTCCCGTCTCTCCGGTCGGGCCGGTGTCGCCTTTCGGGCCCGGAACGCCCTGTATGCCCCGTTCGCCCTGCGGGCCGGGAATACCTTGTATGCCCTGCAAGCCCTGTTCTCCCTGCGGGCCGGTCGGGCCTGTCTCTCCCTGCGGCCCCGTCTCTCCGGCTGGGCCCTGCGGGCCCGCGGCCCCGTCTGTGCCAGGCTCTCCCCTGGCGCCCTTGAGCATATCATGCAGCCCGTCCGCCAGCTTCTCCGCCGTAATGAGCTTGTCGGCCAGCATGTCCGTTGTGATCAGCGCCCCGGAGCCGCCTCCCCCCTCAAAGCCGTCCAACATGTTCAGCCTTTGCGCAAGGCGGAAAAGATAGCTCTGCATCTGGGCAAGTTTCTGTTCCTCCGTTCCCCGGAGCGTGGGCGGTGTCTCGATGTTAAATCCCATTAAACATCACTCCCTCTTTCCAGTATCTTGGCCAAGGAGTAAATCTTCACGTCCCCCTGCCCCTCAATCCGGAACCGGAAATGGTCGCAGCGCCTGGGCCGGACCGGCAGCATGAAGCTGTTCGTGCCAATGCCGTCCATGTGTCCCGCGTGGTGCCATATCCCGTCGCTGTCGTATTCCAGGTACATGTCCGCGTGGGAACCCTCCGGCAGCTTCATGCGCAGGTTAAAGCGGCTCACATACTTGTGCTCCACGTCCTTATATCCCATGAGGCCCGTTGTGGCGGACCATGAGACGCTCAGCTCCCTTGTGCCCTCCGTGCCGTTTACGGCCATAAGGCGCTTGCTGTCCTGCTCTATGTAGTAAAGCTCATCGCTGTATCCGGCAAAGCAGAGGGCGTGTGTCGCATCCTCCCTGTGCCAGAAGCCTTTGCCCGTATCCAGTACAAACATGCTCCACTTGCCTTTGCCGTCTCGCATAGAGATATAGTATTTGTCCCCGATGGCACCGGCCACCGCGTCGTAATACCGCTCCGTGCCCAGCTGTGCGCTGACGGAGACCGGGAGTGAGCCGTCATAGGCGCAGATATCCGTTCCGCTCTTGTAGAAAAGTGTTTCGTTTACCACAACAAGGCTCTTGTGGCTGCCCTTCTGTACGCCCCGGCAGGCCGCGTCCGCGATCTTGTGCGCCCCGCTGGCGCTGATGTAGACCTTATGCAGGTAGTTTTCTTTGAAAAATATGGGATAGCCAAGGTGTGTCACCGCCCCCGTCCATGGCCCGTCCGTGCCCACGGAGGCCGCCCAGGAATCGGTGGACAGGCCCAAATACTGCCGCCAGTTCTTGAAGTCGCCCAGGGCGCAGCAGTATATTTCGTTTATTGGATTTCCGTCCACAAGGCCGTATTTGCAGCCCCAGAGCCGGTTTTCCGCCTCAGTAACGAAGTCCATGTCCGGCATTTTCCGGGAAATGCTGACGGATCCCACGCTCTGTTTATAACTCTGGTCGAGAAGCCCCACCACCACGATGTAGTCCTCTCCCCGGTCATAGATGATTTTGCTGCCGTTCAGTGCAGCAATCTGGCCTTGAAGCCCGGCGTCCGCCCCGCTGCCTGCCGCGCATCCTGCGATGGTCACGCCGTCCAGCTTTTTGAAGTCCGCCCCAATGCCTGCGCAGCTTATTTTTGTGTAGACTGTTGGAATTGCCGTCCATGTCCCTGTACCGCTGCTGTACTGCTTGAGAACATGAGTCTGTACAGAGCTGTCAATCCACAGTGCGCCATTCGCAGGGTCTGTGGGCGCGGTCGCACCGGTCGTGGGCGTCTCGTAGGCGGATCCGTCTATCCGGCATATCGAATAAGACAGGGAAGCGCTCTCCGGACTTTGAAAAGCCGCTTCAATGCTCCCACAGTCCGTGTAATTTTCCATATTTATGTATAGCTTGTCCGGGAAGATAATGAGATAAGCCCCCATGCTCACAAGGGTTTTCGGCAGCATCGTGTCCGCCGAGGAGATTGCGCAGCCCTTTGCCGTCAGGTTTCCGGTTATATCCTGTTTGTCGTAGTAAAGGCGCGTATCGTCGATGTACGCAAGCCTGGATTTTGCGATCATCCCCCGTGGTGCCGTAAGAACCGCCATCTCTCCGCGCTTTTCCCGGTTGGAAAGCAGGGGATAAAAGGATGAGGTCAAATTTTCCATGTCGTAGAATTCCCCGTCCTCTATCTTCATGTTGTGGTTATAGCCCTTGAAGCTGTCTATCACCTGCCGGGTAGTCTGTGTCTCTTTCAATGTGGGGAAATAGGGCATACTTCTCCCTCCTGTCTTTTAAAATCGGAACCGCGCTCCCGCGGCTTTGGGAAGATGCGTCCGGTTGTACCAGTTCTGATAAGCAAGAAAAGAATTGTTGTACATGGTAATGTTCTGGTTGTACTTGCCTGTCTCTCCGTTCTCCCTGTCAATGGCCGCTTGCAGGAAAAAGGAGTAAATGTCCTCGTCGTAGGGATAGCCCACAAGCAGCTCCGTGCTCTGGGGCGTGTCGTCGTTGTATCCCTCGAAGCGCTCAATTGCGCCGTCCTCGTGGCTTGCGATCACTTCGCTGAAAATCTGCCCGTCCAGGTTGGACAGCCATTTGATCTTCATCGTATGTGGGTACTGGTTGGGCTTGAGCTTATCCGCAAGCCGAATCGCCTCGCCTATGTTCATCGTGGTGTCCTCCTTTTGAAAAAGGGGAGCTGTGAAGCTCCCCTTTGATTATTTCGCCGCCTCAAGCAGTGCGTCCATTCTGGCGTCCAGTGCCTCCTGGGCCTCCTGGGAACGCCGGATCTCGTATGCCACCCAGGGCGGTACCTTGGATTTCTTTCCCTTGGGCAGCAGATAGTTCACGCCGTTGATACTCACAAAGAGATTCGGTTCGTCGTTCTGGTTTCCCTTGGGGATGAATACTTCCTCCAGTTCCGCCTTGGATTCTGCCGCTTTCTTGGTCTCTGCCATTGCTAAGCCTCCTTTTGTTATATCCTTCCGCTCATGAGGGGCGGGGAAAATCCCGCCCCTCTTGTCTCTTAGTTGGCGGTGTCGGTGCTGCTGTAGCTGGATACGCTCATCACACGCAGCAGCCGCTCGGCATAGAGAATGGTCGCGCCGTTGGTCTCGAACTTGTAGCCGATGGTGCTGAACTGGTTCAGCGGCCCGCCAATTTCGTCCTTGTCGTGAACGATCATCTGGAGCGCGCCGCCCTCGGGATCGATAATGCCGAAAGCGTCCTTGCCGAAGAAATAAGTGGCGTAGGTGGCGCCCGCGCTCTTGTTCTGGTAAGAAGATCCGGTCAGGACAGGGGCAAACACGTTTTCAATGAAGCGAACGCCGTGCAGCTCGCCAATTTCGCCGTTGAAGATCTCAGAGGTGGCCGCATACTTGTGCGCCTCAATCCATTCCTTGCTCTTACGCAGGTCGTAGGCCACGGAGGGATGAATGACAGCGTAGTACTTGCCGTTGATGGTAGGCACTCTGTCTTTCTTCATCTTGGTCACGGCCTTTGCCACCATGTCCGGGGTAAGCAGGGCCCAGCCGTCAGCGGCAGAACTTCCGCCGCCCGCGCCCATGGTGGCGCAGCTGGTAGGCGTGGAAACAAAACTGCCGTCGGCGCCGATGTTATCGCAGTAAAGCACGTTGGTGTTGGTCAGCAGTGCGTCGCGGATCAAGGTCTCCTGCGTCTCTGCGGCAGAAGCGCCCATTTCCTCGGTGGCGCCCAGGATCACGTCGTCGTAAGCGCGCAGCTCCAGCTTGTCGGAAATGGTGGCGTAGGTGCCGTACTGATTAATGGAGCCGGTCTTGGAGCTCATGCCAAACTTCTGGCCGGTGGGAATGACGCCCTCGGTAAGCTGTGCAGCCTTTGCAAACGTGTTCCACTTGCGCCATTCCACAGTAGTCCCCCGGTTGGCAGGAAGCGGCTGTTTCTTTCCGAACTGCGCATAAAAGAGCTCCACCCTGGCATTTTCCAGCAGCTCCGTGTCATAAAAGGTCTTGAGCGCTCCGGAGAGGGTGTTCACGCCGGAGAACGAAGTAGTCTCTCCGGTCCCCGCGTTCACATAGTTGCCGGTGGCGTTAACCAGGGTTCCTGCGTCAGCGAACAGCTGAAGATTGAGCCTGAGTATGGCAGCAGGGAAAAAGAGAACGCCCCGCAGCCAGTCAATAAATTTTTTCATGATGTTATTTCTCCCTTGTTTTGATTTCGGTGTGGGGAGAACTCTTCCCGGTCATGCGCCGGGGTAAATCTTCTCCCCATGGGCCGCCGCGTAGCGGATGCGCTGTTTCAGCGCCTCGCGCTGCTCTCGGCTGGCCTTGCTGTAATCGAAGCTTGTCACGGAGGGAGCCTGTCCGGAAGTGCCGGCCTCGTCGGGCCGCTTCTGCCCCGCCTGGATGGAGTTGGAGATCGACTGTGCCGTTTTCTGCGCTGTCACCTGCATTGCCGCCGCCTGTATCTCCCGCCTGTGTATGGCGTAGTAAGCGTCCTCAACGCTCACGCCCCCGTTTGGTGAGGTCATGCGGGCAAAGGCCGGGTTCTGAAGCTCCACTTTCAGGTCGAAGTTGGGAAAAATCTTTTTCATGGCCTCACCCTGCTGTTCCAGCCCGGCAATGTGCTGCCGAATCTTCTCCTGTTCCAGCGTCATGGACTGTTCCTGCTGCTGCCGTTTCTTCTCCTGTTCCCGCTGCTCGATGCCTTTCGCCGTGTCAACGTCAACGCCCAGTTGAATGGCCCTCTGCTCGTAGTAGTAGCCGTCGTCGATGATTGCCTTGCTGAGCGCGTCAAAGTCCGGCTTTGCCGGGTCAAGTCCGTAGTTTCTCGCCAGCAGTTCCAGGGCCGGAGCCAGCTTGCCCATGTTCTCCTCCGCCGCCTTGGCGCTTTTGAGCCTTTTATTGACGATTTTCTGCATTTCCCCCTGATACTCCGGGTCTGCCTGAATCTCGTCCCAGCTCATGCGCCTGCTTGCTTCCTTTGCTTCCTCCCTGGGCGCGGTTTCCTCTGTGCCAGTGGCGGGCTGGCCTTCCTCTGCCGCCGGTGCCCGCGCGGCCTGTGCCTTTGGCATGGAATACTGCCGATTCTTTCTCAGCTTGCTTTCGGGAACGCCCAGCTCCAAAAGCCGCTGCCGCCCGGCGTCGGCGGTGTTGCTGCCCGTGTCGGCTCCCTCTCCGCCGCCCTCGCCGCCGGACGCACCCGCGCCCTCGCCGCCGAAAAGCTGTAAGTCGAGCCATTTCCTGTCTGCCATGAGTGCATCCTCCGATAAAATACTGCCGCTTAGGGCGACGAGTCCTATATCAAGCCACTTAAGGCTTTATATACCTGGATGCTCAACCGGAATTGCACCGGCGCAGCGGCATCCTCGCAAGGCCGTTTCCGGCAGGGCGCGTCTGTGCCGCTGAGCCCCTTTTACGAGCCGGGGCTTATGTAGAAAGGAGGGACCAGTGAAAATCCCATTACACTATAACACAAAGGGATTCCCGCCCTATATCCCACCGCCGGGTTAATTTATCATTTTGTATGAAACGTTCTCCGGGTACTGCCGTGAAAGCAGCTCAAAGCCCGCGCATACCGTGTCGAACACCAGCGTCCCCACGGTTTTCGCGTCCCTTATCGGTGCACAGGAGACCTCTCCATAGCCCTCAGTGAGCCTGATGTGCTTCCTTCGGTAAAGCCTGGGCTTGCTGTCGCAGAGGTTTGTCACGTTGCTGGCCAGCGTGTACAGCAGCATGGTTGCCGCCGCGCAGACAATGTCCCGTCCGGCCTGTCCGCTTCCCGCGTGGCCGTTCATGGTAACCAGGTGTTTTTTTCGCTTGTAGACAATCTCAATCATTGCTTGCCTCCCGCCTCTCTGGTTACGCTGCCGCCCGCCGGCTGTGTGCTGTTTTCTGCCCGTTCCCTGGCGTTCCGAACAATCCCCGGCTCCTTTTTGCCGATCCCGGCAATATGGTCGCTCTCCATCATCTGCGTGCCGCCCGTCCTGCCCATAACGCTCCCTGCGGAGGCGCCCATGGTCTGCATAATGTCCTGGCTCAGGCCCTGCACCATTTCCGGCCTTGCCACCTGCGCCAGCGTAAGCGCCAGCTGCATGTACTGCACCAGCTTCTGGTACACGGTTCCGTTGCGGGAGATACGCTGCATGATCTCATCCCGCCCGTCAAACTCCATCATTTCTATGGTCATCAGCGCCTGGTCTACCATCTGCGGGTTAAAGAAGCCCATCTGGAAGAACTGAATGGCAAGCTCGTTCTGGGTTACCTTGGTATAAATGTTGCGCTTCTGCGCCGATACCCTGATGTCAAACACCGGCAGCCGAAAGCCCATGTCCATGCCGAAGTCCGTGCCCTGGTGCTGGGGCTGCAAGCCCTTGTTAGAGTAGGAGATAAACTGCTCCATTCCGTGCTGACCCACAATGCGGAACTGGCGGGGTAGGTCGTAAAACTGCCGTATCAGCTCAATTACCATGCCCACAAGCTCCCCATAGGCCCGGTAGGCCGCCAGGTTGCTGTCCCGGCTGCTCTTTCCGCTGGCCTCCTGCAAGGCCGCAATGGCCGAAGCCGCCGTCACGCCGGAGGAAATATTGCCGGTGGAAGTCTCCGTGTTGCCGCTGGTTTCCCGAAGCTCCTGTATCGTCCGGTCAAGCACATTCACATAAATCCCGTCCAGCGGAGAAAAGTCGATTTGCCGCAGGCTGTCCTCCCCCAGATTGCCGTTGACATTTACCAGGGGCTTTGACAGGTCGAGGAATTCTTCCTCATTCACCCCTCCGTCCATGCGCTTGAAATAGCGGGGCGTGGCCCCCACCATGGCATTTTTGACGAAGGAGGTTTTCAGCAGGTCAATTTCCGTTTGCGGATTACGGCATAGGTCAACATAGCCGTAGCCGCAGGGAGACCCCTCAATGGGGAACAGCGGGTCAAATATGTACGGATACTTGCCGTGGTCGTATAGCCCCCGCTCCGCCATACTGGGCTTTTCCTGGGCGATTGCAGGCTGTCCCATGGGGCCAATGCCCTGCACAATCGGGCGCAGCCTGTCATTCTCCGTGGCATAGAGCACGATGTCATTTACATACTTCACATACTGTACGGTCTGCTTCCCGCCCACATGCTTGTGGTAGTAACACTCGATTACCGTCACCTTTCCGTCGGTCTTTACCGTGTCGTCGTAGAGAAAGCGGGTGGAAAGGAAGGTCTGTCCCTTGAGCTTTCCCTCCAGCTCCGGGTACCGCTCCGTCAGCACGTCCTTGTCCCAGAGCTCCGTGTGAAAGAAATAGCGGCTCTTCTGGATGTCGGTAATGCCCGGCTCCCAATAGATATTCAGAAGGTTCACCCGCTCAATGCCGATGTCTCCCAGGCCGTTGAGCTTCCCTTTGTCCCAAACCACCTTGTAAACGCCGGTGCCGGTCTTGAGCTTCTGCCACATGGCGTCGGAATATGTGCGCTCGTACTGGTTCTGCTCCAGAATGCAGGGGATAATGTCAGACAGGATCTGCGCCTCCGGTCTGTCTCCCTGCTCTCTGGGCAGAATGTTCGGTTCCGGGTATGCCTCCATCGCGTCCGCGTGCTTGGACACAATGACGTTGTGCAGCCAGCCCGACACGCTCTTAAAGCCCCCGTCCTTGCCCAGCTCGGTGGCTTTTTGCTCTTCCATGTCGTTTCGGAGTTTCCACCAGTTTTCGGATTCCACAATCCTGCGCTCCGTCCTGGCCTTTCCGGTCTTGTACTCCTGTAAAACCGCCGTCAGCATCTTAAGCTGTTCCGGGCCTATCGTCCTCGCAGGCTCTGCCTCCGGCAGCATCATTTCTTTTTCGTCCATTTCCGTCCTCCTTATCGCTTTTTCTTAAACTGGTCAAGCGGGTCAGATACGATTGTTTTCGGCTCTACCGGCACAATCGGCTTAATCGGCCTCGACATGCACAGATAGCGCCATTCGTCTGAGACGTGATCTTCCAGCTTGCTGTCCAGGTCCTCCGGATGCGTCTCGTCGTACATCATCAGCGGCACCGTGCGTATGAACGCTTTGCAGTTTGCGAACACATACATTCGCGGGTATCCGTTGCTGTCAAACTGCAATCGGTAGTGGCACTGCATCCATCCCGGTATGCGCTCATGGTCTCCCGGTGCAAAGTAAATGCCATACTTTATCGCGGTATCGGCCACGCTCTCTCCCCGGGAAGCGTCCCAGATCGCCGGGTCTGCCACGCCATCTATTTTTCTGCCCTTTAACCAGGGGTGTGTGCGCTCAAGCTCTGCTATTTTCCTGAATTGCTCATCCGGCGTCCACTTCACACCCTCGTTCGGGTTCTTGGTGCAGCCGTACATTTCCATAATCCGGTACAATACCCCGTCATAATCCACGGCCCACCAGGCGCAGGAAAAAGGCTTCGCATAGCCAAAGTCATAACTTCGCAAGATGTTCCAGCCCCGGCATGCCCCCTTGGAAATGTCGAAAGGCTCTATCACATGGCACCAGCGCCGCTGTTCGCGCAGCGTTTCCGCCGTTTCGTTGCACCCAGCGTCTTTTGCCGCTTTCAAGTCCGGCGTTTCTCTGAATTCCGTAAAATACTGGCCCGTGAAGCTGTCCCAATCGCCGTAAAGCAGCGCGTTCCGCTCCTTTTCCGGAAGCAGCGCCAAACTGCCGAGATAGTTCGGGTCTTCTTCCAGCAGTACTCTGTTGTCAAAAACCGTAGCCGGAATGAAAATCCGGTCGCGCTTCAGTCTTTTTGTCTCTCCCTCCGGCGTTCTGACCTCCACTTCTTCCACGATGGGAGTAAGCGGAGGGGCCGCAGATATGAATCGTTCTTTTACCCAGCCATGTCCAATCCCGCCTGGATTGGTTGTGGCCCGAATGTACACCCGGGTTTTCCTGCTGCTGCGTGGGCTTTTGCTTGGCCGGTTTCGGGAAAACATGTAGCTGTATTCCTCCCAGGTAAAGTGTGTCAGCTCGTCAAAGGCAATGAAATCGTAGCGCTTGCCCTGGTAGTTTGTCTTATCCTTGCTGTGCTGCATGGAGCCGAAAAATATCTTGGCGCCGGAGGGAAATGTCCACACATGCTTTGATTCGTTGTATTTTGCCTTTGGAAATGCCAGCGAGTATATTGCCTGGCTTCTGTCGATGAGCTCCGTAAGCTGCGGGTAGGTTTTCCGAAAGATAATCGCCCTGTAATGCGGGATATCCACCTGTCTCAGCGCTTCGGCCAGCAGGGCGTCGCTCTTTCCGCCTCCCGCAGCCCCGCCATAGAGGCACTCATACTCTGGCCGCTGCATAAATGATACTTGCCTCGGCTGAGGCTGCCATACGACATTAGCCATCTTCCCCCTCCAGTACAGGCGGCATCAGCACAACGCCAGTCTCGTCTCCCTCTTCTTCTCCTTCGCCAAGCCTGCGCTTATCCAGTTCAAACCGCTCCGCTGCCAGCTTCTGCGCCGCTGCCTGGGCCGGCGTGGGAATATTGTAAAAGTCCCGCATAAGCCCCGTCAGGTCCTTAAGGATGCCCGTCAGGTCTTTCAGCGCCTTGGTGTCCACCTTGGAAAAGGTCTGCTCTTCCACCCATTGCCGCTCGGAAATCGCCGTCACCGTCTCGCCGTTCTCCTCTGTCTGCGGCACGGCGTATCGCTCCTTTTTCTCCACCAGATAGCGGTTGAACTGCTTGTCGTCCTCAAACGCCTCCATGGCCACGTCAATGGCCCTGGTAGTCGCGTCGATGAGCCGCGCCAGCCGGTCGGCCTCCTTGTCAGCAATTTTTTCAAGGGTTTTTGTAGTAACTCTGTCTGTCTGCATTTGTCTGTCTGTCTGCCAACCCTCAGCCTTGGCCCTCTTGCCAATCGCATCCTTGTGAACGCCGTATTTCTCCGCGAGCTTTCGATAGCTGGTCTTTGTGGTCAGATATTCAGTTTTTATTGCAGCCCAATTAATTCCGGCCATCTCGTCAAAAGAAGCCTGCTCCATTCCGCTTGTTCTGTTCGGTCAAACTCTATACCCGCAGCCTTCTTTTTCCTCCTTCCCCGCGGATCCGCCCCGCTGAGTTTCGTGGGGAGCCTGGCGGCCCCCCTGTCATTCTGCGCCCCACCCTTTGTCATTCTGAAGCGCACAGCAACGCAGAAGCTTCCCTCCGCACCTCATACCCACCCTTGTCATTCTGAGGAGCGCAGCGACGAAGAATCTTTTCTCCGCACTCCCCCGGGTCATTCTGCGTGCCCAAACCCCCGTCATTCTGAGAACCCCTCCTTTGTCATCCTGAGGAGCGCAGCGGCGAAGGATCTTCTACCCGCACCTACTGTCGTTCTGAGCGCCTTTACTCTGTCATTCTGAGCGCCTTTACTCTGTCATTCTGAGCGCCTTTACTCTGTCATTCTGAGCGCCTTTACTCTGTCATTCTGAGCGCCTTTACTCTGTCATTCTGAGCG
>OLPA01003513.1_pt1 | contig 10583 bp, 9 predicted proteins | sample 1672811 | NCBI WGS metagenome assembly OLPA01 (sample SAMEA3136726, study PRJEB25190) | human gut metagenome | biome: human gut; feature: human-associated habitat; material: faeces | place: Austria | collected 2013
AACCATATTGTCTTATTGGGCAATTTTTTTCTGATGCGCTTTATGAATGGCAAAATTTCTCTTTGATTTCTGACTTCAAAAGGTTCTCCACCAAGCACCGTTAAACCATTTATATAAGATTTTGAAAGTGATTCTATAATTTCATCTTCTGTTTCTTTTGTAAATGGATTGCCGTAATTGAAATCCCATGTTTCACTATTGAAACAATTCTTGCAATGTCTTGTACAACCTGAAACGAAAAGTGAAACTCTAATTCCTATACCGTTTGCAATGTCGGTTTTTTTTATATTGCCATAATTCAAAGCCATCACCACTTTTAAAGTATTATAGATAAATTATAGCACATTCAGTTAAAAAAATAAAGCAATTTATTTGACATATATAGTTTACAAGAGGTACGCAAGTATCATCAGTTGCATCAGATTTTATATGCTCTACTTTTTTACTTTTTATCTGTGAACTCTTTTTCTACCACAACCTTTATTAGATAGTCTCTTTTTGTAGATAAGTGTTCTTTTAAATAATTTTATAAAGTTTTTTTATTATTCTACATTTTTATCATATATGATTTTCAAACCTTTTAAAAGTAAGTCGTTATCGAATATGATTTTGTGCTTACAGAATGGAATTATTGTTTCTGAAAGACCACCAGTTGCAACTATTGTTCTTGTCTTGCCAAGTTCTTCCTCAAAGCGGTCAATCATACCATCAATCATAGAGGCATTACCATAGAGAATACCACTTTTCATACTATCGGCCGTATTAGAGCCAATTACCTTTTTAGGCTTGGTAAGACTTATTCCAGAAAGATTAGATGCCATTTGAGTGAGGGCATCAAGAGAAATTTTTACTCCTGGATATATTATTCCGCCAAGATGTTCACCGAGCTCATTTATTGCGCAGAAAGTAGTTGCGGTACCCATATCAATGACAATTATAGGCTTTGGATATTGTGCAATAGCTGCAACAGCACCAACAACTCTATCACTGCCAAGCTGTGCAGGATTATCAAGCTTTATATTAAGACCAGTTTTTATTCCAGGACCAACAACTAAAGGCTCATGAGAAGTCACAGCTTTAACTGCACCATAAACTGCATTATTTATTGCTGGAACAACGCTTGAAATAATTGCACCATCAATTTTTTCAGGATCTATTTTATGAAGCTTAAGAATATTATTTATACTAATTGCGTATTCGTCTTGTGTAGCCTGTTTGTTTGTTGTAATGCGTGAAACAAAAAGTATTTTTTCTTCAATGCAGCCAAGAACTATATTTGTATTTCCAATATCAATAGCAAGTATCATTATTTTTCATTTCCTTTTTCTAAAATATCGACTTCAAGTCTGTTATATGGAATGGTAATTTTACGCTCATCAAATGAATATTTGACTTTTTCAGGGATATAATATCGCAATGCCCAATAATCTTCTGGACGACACCAAACCTTTACAATAAGATTTATTCCGCTCTCGCCGTGACTATCTACACCTACAACAGGAGGTTCAGGTTCAGAAAGAATCCTATTATCTGAATTTATTATTTCCATAATGGCATCTCTTGCTTCAACAATGCTATCATTATAGGAAATAGAAAATGGCAAATCAAGTCTACGACAACCTTCAACATTATAATTTATTACATTATTTGAGGTTACACGAGAATTTGGAAGTATAATTTCTTTTCCGTCAAAGGAAATCAAAGTGGTATACATCATTTCGATTTTATGTACAGTACCCTCTAAACCCTCTGTTGAAAGGTAATCGCCAACTTTGAAAGGCTTGTTTATAATAATAAGAACGCCACTCGCAATATTTGCCATACTATCTTTTAGGGCAAGACCTATCGCAACAGTAGCAGTGCCTATAACAGTTATAATAGAGGTCATATCAATTCCGAGAGTACCTAAAGCACAAATTATTACAAGAATTTTTAAGACAACACTTATCATAGAGCCTAAGAATGATTTTACAGTTGGCTCAACCTTGCCTTTTTTCATTGTTTTCATAATAAGCTTAGTGATATATTTTACCAATAAAAAGCCCACACCTATAATGATAATTGAAGTCATAAGCTTTGGCAAAAAAGCAAGTATCCAATCACCTGTGGCGTGCAGCCATTTATCAAGTTGACTTAGTTGTTGTTCTATGTTTTCCTCTGATATGGTATTATCAAGAAAATTCATATAATATCTCCTTTCATTATTTTAACTGAACATAAAAATTATATCACCTTTCAAATAAAAATCAATAGCTATGAAATTCAGTATATCTATTGTTTTTCGGTGCTGATTTTTGTTATAATAATATTATTATACATAAAAAGGAAGAATAGAGTAATGAACGAAAAAGAAATTTCAGAAATCAGAAGAAGATTTCGTCATGATAAAAGTAATATACAGAAAATTCGTGGCTGTTATGTAAACGAAAAAGAAGAGATTATTTCAGAATTTGACCAGTCGCTTTCTCTTATGTCGGAGGCTGACAGCGAATCTCTGCTTAAAATTATCAAAAGAACTCTTTCAGGTTCAATAGGTAAAAATCTTATTGATATAGAATTTACCACTCAACAGGTTTGTGACAGTGAAGAACATAAATTACTTATGGATTTGCGTGAAACTGAACTTGAAAATGATGATTTAGTTCAACAGTTATATGAAAAAATCATAAAGACAATTAAGTTTGATGGTAATTATCTTATATTACTCGCCTTTGATAAATATGATATACCTGTTATCAGAAAGGATGGTTTTGGCAAAGAGGACGAATCTGATGAAATATTTGCTTATTATCTTTGCAGTATTTGTCCTGTTAAACAAATAAAATCTGCACTTGGTTTTTATGCAAGCGAAAATGAATTCAGAAATATAAGACAGGATTATGTAGTTTCTGCTCCTGAACTTGGCTTTATGTTTCCTGCATTTGATGATAGAAGTGCTAATATTTATAATGCACTTTACTATACTAAAAATACAAGTGAAAGTCATAATGATTTTACAGACGCAATTTTTCATACTGAACCGCCTATGCCCGCAACTATTCAGATGGAAACCTTTCAAAATGTTATTGCTGAATCAGTTGAGGAAGATTGTAGTTTTGATTTTATGCAAGCGGTTCACACAACCTTTACTGAAATGGTTGATGAACATAAGGAGTATAAAAAAGAAGAGCCACTTGTGCTTACAAAAAGTACAATTAAAGATGTATTCAAGGCTTGTGGTGCGTCACCTGAACATATAGAGGCTTTTGAAGAAAAATTTGATGAAAGTTTTGGCGAAGAGGCTCAGATAACACCAACCAATATTGTAGACACCAAACATTTTGAAATAAAGACAGCTGATGTTAAAATTCAAGTTAGCCCAGATAGAAGTCATCTTATTGAAACAAAGATTATAGATGGCACAAAGTACATAATGATTCGTGCAGAAGGTGGAGTAGAAGTAAACGGAGTTAATATCCACTTTGATGAAAAGAATACAGATAATGTAGAAACTGAATAAATTTAAAATATGCACTTCTATACAAGCCCCCTTTAGCATAAATATTACAAAGGGGTGATTAAGCTTGGAAAAGTTAAAAGCGTATTTGATTTATTCGTCAACTTTAATAGGAATATTTTTGTTTGTGTTCCTTGTTTTCAATGCGTTTGAAAAGGTTGCTGATGAAGCAGTTTCTGCAGAGATTTCTGAAAAAGAGCTAATCGTGGTTATTGATGCGGGTCATGGCGGTGAGGATAGCGGAGCTGTGGCAAATTCTGTTCTTGAAAAGGATATAAACCTTGAAATCGCCTTGAAACTCAGAGATATGCTCAAAGCTTCTGGAATAGAAGTTAAGATGATTCGTGAAAGCGATGTTTCTATATATGACACAGCCTCAGGAACTATTCGAGAAAGAAAAGTTTCTGATTTGAAAAATCGTGTAAAAATCGTAAATAATAATAAAAAGAATATTCTTGTAAGTATACATCAAAATAAATTTGAGCAGAGTAAGTATAGTGGTGCTCAGATGTTTTATTCAACTAATAACGATAAAAGTCAAATTCTTGCAGAAAATATTCGCAAGTCTATTACTGGATTGATTCAACCAGAAAACAAGCGAGAGCTTAAAAAGGGCGGAAGTGATATTTACTTATTAAATAAGGCGACTGTGCCAGCAGTAATTGTTGAGTGTGGTTTTATTTCAAATGAGGAAGAAGCTAAAAATCTTTCAAATGAGGAATATCAAAGTAAAATGGCTTTTGCGATATGTTGCGGAATATTGGAATATAAAAATAAAAACTAAGTTAAGGTGATAAATTTGGCAGGAAAAGTTAAAAGCTTATATGTTTGCTCGGAATGTGGCTATGAAACTGCAAAATGGCTTGGAAAATGCCCATCTTGCGGAGAATGGAATACCCTTAATGAAGAAATTCGTGAAACTACTAAATCGGGTGTAGTTAAGCCTGAAAAGCGTATGTCTTCGTCATATTCTAAGCCTTTGAGGATAAATGAGATTTCAACAGATGATGAACAGAGATATTTTACAGGCTCAAAAGAGCTTGACAGAGTTCTTGGTGGAGGAATTGTAAAGGGGTCTCTTGTTTTGCTTGGTGGCGACCCTGGCATAGGTAAATCGACCATTCTTTTGCAAATATGTAATCATCTTGGCAGAATGTTAAAGATACTATATATTTCGGGTGAAGAATCACGAAGACAAATTAAGCTTCGTGCTATGCGTCTTAATGTTGATAGCGATAATCTTTATGTTCTGACTGAAACTGATGTAGAAGTTGCCGCTGAATATATTCGCTCGGAAAAGCCTGACCTTGTAATGATAGATTCAATACAAACTATGAATTTTACAGAGCTAAGTTCATCTCCTGGAAGTGTTACACAGGTAAGAGAGTGTACTAATATTCTTATGCGAACAGCTAAGACTCTTGATATTCCTGTGATTATAGTTGGTCATGTGAATAAAGACGGTGCCATAGCAGGACCTAAGGTTCTTGAACATATTGTTGATGCAGTTCTCTATTTTGAGGGCGATAAGCAGATGTCATATCGTATTCTTAGAGCTGTAAAAAATCGTTATGGCTCAACTAACGAAATAGGTGTCTTTAGTATGGGAGATAGGGGACTCTCCGAAGTTGAAAATCCATCGCTTATGCTGCTTTCAGGCAGACCTAAAAATGTTTCTGGAACTTGTGTTGCTTGTGTTATGGAGGGTTCTCGCCCAATTCTTGCAGAAATTCAAGGCTTAGCCACAACAACGGGTTTCGGTAATCCAAGAAGAATGAGTACAGGTTTTGATTATAACAGAATGTCACTCTTGCTTGCCGTGCTTGAAAAGAGAGCGGGATTCTATTTTGCAAATCTTGACACATATATAAATGTTGTCGGTGGATTAAGACTTGATGAGCCAGCAGCAGATTTAGCTGTTTCTATGGCATTGGTAAGTAGCTTGAAGGATATAGTTATTCCTGACGATATGCTTGCATTCGGAGAAATTGGACTTGCCGGGGAGATTCGTTCAGTATCACACGCTGAAGAGCGTGTAAAAGAGGCGGCAAGGCTTGGCTTTAAAAAGTGTATCGTACCTAAACATAACCTTGATTCTATAAAACTTTCAAAGGATTTAAATATTAAAGTTATTGGTGTCAGCACTGTTCGTGAAGCCTTTGGCGCAATCTGTTCTTGAATTTAAATTATTATCAGGACAAATTTTATATATACAAGAATCTTTTGTATTGTTCGTAACAAAAGACGATAGTTCGAGATGACAATATCCGTCAATTTGATAAATACAATTATCACTGCAAGGTATTATAGCCATAAAATTACCTCCTTAATCATAGGATATTGCATTTTGGTGATATTATTCAGAATTTGATTACAAATTATAAAAAATATATAGAACTTTATGCCTTAAAAGTAAATTAAAACCTCCTAAGAATTTGAACAAGTCCGTAAAAAATGGACAATAGAATATCTTAGGAGGTTTTAATTATTTTTCAGCAGTAACTTTTTGTGTATCGGTATTTTCTTTATTTATAGGTTTAAATATTTTCTTAATAATATGCACACCATCATATTTTAATTTGAATTGTATTCGTCCCATAAATGTATTTCCGCAATGCTTACAAGCGAAAGGTGCAATAAATGATTTACACGAAAATTTCCATGGCTTTTTTCGTTTAGCTCTATAACCGCAAGGACAAGTAAAATACATTTCTTTTTTATCAATAAGAGGGTTATTGAGGTCACAAAGAATAGTATTTTTAAATGTAAGCTTACGATAAAACTCATCATTAAATTTTTGTATATGAGAAAGTAAGATGGGGTAGGAATATAAATTCTTAAAGCACTCATAGGCAATTATGCTATCGTCTAAAGCTCTATGATGAGAAATATTATCTAAGCTTATTTCTAAAAGTTCTGTGGCTGTAGTTAAGCCCATTTGCTTACCTGCACTTTTTTCATTGTTTTTTATGTTCTTTTGTATTAGCATATCCTCACAATAATCCTGAAGATTTGTATAGTTATCTATAAAATACAATCTATCATCTTGAAGAAAATATTTTGTATTTTCCATGAGAACATAAATATCAGTAATGCCCCAAGTCATCAGCACTGAATCGCCAAGAAATTTTCTGAAACCACTTAATGCGTGAGTGTAAGTACAGCCATTTTCTACATCTTCATCAGTTATATGTGTGAGTGTAGTAATCTTTTCATTTAGCTTTTTACCAATTTGAGGTCTTACAAGGGCAGAAAAAGTATCAATTATCTCTAAATCCGAATTAACCTTAATAGCACCGAATTCAATTATTTCATTTATAAAACCCTTAAGTTTTTTGCTATAACTCGGATTCCATTCTAAATCCAATATGACGAAGTTCATTTAGTTTATCAGCCTTTGCTTGCTTTTTTCATTCTCTGCTCTTTATTGAGAATTGTTTTTCGCATTCTGATAGATTTTGGCGTTACTTCTACAAGCTCATCGTCAGTAATAAATTCAAGTGACTGCTCAAGGCTGAGAATTGTAGGTGGTGTAAGTTTAAGTGCGTCATCAGAACCAGAAGCACGAGTATTTGTGATATGCTTTTTCTTGCAGACATTAACAACAATATCATCGCTCTTAGGGCTTGCTCCAACAATCATACCCTCGTAAACATCAACACCAGGCCCAACAAACAAACGACCCCTATCCTGAGCAGCAAATAAGCCATAACCTGTTGTAGTACCTGTTTCGTGAGCAATAAGAGAACCTTGAGCTCTTTGCTGAATGTCACCCTTATATTCCTCATAGCCGTCAAAGATATGGTTCATTATACCATTACCGTTTGTATCTGTAAGGAATTCCGGTCTGTAACCCATAAGACCTCTTGACGGGATTCTAAATTCGAGATGAGTTGTGCCTGATTCACGAGTACCCATGTTAAGAAGTTCAGCCTTACGAGTACCAAGCTTTTCCATAATAGCACCAACATAGTTGTCTGGTACTTCAATCATAAGAAGCTCCATAGGCTCACAAAGTTTGCCGTCAATAGTCTTATAAATAACCTTTGGACGGGAAACCTGGAATTCATAGTTTTGTCTTCTCATCTGCTCAATAAGGATAGAAAGGTGAAGTTCACCACGACCAGAAACTCTGAATGTATCAGCAGAATCAGTTTCTTCTACACGCATAGCAACATTTGTTTCAACTTCTTTGAAGAGTCTGTCACGAATATTTCTTGATGTAACAAACTTACCTTCACGACCTGCAAATGGGCTGTTATTAACCATAAACATCATAGAAACAGTTGGTTCATCAATCTTAACAAATGGAAGTGGGTCGATGCAGTCAGGAGAGCAAGCTGTTTCACCAATATTGAGGTCAGGAATACCTGAAACAGCAATCAAATCGCCAAGCTCTGCTGTCTGAGCTTCAACTCTTTTAAGACCCTCAAACTGATAAAGCTTTGTAACCTTAGCATTTTTAGTTGTGCCATCATTTCTGCAAAGTACAATCTGTTGTCCAACATTAACGCTACCTCTTTCAACACGGCCAATACCAATTCTACCAACATACTCATCATAGTCAATGTTTGAGAACAAAATCTGTAAAGGTGCGTTCATTTCACCTGTTGGCGCAGGAATTTCAGATATAATTTTCTCAAAGAGAGGCTTCATATCAGTACCCTTTTCATGTGGGTCAAGTGTTGCATAGCCATCTCTGCCTGATGCATAAACGACTGGGAATTCAAGCTGGTCTTCATCAGCACCAAGCTCAATAAAGAGGTCGAGAACTTCGTCAACGACTTCTTCTGGTCTCGCACCAGGTCTGTCAATTTTATTAACAACAACAAGAGGTTTTTTGCCTAAACCAAGAGCCTTTTTAAGAACAAATCTTGTTTGTGGCATACAGCCCTCAAATGCATCGACAAGCAAGAGAACACCATCAACCATCATAAGAATACGCTCAACCTCGCCACCGAAGTCTGCGTGTCCTGGGGTGTCAACTATATTTATTTTAGTGTTATTATACATAACAGCAGTATTTTTAGAAAGAATTGTAATTCCTCTTTCACGCTCAAGGTCATTAGAGTCCATAACTCTATCTTCAACAGCCTCGTTAGCTCTGAATACACCACTTTGAAGAAGAAGCTGGTCAACGAGTGTAGTTTTACCGTGATCAACATGGGCAATAATAGCAATGTTTCTTAAATTCTCTCTTGTATCCATTTCAGAATCCCTCTTTTTACTTAGTTATATTATCAACAATTTATTATATCATATGGTAAAGGCTCTTGCAATTATTATTTCGGGATATTTTTTAGATTTATGCAGAAATATAGCATAATAATTTGATAAAATCTGTACAAAATCAAAGCTTTGAATGAGCATATCAAAAATACTATATTTAGTACTATGAATTTTTGTGCGACTGTGATATAATGATTGTATATTTAAATTTGAATTTGGGTGTATATTATGAAACTCTTTAAAACACGAATAGATAACGATATAAAAAATTTTTTTAATGCTATTTTAGAAAAAGGAACTCCATTAAATAACGATTTTATTGAATTGCTTACAGCAATTAGTACAAAATTTAATGTTGATTCAGCATATATAGCTTTTGCAGATATGAATAAAGATACATTTTTCTATCCTTATGTTGATGCGAAAAATTCTAAGTATAATATGAGCAAAAGGAAATTTCCAATTAATCACAACATCATAGGCACATCATTAGATAGATATGGGAAAGATAGTTTGTGTGTGTATAATATAGAAACAGATTGTGAGCGGAAATGCATACTTGATTATGCGTTTATTCGTAGTGAAAGTTATTATTATTCAATAGGAATTTGGTGTACTCATAGAAGTAATTGGTCAGATGAAGAATGCCATGCACTAAAAAAAGTAGGACATTTATTAAAAAATGTCATGGTTAATACCGATGGAGTAATTGTTCTTATGCAATATCAAAAAAATCAAGAATTTGTTATTAAAGTATTTGCTAATATTAAAAAGAAGAAAGATAATAGTCGCTTGATGCTTGTGGGATTTGGTGAAGATAAGGAAAAACTAAAAAATTTGATTCATGAATTAAACTTAGATGAATCGGTAGATTTAATTCCAGGGGACAAGGTAGATGTTTCGGAAAAATACGATGAAGCAGATTATATGATTTTTCCATCAAGATATGAAGGTTTTGGAATAGTATTATTAGAAGCACAGGCCAAAAGAATTCCTTGTTTTGTTTCGGAAGCTATTCAAAAAGAAGTTGATGTAGGGTTATTAAATTATATAAAATTAAGTGAAATGCCAGAAAAATGGGCAGAAAAAATACTATCATATATAGACAGTAACCATGAAATTGATGATAGTAAAATACAAGAAAACTTAAATAAATTCAGTTCAAATGAAATATGTGAACAGTATGCGAAAATATATGGAGGGTAATAAATGACAGAAGAAAAAAAACAAAATTTAAACAAATTAATATTTATTATATTTGAAATTTTTTCAGTAATTTCTTGCATTACATGTATATTGTTAATAAAAGTAGAAGAAAAACAACTTCTAGCATTATTGCCTCTTGGATTTGCAGTAATAACTCTATTTTTTCAAAAAGAATTAATGCAGGATAATATAATAATTTTAATAATAGATGCTTTATATTTTGTTAGATTATCTATTTTGCCATTTTTATATTCTTTTATATTTTCTGCAATATGTCTAATTCCATCGCAAAATGCAATCTTGCACCCTTTTGATATTGGATACAAAAATCCCACTGTTGATTCAAACGTATGATGTAAAGGTAAAAACGATAACATTACATCTTTTTCATGTAACTTAATCACAGATGTTATATCCATTAAATTACTTACTATATTTTTATGTGATAACTTTACAGCTTTTGACATTGATGTTGTTCCAGATGTAAATAACATAATTTGCATTTCTTCTGGATTTATTTTAGCATCTAAAAATTCTCTATTACCTTTTTCTAATAATTCCTTTCCTTCTTTTATAAGTTTTTCCATAGAATAAACATTTTCTTCATTTTCCTTTATATCCATAGAAATATAATAACGCAAATTTGTATTTC
>OLPA01003514.1_pt1 | contig 10581 bp, 6 predicted proteins | sample 1672811 | NCBI WGS metagenome assembly OLPA01 (sample SAMEA3136726, study PRJEB25190) | human gut metagenome | biome: human gut; feature: human-associated habitat; material: faeces | place: Austria | collected 2013
GCCTGGAATCCGTTACAGATACCAAGTGCAAGTCCATCTCTCTCATTCAGAAGTTTTTCAACAGCTTCTTTGATCTTCGCATTCTGGAATGCAGTTGCAAAGAATTTAGCTGAACCATCCGGCTCATCACCGGCACTGAATCCACCTGGGAACATGATCATCTGAGCCTGTCCGATTGCTTTCTCAAACTCGTCTACTGATCCACGGATGTCTTCTGCATCAAGGTTACGGAATACTTTTGTAATAACCTTAGCACCTGCTCTCTCAAATGCACGGGCACTGTCATACTCACAGTTCGTTCCAGGGAATACCGGAATAAATACTGTTGGCTGTCCGATCTTATGGCTGCAAATATGAATATCGGATGTATTGAAGAGCTTCTCTTCAACCTTGGCATCAGAATCTGCTGCTGATTTTGTAGCAAATACTTTCTCAAGTGTTCCTGTCCATGCATCCTGTGCGTCTGCAAGTGCGATCTTCACATCACCGTAAGCAAGTACAGGCTCTTCTGTTACTTCACCGATTTCTGTATAAGTGATTGCGAGTTCTCCAACCTTTCCGTCTTCAACCTCTGCGATAATATCTCCAAATGCAGGAGCAAACAGATCTCTCTTATCTACATTGTGCTCGATTTTGGCACCCTTACGGTTACCAAATGCCATCTTGCTGACTGCTGCTGCAACTCCATGACGATCCAGTGCATATGCAGATACAATTTTTCCGCTCTGGATATCTTCCATGAATTTACCGTACTGATCCATTACTGCATCGTAAACCGGAAGATCATTCTCGTCTCTTTCGATCTTGAGCCATACAAGTTTGTTTCCTGCTTTCTTAAGTTCAGGTGTAATAATATCCTGCTCAAGAGCCATATCAACAGCAAAGGATACAAGTGTCGGAGGTACGTCAATATCCTGGAATGTTCCTGACATACTGTCTTTTCCTCCGATAGACGGAAGTCCGAAACCAATCTGTGCTGCATAAGCACCAAGAAGTGCTGCAAATGGCTGGCTCCATCTCTTCGGATCCTCTGTCATTCTACGGAAATACTCCTGGAATGTGAAGCGGATCTTTCTATAATCTCCACCTGCTGCCACGATCTTGGCAATTGACTCTGTCACTGCATAAACAGCTCCGTGGTATGGACTCCAGCTTGACAGATATGGATCAAATCCATAACTCATCATAGAAACACTGTCTGTTGTTCCGTTCAGAACAGGTACTTTCGCTACCATTGCCTGTGTCTCTGTCATCTGGTATTTTCCACCATGTGGCATAAATACGGAACCTGCTCCGATAGAACCGTCGAACATCTCAACAAGTCCTTTCTGAGAGCATACATTGAGATCAGAAAGCATAGAAAGCCATGTCTCTTTTACATCTCCTACTTCTTTCTTTACAAAAAGGCTGTCCTTCTTAGAAGGAATCTCAACCTCAACATTTGTCTCCTGATGAGCACCGTTTGTATCAAGGAATGCACGGGAAAGGTTGACAATCTCTTTTCCTCTCCATACAAGAACGAGTCTTGGCTCCTCTGTTACTACTGCTGCAACTGTTGCCTCTAAGTTTTCTTCCTTCGCGTATCCCATGAATTCATCTACATCTTTCGGGTCTACAACAACTGCCATTCTTTCCTGAGACTCAGAGATTGCGATTTCTGTTCCGTCAAGTCCTGCATATTTCTTCGGTACTTTATCAAGTTCAACGCGAAGTCCGTCTGCAAGTTCTCCAATTGCTACAGATACACCGCCTGCACCAAAGTCATTACATTTCTTGATCAGATGGCTGACTTCTTCTCTGCGGAATAATCTCTGGATCTTACGTTCTGTCGGTGCATTTCCTTTCTGAACTTCTGCACCACAAGTCTCGATAGACTCTTCTGTATGAACCTTAGATGAACCTGTTGCTCCACCACAGCCGTCACGGCCTGTACGACCACCGAGAAGGATGATGATATCTCCAGGATCAGAGTTCTCACGGATAACAGCACGTCTTGGAGCAGCTCCAAGTACAGCACCGATCTCCATACGTTTTGCAACGTAATCCGGATGATAAATCTCTTTTACAAGTCCTGTAGCCAGACCGATCTGGTTACCATATGAGCTATATCCATGAGCCGCCTCACGAACAAGTTTCTTCTGAGGAAGTTTTCCTTTCAGAGTTGCATCTGCTGATACTGTCGGATCAGCAGCTCCTGTCACACGCATTGCCTGGTATACATAAGTACGTCCTGACAGTGGGTCACGGATTGCTCCTCCAAGACATGTTGCAGCTCCACCAAATGGTTCGATCTCTGTCGGATGGTTATGTGTCTCATTCTTGAAGTTGATCAGCCACTCTTCTTCTACTCCGTCAACCTTGATCGGAACTACGATACTACATGCATTGATCTCATCAGACTCTTCCTGATCAGCAAGCTTTCCTTCCTTTTTCAGGCGGCGCATAGCCATCAGTGCAAGGTCCATAAGGCAGACAAATTTATCTTCTCTTCCTTTGAAAATCTCGCTGTGATCTTTCAAATATTCTTTATATGTTGCTTCGATTGTCTCTTTGTAATCACCTTCATCAAACTTCACATCTTTTAATTCTGTAGAGAATGTTGTATGACGGCAGTGATCTGACCAGTATGTATCAAGCACACGGATCTCTGTCATCGTCGGATCTCTGTGCTCTTCTCCTGCATAATAGTTCTGGATATGCAGGAAATCTTTAAATGTCATTGCCAATCCAAGAGAATCATATAACTCTTTCAATTCTGCTTCCGGCATATCTTTAAAACCGTCAAAAATCTTTACATCTGCCGGCTCATCAAATACTGTCACCAGTGTCTCCGGTTTCTCTGCTGCAGCTTCTCTGGAATCTACCGGGTTGATGCAGTGATTCTTAATTGCCTGCAGTTCTTCGTCTGTAACTCCGCCTTCAATTACATATGTAACTGCTGTACGGATTACAGGAGTCTCATCTTCTTTAATAAAACGGATACACTGCTCTGCAGAATCCGCTCTCTGGTCGAACTGTCCCGGAAGGAACTCTACGGAAAAACATTTATCTGTTTCATTTTTCGGGAATTCTTCTTTATAAAGGAAATCTACCGGCGGCTCTGCGAACACACCATTGCATGCCTTTTCAAATGTTTCTTCTGAAATATTCTCTGCGTCGTAACGAATCAGAACTCGTACATTTGTCACATCCTGAAGTCCAAGATAATGACGGATCTCATGTCTGAGGCCCTTCGCCGCAACAGCAAACTCCGGTTTCTTTTCTACATATACGCGCTTTACATTACTCATATATAATCTCCTCTTTCTGTATTACGTGTTCAAAACACGATACTACCTTCATTACATTATCTGTTTTTATCCTACCATAGTTTTCTTCATTAGTATAATTAATAAAATTAAACAATCTGATAAGCACCGCTAATTGATTGTCGTTTTCTCGTATCTTTCTCGGAGTCGGCAATATTTACTCTGCTTTTTCATATTTTGTGCAACGGATTTTTTTATTCTGTTGTATTTTCCCTTTATTTATCTTATAATAAGATGAATATTTATTAGGAGGTCTAATAAAATGATGGATATAAACTACGAATTATACAAAGTATTTTATCACGTCGCCACCACATTGAATTTCTCAGAGGCATCCAAGCAGCTGTTTATTTCACAGTCTGCTGTCAGCCAGTCGATCAAAACACTCGAACGAAAACTGGATCAGACGCTTTTTATCCGAAGCACAAAGAAAGTCCAGCTCACACCGGAAGGAGAGATTCTCCTGCGCCACATTGAACCGGCCATGAATCTGATCCAGAAAGGTGAGGCTCAGCTTTTAGATGCCGCTTCTACCGGTGGGCAGATCCGCATCGGTGCAAGTGACACGATCTGCAGATATTTCCTTGTTCCATACCTTGAGAAATTCCATAAGACTTTCCCGAATGTACATATTAAAGTTATCAACCAGACTTCTTTAAGATGTACAGAGCTTTTAAAGAACGGACTGGTGGATTTGATTGTTGTCAATTATCCGAACGCAGCGCTCAACAATATTTCCGCCTCTATGAAGATCAAGAATTTCCATGATGTTTTCATTGCCGGAAACAATTATCCTGAATTAAGGGAAAAGAAACTTACACTTGCCGATCTGCTCCACTATCCGATCCTGATGCTGGATAAGAACAGTACGACAAACGAGTTTCTTCATCGCCTGTTCCAGCAGCATCAGCTTGACCTGGTTCCTGAGATCGAACTTACAAGCAATGATCTTCTGATCGATCTTGCAAGAATTGGGCTTGGAATCGCATTCATTCCGGATTATTGTCTTTCTGAGAACAATGATGGTATCTTCAAACTGGATATGGAAGAAGAGATGCCGGAGCGTTCTCTTGTGATTGCTTACAACGAGCAGCTTCCTCTGGCTAAGCCTGCACAGGAATTTTTGAACTATTTTAAAGAACAGTAAAATTTTGTACTGTTCGGAGCCAAGCAGAATTTTAAAACCAGCCTTAAAATGCAAGCATTTTATACCTGTTTTATGAAATTTCATCTGGCTCTGAACAGTTGCAAATATTCTTGAATCACTTCTTCTTTATCCAATAACGATTCTCATTTTTCATTTATCGTTTCTCCCAGAATTCTTCCATCTTTTCTTTTATCTCTTTCCGCCCACACACTTCGTATTCCTTCCACTCCCTCGGAAATAGCTGCTGATACTGCCGATTCTGAAAACGGTCATCAAGCAGAAGAATAATTCCTTTGTCATCTTCGGTGCGGATCACTCTTCCTGCAGACTGAAGTACTTTATTCATTCCGGGATAAAGGTACGCATAATCAAATCCTCGCATCCCTCTCTGGTCAAAATAATTTTTCACGATTTCTCTGTCATTGCACACCTGTGGAATTCCTGTTCCGACAACGATCACTCCGATCAATCTGTCATGTGTAAGATCGATTCCTTCTGAAAATACACCACCCATCACACAAAATCCAAGCATCGGATGATCTCTTTCTTCTTCAAACATTTCCAAGAATTCTTCTCTCTGATTTTCTGACATAAATTGCGATTGAATTACCAGTTCTACTCCGGATGCCAGTTTTTCAAACTCTTCCAAAACATCCTCCATAAACTGATAGGAAGGAAAAAATGCAATGTAGTTTCCATTCTTCCCATCCACTGTGTTTCTCAGATAATCGGCAATTTTGCGATACATTTCTGTGCCTCTTTGTGTATATTTTGTGCTTGCTTCACTTCCGATCAGAATTTTCCTGTTCTCCTGTGGGAACTTAGATTCAGCATAGACTGCATAATCATCCTTCTCAACAGATAGTAATTGTTTATAGTAATCGATTGGAAGCAATGTTGCCGAGAAAAATATTGTAGAATTCCCAAGTTTTAAATAATGATTCAGATTCTCCGCCGGATTTACACAGAACAACTTTATTTTGAATCTTCCGTTTCCTTCCAGTTCTGTATACTGTATATAATTTTCATCCAACAATTCATGAATTTCCAAAAACTGCCTTACCTGGAAAAAGAGTTCCATAAATGCATCCGGCTGCTCTGCATTTCCTGCATTCCGCTCTTCTTCAAGATATCTTTCCATTTGAGTCAGAAGATTCATCAGTTTTACTGCAAATGGAGAAACACTTTCCACCAACCGATAATTCTCGCACTCGCGTTTCATCTCAAGCATCAGTTTATTGACAGATTCCAGACTCTTCACAAGTTTTTTATCTCGGTCCTTCATCAGTTTTTTCACCTCGAGAATGTCTTCTTTATAGATGGAAGCACTGTACATTTCCCGTCCACGTTCCACAAGGTTGTGTGCTTCATCGATCAGAAACAAATAATCTCCGCTGACATTGTCTGCAAAAAATCGTTTCAAATGTGCCGTCGGATCGAACACATAATTATAATCACAGATCACCCCATCCGCCCATTCTGACAGATCAAGAGATAGTTCAAACGGACATACATGAAAATCTTCTGCCTGTCTTTCAATTGATTCCCGTGTCAGCTTCTTTTGCTTTTCTAACATGTCATAAACTGCATCATTCACCCGGTCAAAATGACCTTTCGCATAAGGACAAGCATCCGGATTGCATTCTGTCTCCTCGCAAAAGCAGATCTTCTCTTTCGCAGTCAATGTAATTGAACGAAAGGCAAGACCCTTTTCTTCAAGAATAGAAAATGCCTGCTCCGCCACGGTTCTTGTGATCGTCTTTGCTGTCAGATAGAATAATTTATCCCCTAATCCTTCTCCGATTGCTTTCACCGCCGGATACAATACTGCCATCGTCTTTCCGGTTCCTGTTGAGGCCTGGATAAATAATTTCTTTTTGTGATAAATTGTACGATATACGGAAGCTGCCAGGTCAAACTGCCCTTCTCTATATGCGAATGGAAATTCGGTCTGATGAATCGAAGCATCTCTTCTCTTTTCCCACTCAATCTGCAGTTTTGCCCAACGTTCATACTGATGAACCAGATCAAGAAACCATTTTTCTAATTCTTCAAATGTATACTCTTCTCGAAATCTTTTCACATCTTCAGTATCAAGATTACAATAGGTCATCTGAACACTGATCTGCTTTAATCCCTGCTGTCTGGCATAAATATATGCGTAACATTTTGCCTGAGCAAGATGAACCGACACAGGACGCTCCACTCGATCAAGGGAACGCACGACGCCTTTGATCTCATCTATTATTGTTTTTTCTGATTCAAGGAGAATTCCATCCGCACGTCCTTCCAGTTTTAATTGGAATCCGTCACACGGAAGCTGCAGTTTTAAGGAAACTTCTGCCTGATAGTTTGAGCCCATCATACGCTGGATCTTTCGGTGAAGGCGTCCTCCCATCAGCATCGCATCTTTATCCAGCGTACCTGAAATCCTGTTATCAATGTCACCTTCTTTTAATATGAATTCAACCAGATTCCGAACCGATAACCTGATGATTTTCTCTGTTTCCATTTCATTTGCACTCCAAAATATTATCGTTGTAAAACACATTGTGCCAATCTTTTAACAGATTGGCACGCTGAAATACATCTTTTATTTTACTTTACTTCTTTTTCTTTTGCAACGCTTGTTTCTGTACGGGCAACTTCTGCGATTGTTTTCGTAAGTCCTGCAATTCCCTGAATCTCTGAAGGAATGATGATCTTCGTCGCTTTTCCGTCTGCCGCCTTGGCAAATGCCTCCAGACTCTTTAATGTAAGAACAACATCATCTGCTCCGGCATTCTTAATATACTCGATACCTTCTGCTGTAGCCTTCTGTACAGAACGGATCGCTTCTGCCTGTCCCTCTGCTTCTTTGATCCGTTTCTGTTTTTCAGCTTCTGCTTTCAGGATTGCTGCCTGCTTAGATGCCTCTGCCTCCAGGATCACAGATTCCTTTTCTCCTTCTGCAACAAGAATCGTAGACTTCTTCTCTCCTTCTGCACGCAGGATTGCTTCACGGCGTTCACGCTCTGCTTTCATCTGCTTCTCCATTGCATCCTGGATTGCCTTCGGTGGCATGATATTCTTCAGTTCAACACGATTCACCTTGATTCCCCACTCATCTGTTGCAATATCAAGGATCGTACGCATCTTGGAGTTGATCGTCTCACGGGAAGTCAGTGTCTCATCTAATTCCAGATCTCCGATGATATTACGGAGTGTTGTTGCTGTCAGATTCTCGATTGCTGCAATCGGACTTTCTACTCCGTATGCATACTTCTTCGGGTCAGTAATCTGATAGAATACAACCGTATCGATCTGCATGGTAACATTATCCTTCGTGATCACTGCCTGTGGTTCAAAATCAACAACCTGTTCTTTCAAGGAAACTCTTTTTGCCACACGGTCAAGGATCGGCACCTTAAAATGTAATCCAACGCCCCATGTCTCCTTGTATCCGCCAAGTCGCTCTACAACATACGCATGCGCCTGCGGAACAATACGGATATTCGACACAAGAAGCCACACCACGATCATAATAATGATCATCCAAATAATAAGTCCAAATATCATAGCTCATCCTCCTTACATTTCTCTAAAATCAGTTTTACTCCGGAAATTGCTGTTACTTTGGCAAGCGAATCTTTCTCAATTCTGTCCTTGTCTGACTTGCACCTTGCAGTCCATTCCTTTCCCTGCGCAATTGCAGTACCGGTCTGTGCAAAATTATCAACCGTCTCTGTTACCTTAACAACACTTCCGATCAATTCATCACAATTCGTCTTCACATGATGTACATTGATATACTTTGCTGCAAAAGGCCTGGTAAAGATCACAAGCACTGCTGAAACGACTACGAATACAGCAATCTGTATCACCATTCCCGCTCCGGCAAGCGAAACTAATAACGCCGCCAGCGCACCGCCCGAAAACCAGATTGAAGTCAGACCAACCGTGGCAAGCTCAATAATCAAAAACACCACCATAAGCCCCAGCCACAAAAAAATCTCCCTCTCCAAAAAATCCGCCCCCTTTCTCATGCTTACAAGAGCAATTATGTTACCCTAATCATACTCATATTTCTATATAAATACAACATAAATTTTATATTAATTAACTAGAAAAAGCCGAAACAGAAACCACACACGGTGCCTGTTTCGGCTTTTTCGTTACATACTTTCAAAGGGATGAGGTAGAGCGGGCCGGTGCTCGTGGTAATAGCAGGACTGGTCTTGCGACCATTCTATAAAGTGCTCATTCCCCATACGAATCCCCTCAAAAATACAAATTACTCACACTCGCGAATCTTCTTTCTCAGCGGCAGTACCATCGCCGGAGATACAGACAGCTCGTCCAGTCCCATCTTCAGGAACTCTTCTGTCAGTTCAAGGTCCGCTCCAAGTTCTCCACAGATTCCGATCCATTTTCCTTCTGCGTGTGCATTATCTGCTGCCATCTTGATCATGGCAAGCACTGCCGGATGATGTGGATCATAGAACGCATCAAGCGCAAGGTTCTGACGGTCAATTGCCAGTGTATACTGTGTCAGGTCATTTGTTCCAACACTGAAGAAATCAACTTCTTTCGCAAGTTCGCGGCTCATCATAACTGATGCCGGTGTCTCGATCATAATACCAAGTTCTACGTCTTCCTTAAATGGAAGTCCTTCTTCTCTCAACTCTGCCTTCACTTCTTCGATGATCTCTTTGATCTTACGAACTTCTTTTACAGAAATGATCATTGGGAACATGATGGAAAGATTTCCATATACGGATGCACGGTAAAGTGCACGAAGCTGAGTCTTGAAGATCTCTGGTCTTGTCAGGCAGATACGGATTGCTCTGTATCCAAGTGCCGGGTTCTCTTCTTTTGCAAGATTGAAATAATCAACCTGCTTGTCTGCTCCGATATCAAGGGTACGGATGATGACTTTCTTACCGGCCATGTTCTGTGCTACTGTCTTATAAACCTGGAACTGCTCTTCCTCTGTCGGATAATCTTCTTTCTCCAGATATACAAATTCGCTTCGGAAAAGTCCGATACCTTCCGCATCATTGGCAAGTACGTTGGCAACATCGCCGGTACTTCCGATGTTTGCATAAAGATGAAGCTTACGGCCGCTCTTGGTAACAGTCTCTTTTCCTTTCAGTTCTTTGAGCATTGCACGCTGTGCAAGTTCATCTGCACGCAGGTCTTCGTATTTCTTAAGGGTTTCCGCATCCGGATCAACGATCAGATTTCCGCTCTTTCCGTCTACAACTGCCATTTTTCCGTCCATGGACTCGTCGTATTCGATATTGATCAGTGCCGGAATGTTCATAGTTCTTGCAAGAATGGCGGTATGTGAGTTGGAAGAACCTTTTCTTGTAACAAATGCAAGTACTTTGCTCTTATCCATCTGTACGGTCTCACTTGGTGCAAGATCCTCAGCAACTACGATCACCGGTTCAGATGCCTCAAGTTCTCCATCTCCATGGCCGGAAAGTACACGTACCAGACGGTCAGAAATATCCTTCACATCAGCCGCTCTTGCTTTCATATAATCATCGTCCATCTGTGCGAACATTGATGAGAAGTTGTCGCCAGTTGTTGCAACCGCATATTCTGCGTTTACAGACTCTGTGCGGATAATGTTGTGGATGGAATCAAGATAGTCATCATCATCAAGCATCATCTGATGAACTTCAAAGATTGCCGCTCCGGACTCTCCAACCTCCTGAAGAGCCTTGTCATAAAGCTTCTGAAGCTGTGCCACAGCCTGCTCCTTGGCTGCCTCCACACGCTTTACCTCTTCTTCCGGATCCTCCACGTGAACACGTTTTACACTGGTGTCAACCTTCTGGAGGATTGAGATCTTGCCGATTGCAATACCGGAAAATACAGATTTACCTTCCAAAACCTTCATGAAATTATCTCCTTCTGTTTTAATATTTGCCCACTTATGGTGTATTATATCACACTATCCAAAGATTCTGCCATGATTTTTTTATGATCTGGAAAAAACCTGTAAAAATTCCATTTATGCTTTCTTTTTTTGCCATATATACAGCAAAAGTGACAAAATAAACGCTGCCATTCCGCGAAAAACACATTGTACCTGTTCTGCCTGGATGGGTGTCTTCGGAAGTACCAGATACCACT
>OLPA01003523.1_pt1 | contig 10573 bp, 10 predicted proteins | sample 1672811 | NCBI WGS metagenome assembly OLPA01 (sample SAMEA3136726, study PRJEB25190) | human gut metagenome | biome: human gut; feature: human-associated habitat; material: faeces | place: Austria | collected 2013
AGGAGGTGTGACCACCCGTGATAATTGAAATGATCCAGGAGTGGTTCAAGGAGCTGCTGATCGACGGCATCATCTCCAACCTCTCCGGGACCTTTGACACCGTGAATACGAAGGTGGGCGAGATCGCCGGCGAGGTGGGCATGACGCCGGCCGGCTGGAATGGCGGCATCTTCAACATGATCCGCGGCCTGTCTGAATCGGTCATCGTCCCTATCGCCGGTATCATCCTCACCTTCGTCATGTGCTACGAGCTGATCCAGCTCATCGTGGAAAAGAATAATCTCCACGATTTTGACACCTGGCTTTTCTGGAAGTGGATCTTCAAGACCTTCTGCGCGGTGCTCATCGTCACCAATACCTGGAATATCGTCATGGCGGTATTTGATATGGCGCAGAGCGTGGTCAGCCAGAGCGCCGGCGTCATCATCTCTGACGCGGGGATCGACATTTCCGGCGTGGTCGGCAATTTGGAAACGACCCTGGCGGACTGGAGCATCGGTTCTTTGCTGGGCCTGTGGTTTCAGAGCATTTTTGTGGGCCTCTGCTCCCATATCCTCACCATCGCCATCTTCCTTGTGATCTACGGAAGAATGATCGAGGTGTATTTGACCGTATCCGTGGGGCCGATCCCCTTTGCCACCATGGCCAACCGGGAGTGGGGCCAGACGGGGCAGAACTATTTGAAGTCCCTGCTGGCCCTGGGCTTTCAGGCGTTTCTCATTATGGTCTGCGTCGGCATCTACGCGGTGCTGGTGCAGAATATCGCCGTGGGGGATGATATCACCGTGGCGATCTGGGAGTGCCTGGGCTATACGGTGCTGCTGTGCTACACGCTGTTTCGCACCGGCAGCCTTGCAAAAAGCCTGTTTGGAGCGCATTAAAGGAGGTATCAATTTTGGCATACGTAACGGTCCCGAAGGACCTGACAAAAATCAAGAGCAAGATGCTGTTCGGCCTGACGAAGCGGCAGCTTGTGTGTTTCGGATCGGCGGCGCTTGTTGGAGTGCCGCTTTTCTTTTTGAGCAAGGGCAGCATGGGTACGACACCGGCGGCGCTGTGCATGATCCTTGTGATGCTGCCCTTTTTCCTGTTTGCCCTGTATGAGAAGAACGGGCAGACCCCGGAGGCGCTGCTGGGCAATCTGATCCAGTGTAAATTCACCCGTCCGAAAAAGCGTGTCTATCAGACAAACAACGCCTATTCCGCTTTGGAAAAGCAGGCGGAGCTGGAGCGGACGGTGGGGCTGATCGCCTCCGGCGCGGGGAAAAGAGGCAAGGGCCGGCGCAGGCTCACCCGGCAGGAGCGAAAGCAGATCGAGGCCGTCATCCGGCAGGCCAAGGGGGACGGCAAGAATCACACCGTACAGGCAAGCCTCCCCTTCCGCAATATGCACCCGGACGGTCTGTGCCGTCTGGACGACCGGTATTTTTCCAAAACCATCGCCTACGCCGACGTCAGCTACCGCCTGGCGGGGCCGGACGATCAGCGGGATATCTTTGAACGCCTCTGCGACTTCTATAACGGCTATGATCCCTCCATCGGCGTGCAAATGACCCTGAGCAGCAGCCACAAGGCCGGCGGCGGGGACCTGTTCCGCATGGCGGCCCAGGGGGACGATTTGGATGGGATCCGCGCCGAGGCCTCCGGCATCCTGCAAACACAGTATGAGCGCGGCAGCAACGGCTATGTGAAAAGCAAGTATGTCACGCTGACCATCGAGGCGGAGAGCGTCCAGGCGGCGCGGGCAAGGTTTTCCCGCATCGAGGCGGACACCCTGAACCGCTTCAAGGTCATGGGTGCGGCGGCAAAGGTGCTGGACGGCAAGGAGCGGCTGGCGCTGCTGCACGGCCTCCTCCATCCCAGAGGGGAGCCCTTCGCCTTTGAATGGGACTGGCTGGCGCCCTCCGGCCTGTCCGTGAAGGATTTTATCGCGCCTTCTTCCTTCGAGTTTGGGGAGACGCGGCGCTTCCGCATGGGCGAAATGTACGGCGCGGTGTCCTTCTTGCAGATATTGGCCCCGGAGATCCAGGACCGCATCCTCACGGACTTCATGGATGTGGAGGGAAACCTTCTCGTCACCATGCACGTCCGCGGCATCAACCAGAACGAGGCCATCAAGATGGTCAAGCGCAAGATCACCGATCTGGACGCCATGAAGATCCAGGAGCAGAAGAAGGCCGCACGCAGCGGCTACGATCTGGATATCCTTCCGTCCGATCTCTCCACCTACGGCGGCGCGGCGAAAAATCTCTTGCAGGATTTGCAGAGCCGCAACGAGCGAATGTTCAATATGACCTTCCTCATGCTGCATCTGGCGCCCACGAAGCAAAAGCTGGAGATCGCCGTATCGCAGTCTGCCAGCGTCGCCCAGACCCACAACTGCATCCTGACCCGGCTGGACTTCCAGCAGGAGGACGGTCTTGTGTCCTCGCTGCCGCTGGGCCTCAACCGTATCAGGATCGAACGGAGCCTCACCACATCGGCGCTGGCGGTATTCGTGCCCTTTGTGACCCAGGAGCTTTTCATGGGCGGCGACGCCATGTATTACGGGCTCAACGCCCTGTCCGGCAACATGATCCTGCTGGATCGCAAGCAGTCCCGATGCCCCAACGGTCTTGTGTTCGGCACGCCGGGCAGCGGCAAATCCATGAGCTGCAAGCGGGAGATCACCTATGTCATGCTGACCACGAAGGATAATGTCATCATCTGCGACCCGGAGGATGAATATTCCCCGCTGGTGAACCGGCTGGGCGGCCAGGTGATCCGGCTCTCGCCCAACAGCCGCGACTATGTGAATCCCCTGGATATCAACCTCAATTACAGCGAGGAAGAAAACCCGCTGGCGCTGAAAAGTGATTTCGTGCTGTCCTTCTGTGAGCTTATCATGGGCAGCAAGACAGGACTGGAGGCCATCGAGAAAACCGTCATCGACCGGGCCGTGCAGAAGATCTATCAGCCGTACTTCGCGGATCCCCGGCCGGAGAATATGCCGATCCTCTCCGACCTCATGGCAGCCCTCACCGCCCAGCATATCCCGGAGGCGGACCGTGTGGCCCAGGCGCTTGACCTGTATGTGAACGGCTCTCTCAACTTCTTCAACCACCGTACCACCGTGGATATCCGAAACCGCCTTGTCTGCTTCGATATCAAGGGCCTCGGCAAGAATCTGAAAAAGCCGGGGATGCTCATTGTCCAGGACGCGGTGTGGAACACCGTCACGGTGAACCGCTCCATTGGACGGGCCACCTGGTATTTCGTGGATGAGTTCCATTTGCTCTTGAAGGAGGAACAGACGGCGGCATACAGCGCCGAGATCTGGAAGCGTTTCAGAAAGTGGGGCGGCGTCCCGACCGGGGCAACGCAGAACCCGAAAGACCTGCTTTCCTCGCCGGAGATCGAAAACATTCTGGAAAACAGCGATTTTATCTATTTGCTGAACCTCTCCGCAGGCGACCGCAAGCTGATGACGGAGCGGCTGAACATCTCCGCCGAGCAGCTTGCCTATGTGACCAACGCGGACCCCGGCAGCGGCCTTCTGTTCTTCCAAAATGTGATCCTGCCCTTCAAGGACGAGTTCCCCAAGACCACCGAGCTATACAGACTTCTCACGACAAAGCCCAGCGAGGTTTCCCACGACGGGGAAACCGGATAAGGAAAGGATGGGACAAGATATGAAATATGTGATCGACAGCAAGGCCTATGAAAACCATATCAATGATGAGGTGCATCTGTACGGACTTCTCCATCAGCTCGCCTTCCTCGCCGAAAAGGCGAAGGACGAGAAGGATCTGGAAAATCTGGCCGAAACGGCAAAGCGCTACGGCGAGATCGCGGAGGAAAAGTTCGCCGCATGGCGCATCCCCGGCCGCTATCTGGTATTTGGGGACAGGAAGGACCTTGCCGAACTGAAAGCGGCGGAGCTCACACCCTTGACCGCCGTGCTGAAAGAGCACGACGCAAAAATCAGGGAAAAGCAGCGCGCCGCCACCGCCGATGATCCCGCCTACATCATCTCCGGCGGCGCCTTCCGTATGCTGGTGGGCGATCTCTTTGACCTGCTGGCACAGTACAGCTTTCTCCGCAACCGTGTTGTAGAAGTGAAAACAGAAAAACGGCTTGCGCGGCTGCAAAAGAATCTCTCCGGCGAGAATCCGAGCATCCGAAGAATGTACCGCAGGTGGGGCTTTGCGGAGGATCAGGTCGTCACCTGCTATGACATTCTGGAGGCAACGCTGCGGCGCGCGCACCTGACGCCCTATGACCCGGAGGAAGCGGCGGAGGACGGCATCGGCTGCGGCCGCTGCTGCGCCCTCTGCGGAGATCATTCCTGCGAGGACGACTATGACTGAGCTGACCCATGTGAGCCTGTTTTCCGGCATCGGCGGGCTTGACCTGGCGGCGGAGGCGGCGGGCTTCCGCACCGTCTGTCAATGCGAGTGGGCGGACTATCCCTATTCCGTTCTGGAACAGCACTGGCCGGAGGTGCCGAGATTCCGGGATATCACGACTTTTACGAAGGAGGCGTTTTTTGAAAAAACAGGACTTGAAACCGTTACCGTCCTCTCTGGCGGCTTTCCCTGCCAGCCCTTCTCCACCGCGGGGCAGCGAAGGGGCTTTGCGGATGAACGCTACCTGTGGCCGGAAATGTGCCGCGTTATTACCGAGCTGCGGCCCCGTTGGGTGCTTGGGGAAAATGTTGCTGGCTTCATCAATATGGGGCTCGACAAAACGATCTTTGACCTGGCAAAAGCGGGATACGCTGTTCTCCCATTCGTATTTCCGGCTTGCGGTGTCGGCGCATGGCATGAGCGCCAGCGAACTTTTATCGTCGCGGCTGATGTTTCCCACGCCCCTTGCCTCCGACAAGAACACCTGCAGGGACGCGGCCAACCTGGATGTGTACCTCTCCGACAACGGGATCTTCCGCAAGGTGAACCGGAACGGGGCCATCTGGAGCCTGAGCCTGTCGGCGGCGGTATTCTATCTGACCCCGGCAGCGTCGGAGGGCTACCGCTCCACGCTGAAACCGGCGGCGTTTCGCAACAGCGCTCCGTCTGCCAACCTGTCATCCCAGGTGATCCGGCAGGAGCGGCCGATATCCGAGACGGCGGCGCTGAACCCGGATTGGGTGGAATGGCTCATGGGCTTCCCCCGGAAATGGACGGACGTATCCTCTGGGCCGCCGAGCCGGAGGGAGTCCCCCGTATCACCGAAAACACCGCGGACCGCGCCCTACGGCTGAAAACCCTGGGCAACGCGGTCTGCCCGCCCCAGGCATATCCCATTTTCAAGTATATCTCCATGATCGAGACGGGCGAGTGCGTGAGCATTTGCCCCTACGGAAAGGCAGGTGGTGACGCATGAAGGAATGGAAGGCCTCCGAAAAGGAGGCGCAGAAGATGACCCGCGACGGAGCCATTTCCGTCAACATGGTCACAGGCGAGGCGAGCCATGTTTCAGACCGTGCGCCGGAGCAGGACTATTCCCCCTCCGGCGATTCCACGGCGCTGGCGAGGACTGCCCTCCACCATCTGGACGACCGGCGCGTCCGGAAGTCTCAGAAGAAAAAGCGGCGGAACCGCCGCAAAGCCTACCGGGAGGGTACGGCGGCAAATAGCCGCCCATCCTCCCGTTTGCAATTCACCGAGGAGGAACGCGCCGCGCCGGAGCTGCAAAAGGCGATCCGCAAATCCGACAAGGCGGCGGACAAGCTGGACGCGGCACGAGCCGCCGTTCCGAAAAAGCGCGTCCTGGGCACGGAGCGTGTCTTTGACGAGGCTTCCGGCGCCGGGCGTACAAGGCTGGTATTCCATGAGACGGATAAGCCGGCTTCGATCCGGCAGCCGGGACCGAACCCGCTGACGCGGCCTTTGCAGGAGGTCGCTCACACCGCCCATGCCAAGGTGCGGGAGGTGGAGCAGGAGAACTCCGGCGTGGCGGCGGGCCATCTCACCGAGCGCGGCATGGAAAAAGCCGTGGGCTATGGGAACCGCAAGCTGCAAAACTGGCGGGCGGAGCGGCAGGTGACGCAAACTGAAACCCTGGCGGGACGCGGCAAAGGCGGAGCAGGCGGCGGTCAGGGCCAACGCGGAGGCGCTTTACCAAAAGGCGCTCCATGATAACCCCCAGCTTGCGTCCGGCAGCCCCATCTCCCGCATCTGGCAGAAGAAGCGGATGCAGCGGCAGTACGCGGCGGCCTACCGGGCGTCGCGCGGCGCGGAGGGTGCAAAGGCGGCGGCACAGACAGCGGCCAAGAGCGCAAAGAAGGGCGCGGAGGCGGCGAAGAAGGCCGGCGAGTTCATAGCCCGGCACAAGAAGGTGTTCCTTATCATCGGCGGGATCGGCCTTGTGCTGGTGCTGCTGCTGGGCCTGCTGCAATCCTGCTCCTCCATGTTCGGCGGAGGCGTGTCCAACATTGTGGCCTCCTCCTATCTCTCTGAGGATTCCGACCTGCTGGCGGCGGAGGCCGCCTACTGCGCCAAAGAGGACGAGCTGCGGCGGTATCTGGATACCTATGAGCAGACCCACGACTATGACGAGTATCACTACGATCTGGACGAGATCGAGCACGATCCCTATGTGCTGCTGTCCATCCTGTCGGCGCTCCATGAGGGGACCTTCACCATAGACCAGGTGCAGGGCGACCTTCAAATGCTGTTTGACCGGCAATACATCCTCACCGAGACGGTGGAGGTGGAACGGCGGTACTACATCGAGACGGATACCTGGACGGACGAGGAGGGCAACACCCATACGGAGAGCTACCGGGTCTATTACGATTATTATATCTGCACCGTGAAGCTGGAAAACTTCGACCTCTCCCATCTGCCGGTCTACATGATGGATCAGGAGACGCTTTCCATGTACGCCGTGTATATGTCCACCCTGGGCAACCGCCCCGACCTGTTCCCGTCCTCCGGCTATGTTCCCAAGTATGTGACCAACCCGCCCGCCAAGTATGAGATCCCGGCGGAGTACCTGTCCGACGAGCGCTTTGCCACGCTGATTACAGAGGCGGAGAAGTATCTGGGCTTTCCTTATGTCTGGGGCGGCAGCAGCCCGTCCACCTCCTTTGATTGCAGCGGCTTTGTCAGCTATGTCCTGACCAACAGCGGCCTGTGCGATACCGGGCGGCTGGGGGCGCAGGGCCTCTACAACATTTCCACGCCGGTATCCGAGCCGCGGCCGGGGGATCTGGTGTTCTTTGTGGGCACCTACGACACGCCGGGGGTCAGTCATGTGGGCTTTTATGTGGGGGACGGGATGCTCCTGCACTGCGGGGATCCCATCCAGTACACCAGTCTCAACACAAATTACTGGCAGTCCCACCTTTATGCCTACGGCAGACCGCCGTACAACTGATGGAGGCGGAGCCGATGCTGACTGTAAAACCGATGTCCCTTGCCGACGCAAACAGGTTTGTCGCAGAGCACCACCGCCACCATAAGCCGGTGCGAGGGCATAAGTTCTCCCTGGGCTGCATGGCGAACGGCCGTCTGGCGGGCGTCGCCATCGTGGGGCGGCCGGTGAGCCGATACCTGGACGATGGGCTGACCCTGGAGGTCAACCGCCTCTGCACGGACGGAACGAAAAACGCTTGCAGCTTCCTTTATGGCGCGGCGGCGCGGGCGGCGAAGGTCCTGGGCTACCATAGGATCGTCACCTACATTCTGGACACGGAGAGCGGCATCAGCCTCCGTGCCTCCGGCTGGCAGTGTGCGGGGCTGGCGGGCGGACGGGAATGGACCGGCAGCCGCCGCCCGCCCGAACCGCTGTATCCGGCGCAGATGAAATACCGATATGAAAAGGCTTTGAGATGAGGTGAGCATATCAATATTGTTTCCTATGGCGGCGGTGTGAACAGCACCGCCCTTCTCGTTGGGCTGCACCAGCACCGTATCCCCGTTGACCTGATCCTGTTTGCGGATACGGGCGGCGAGCATCCCCATACCTATGCCTATCTGGATATCATGGATCGTTGGCTGAAGGATCACGGTATGCCGGAGATCACACGGGTCTATAAGATCACAAGGGACGGCAGGCGGCTGACCTTGGAGGATGAATGTCTGAAAAGCGGTACGCTGCCCTCTATCGCCTACGGCTTCAAGCGGTGTTCTCTGAAACACAAGATCGGACCGCAGGAAAAGTTCTGCAACAACTATCCTCCATGCCGTGAGGTCTGGAACAGCGGGAAAAAGGTGCTCAAGTTCATCGGCTATGACGCTGGCGAGCACTACCGCAGCGACAAGGTCCTTCTGCGTGATCTGGCAGACCCGAAGTACAGCAAATGGTATCCCCTGATGGAATGGGGATGGGACCGGGAGGCGTGTATCCGGGCGATCAAGGCGGCGGGCCTGCCGCAGCCGGGAAAATCCTCCTGCTTTTTCTGCCCCAGTATGCGGGCGGAGGAGATCATCGACCTGCGGGAGCATTACCCGGATTTGTTCCGACGTGCGCTGGCAATGGAGGATAACGCAAGGGCCAATCTGAAAACCGTTCGGGGGCTTGGGCGCAATTATTCATGGAAAGAACGATTTGGAAAGGAGCAATGCAATCATGGCAACGACTGAGAAGATCCGAAAGGATATTGAGAAAACGAGGGAGAAGATCGCGGAGCAGCAGAAGCGCCTCCGCACGCTGGAAGCCCAGCTCACGGAGGAGGAGAACCTGGAGATCGTCCGCATGGTGAAGGCTGTCCGCATGGACAACAGGGAACTCACCGCCTTCCTGCGCGCCTACGCCAGCGGCATGATCTCCCTGCCGGACGGGCTGATGGAGACGGAGGAAAGCGAGGGTGCGGAAGATGAAGCGTAACAGAGCTTTTCGCCGTTTCGCCGCCGTGTTCCTGGCGCTTTTCTGCATGGCGGCCACCTCCACCGTGGCCTTCGCCGGCGGCGGGGACGGCGAGCCCTACTACACCGGGGAGGAGACCACGGGCGGCTATGAGCCCCAGCCCCTGACCCCGGAGGGCAACATGACCCTGGTGGACGATATCGCCGGTGAAAGCGCCGGGGATAAGCAGTTCATCACCGTGGTCACAAAAGGCGGCAACTATTTCTACATCATCATCGACCGGGCGGAGGACGGCGAGAACACCGTCCACTTTCTCAACCAGGTAGACGAGCGCGACCTGCTGGCCCTGATGGACGAGGAGACGCCCGCCGCCCCTGTGTGTACCTGTAAGGAAAAATGCGCGGCCGGCGCGGTGGATACATCCTGCCCTGTCTGCAAGACCAACCTCTCCGAGTGCGTGGGCAGGGAGAAGGTCAGGGAGCCGGAGCCGGAACCGGAGCAGCCGAAGAAAAAGAGCGGCAGCGGCCTGTTGGCTGTGGTGGCGCTGCTGGTGCTGGCAGGCGGCGGAGCCTTCGCCTATGTGAAGTTCATCAAGCCGAACCGCAGCAGCGTAAAGGTCAGCGCCGATCCCGACGAGTACGATTTCCCTGACGAGGAGTATATCAACGAGGACGAGCCTGCGGAGGCTGAAACGGAGGCGGAGCATGAGTAAGCTGATCATCGCGGAAAAACCGAGCGTGGCAAAATCCATCGCGTCGGCCCTGGGTGCTTCATCCAGGGCCGATGGCTTTTATGAGGGCAGCGGACTTCTCGTTTCCTGGTGTGTGGGGCACTTGGTATCCCCGATGGATGCGGGCGGCTATGACGAGAATTTCAAGAAATGGCGCTATGACGATCTTCCCATTCTGCCGGAGCCGTTCCGCTATGTGCTGGCACCCGGCAAAGAGGACGCCTTTGAAAATCTCCGTGCCCTGATGAACCGCCCCGATGTGGACACCATTGTCAATGCCTGTGATGCCGGGCGTGAAGGTGAGCTGATCTTCCGGCTGGTGTATGAAATGGCTGGATGCCGCAAGCCAATTCTTCGTCTCTGGATTTCTTCGATGGAGGACAGCGCTATCCGAGAGGGCTTTTCTGACCTGAGCCCCGGCGCCGATTATGAAGCCCTGTATCAATCTGCCCTCTGCCGCCAGAAAGCGGATTGGCTGGTGGGGATCAACGCCACGCGCCTTTTCTCCGTTCTCTATCACCGCACCTTGAATGTGGGCCGTGTTCAGACCCCCACACTGGCAATGATCGCGAAAAGGGAAGAGGAGATCCGTGCATTTAAACCAAAGGAATATTATGGACTTACCCTGAAGGCCGGAGAGGCTGTGTGGACATGGAGAGAACCGAAGAGCAGGAGTTTCAGAACATTCAATAAGGAGAGAGCAGAGGAGATCGCAGATGCTGTCCGCAGCCAGTTCCTGGAAGTATATTCTGTAACAAGTAAAGAAAAGAAATCTTTTGCCCCTGGTTTATATGATCTGACTACGTTGCAGAGGGAAGCCAACCAGAAATATGGGTATTCCGCGAAGCAGACTCTGAACATCATGCAGCGACTCTATGAGAACCATAAAGTCCTTACTTATCCGAGAACAGATTCCAGATACATTGGCCAGGATATTGTACCTACTATTAAAGAACGCCTGAAGGCCTGTGCAGTGGGACCGTACAGGAAACTGGCAGGTGTACTGCTGAATCAGCCGGTTTGTGCCAACGCCAGCTTTGTGGACGATAA
>OLPA01003528.1_pt1 | contig 10562 bp, 10 predicted proteins | sample 1672811 | NCBI WGS metagenome assembly OLPA01 (sample SAMEA3136726, study PRJEB25190) | human gut metagenome | biome: human gut; feature: human-associated habitat; material: faeces | place: Austria | collected 2013
GAAACAATAGCAAAAAACAAAAGGAGTCTTTTTATGGAATATGGGAAGGCCTTTCTGATTGGCGGCCTGATCTGCGTGATCGGGCAGCTGATCTCCAACGGGCTCAAGGCGGCCAGCCTCAGCGAGGACGCGGTCAAGGGCCTCACCTCCGCGTCCATGATTTTTCTCGGCTCGTTCTTCACTGCCGTCGGCGTGTACGACAAGCTGGCAAAGCACGGCGGCGCCGGCACGCTCGTGGCATCGCTTGCCAGCCTCATCACGTTCAACGAGTACCGCCTCGTCCGCCGCGGTTTCCCCAGCCGTCCCGCGCTCGCCCGCGTCACGCCCGGCGCCTACCTCGCGCGCTTCACCGCGTACAACGCGGCCTTCCTCGTCGTGCTCCTGCTCGTGTGCGCCCCCTTCGTGTAGGGCCCCGGCGTTCGCTCTCGAAGCCCCTCCCGTCGCTCCACCGCTTTAGCGCGCTAAACCACACGCACGCCAAAACACCCCGTTCGCGGGGGCCCATTCATCGAAAACGTCGGTCGGCGACGGATAACTGTTTGAAAAGAGGGGGCTGGCGCTTTATAGTAGTGCGACTGCATCATACTTCATGACGTGAAAGCGAGATGCAGAGGAAAGGGGAGAGACCAATGAACATCAAGAAAATGGTTGCGCTCGTTGCAACCGGCGCCCTCGCGGCGTCGCTCGCGCTGTTCGGCTGCTCGTCGGGCGACGGGCAGGACTCCGGCGCGAAGGACGACAAGGCGGCCGGCAACGAGTCCGGCTACACGCTGGTGAACGACGGCAAGCTGACGGTGGCGGCTTCGCTCGACTTCCCGCCGTTCGAGAACCTGAACGGCGACACGCCTGAGGGCTTCGAGGTGGAGCTCATGGGCCTTCTGGCCGAGGAGATGGGCCTGGAGATCAACTACCTGCCGTCCACGAAGTTCGACACCATCGTTCCGCTCATCCAGACCGGCGGCAAGGCCGATGTGGGTGTTTCGGGCATCACCATCACCGACGAGCGCCTGGACCAGGTCGACTTCACCGACGCCGTGTGCGACGTGAACCAGAGCATCACCGTGCTCAAGGATTCGGGCGTCACCGACGTGGCGCAGCTCGAGGGCAAGAAGGTGGGCGCCCAGACCGGCACCACGGGCTACGAGTGGGCTGCCGAGAACATCAAGGACGTGGAGATGGTGGGCTTCGACGAGATGACCGCCGTGTTCCTGGCGCTGCAGTCCGGCCAGATCGACGCCATTGCGGTGGACCTGCCGGTGGCGAACTACTACGTGAAGACGGCCTACACCGACTGCCAGGTCATCAAGGAGATCCCCACGGGCGAGCAGTACGCCATCGCGGTGAGCAAGGACAGCCCCGAGCTGACCAAGGCGCTCAACACGGCGCTCAAGGCCGTGCGCGAGAACGGGAAGTACGACGAGCTTGCCGCCAAGTGGTTGCAGTAACGCACAGATAGGGTGAGCATGCAGATCGCATTCGCATTTGCGCGGAAACACCTCGCAGGCGCCGCGGCGGTTCTCTTCGCCGCGGCGCTGGCGGTCTCGTTCGTCTTGCCGGTCCAAGCGCACGCGCTCGACGTTGAGCGCTGGACCGCCAAGCCGAACAAGGACGGCGACAACACCACGGTTCTGGGAGCCACGGCGACGCGCGTCACGTGGCAGGGCCAGACGGCGGAGGGCGAGTCCCTTGCCTCCGTGACCATCGAGATGCCCGAGGGCACCACCGTCGGGGCCGAGAACGTGAAGACCACCGTGCTCGTGGGCCTTGATCGCCTGGATGCGGCGTCCGAGGCCGTTGTGGACGGCAACGACGTCACGGTGACGCTCGCCGAGCCTGCGCCGGCCGGCGCGCTCGTCATGGTGGAGTGCAACCGCACGCTCCTGCCGGGCGGCGGCGGGTCGTTCGGCTTGGCGGGCAGTTACACCACGGCCGACGGGCAGCGCCACGACATGCCGGCCACGGACCAGGTCATCAACGTGACGGGCACCTCGCCCGCCGAGCAGCTGTCCAGCTGGCTCAACCAGCAGGACTGGGTGAAGGCGTGGAACTCCAACAAGTTCCTGCACCTGTTCTTCGACCCGGTCATCATCGTCACGTCCGTGCCGGCGCTGTTCGCCGGCTGGCTCGTGTCGATCGGCGTGGTGGTGGTGAGCTTCCCGCTGGCCATTCCCCTGGGCCTTCTGCTGTCGTTTTTGCGCATGGCGAAGCACCGCCTTCCGCGCGCCATCGGCGCCACGTACATCAACATCGTGCGCGGAACGCCGCTGTTCCTGCAGCTCTACATTGCGTTCTTCGGCCTGCCGCTCATGGGCGTGCAGATGGACAACTTCACCATGGGCGCCATCGTGCTGGTCATGAACTCCAGCGCGTACCTGGCGGAGATATTCCGCGCGGGCATCCAGTCCATCAGCCAGGGGCAGTTCGAGGCGGCGCGGTCGCTGGGCATGAACGGTGCGCAGACCATGTTCTTCGTTATCATCCCGCAGACGGTACGGCGTGTGATTCCCACCATGACCAGCGAGTTCATCCTCATGTACAAGGACACCTCGCTCCTGGCCGCCGTGGGCGTGACCGAGCTCATGATGTACGCGAAGACCATCACGGCCGCCACGGGCAACGTGACGCCCTACATCGTGGCCGCTGGGTTCTACCTCATCGTCACCATTCCGCTCACGAAGCTCATCAACACCATGGAAACGCGCATGTCCAACGGGCGCCGCAAGCATAAGAAGGGCCCCGCCGACCGCAGCATCACGTCGGCCGCCTCGGTGGTGCCTGATTCCGACGCCGGCGTGGCGCGCAGCATCCGCCTGTCCGAGACGTTCGCCGGGCCCGCCTCGCAGACCGACGCGGCAACGCGCATCTACGAGGATGCGAAGCGCAACGGCAACCATATCAGCCATTAAGGAGGTGCGGATCATGAGCGAAGCGAACAACGGCGCGGCGAGTATCGGGGCGGCAGCCATCGATGCGGCAGACATCGCCGGCGCGGACGCTGCGGACGAGACGGTCATCCGCATCGAGGACCTGCGCAAGACGTTCGGCGACAACGAGGTGCTGCGCGGCATCGACCTCGACGTGCGCCGCGGCGAGGTGGTGGTGATCCTGGGCCCGTCCGGCTCGGGCAAGTCCACGCTGCTGCGCTGCGTGAACCTGCTGGAGAAGCCCACGGGCGGCCGCATCTTCTTCGAGGATACCGAGATCACCGCGAAGAAGACCGACATCAACAAGGTGCGTGCCAAGGTGGGCATGGTGTTCCAGAACTTCAACCTGTTCCCACACCTCACGGCCAAGAAGAACGTCATGCTGGCGCAGCAGAAGGTGCTCCATCGCAACAAGGAGGAGGCCGCGCGCATCGCCGAGGAGCAGCTGGAGAAGGTGGGCCTGGGCGAGCGCATAGACTACCGGCCCTCCGAGCTCTCCGGCGGCCAGCAGCAGCGCGTGGCCATCGCCCGCGCGCTCGCCATGGACCCGCACGTCATGCTGTTCGACGAGGCCACGAGCGCGCTCGACCCCGAGCTCGTGCGCGACGTGCTGAGCGTGATGAAGGAGCTCGCCCGCGGCGGCATGACCATGATCGTGGTGACGCACGAGATGGGCTTCGCCCGCGATGTGGCCGACCGCGTGGTGTTCATGGAGGATGGCTCCATCGTGGAGGAAGGCCCGCCAGAGCAGATTTTCCATTCCAGCAATCCCCGCACGCGGCGGTTTGTCGGGGAAAACTGAACGCAAAAACCCCGCCTGGCACAGATTGCCGGCGGGGTTTCATTTGGCTTTTATACCAGGCGGAAGCCGTTTTCCGCCTGCTTTTCATGATAGCGGGTGATGAGCGCCTTGATGCGGTCGTAGGGGTTGAGCAGGCTGCTCAGGCTGCGGTCGTGGTTGAGGCTGGCCACGATGTAGGAGATGTACTTGCTCATATCCGCCTCGATGAACCACGGACGCTGCTTGAGTTCCGGCGTGCGGTAGGTCAGGTTGGTGGAGATGATGCGGCTGATGGCTCCCTCTTCATAGGCGCGGTCGAAAGCCTCCAGCCCGTTGGTGAAGAGCGCGAAGGTGGCGGCGGCGAAGATACGGTTGGCCTTGCGCTTTTTGAGCTCCCTGGCCAGGTCGAGGATGCTTTCGCCGGAGGAGAGGATGTCGTCGGAGACGAACACGTCCTTGCCCTCCACATCGTCGCCTAGGTACTCATGGGCGATGATGGGGTTGCGGCCGTCCACCACGGTGGTGTAGTCGCGGCGCTTGTAGAACAGGCCCATATCGATGCCAAGCACCGAGCTGTAGAAGATGTTGCGGTCGATGGCACCCTCGTCGGGGCTGACGATCATCAGATGGTCGCGGTCGATCTGCAAATCGCACTCCCTGCGGAACAGCGCCTTGAGAATCTGATAGCTGGGCTTCACGCTGTCAAAGCCGATCAGCGGCACCGCGTTCTGCACGCGGGGGTCGTGGGCGTCAAAGGTGATGATGTTGCTCACGCCCATCTGCTCCAGCTCCTGCAGCGCCAGGGCGCAGTCCAGGCTTTCGCGGCTGGTGCGGCGGTGCTGGCGGCCCTCGTAGAGCATGGGCATGATGACGTTGATGCGCTTGGCGCGGCCGCCGATGGCCGCAATGATGCGCTTGAGGTCCTGATAGTGGTCGTCGGGGGACATGGGCACTTCGCGCCCATACATCTTATAGGTGACGTTGTAAGCTCCGATGTCGGTCAGGATGTAGATGTCGTAGCCGCGCACGCTGTTTTTGATCATACCCTTGCCCTCGCCCGTGCCGAAACGGGGGCAATGCGCCTCGATCAGAAAATCATGCCGGTTGGCGCCCATCAGGGAGAAGAGCGGGGTGTCCTCCAAGGCTTCCTGCTGCTCGTACCATTTCATGAGCCAGTTGTTGACCTTCTGCCCCAGCTCCTCGCAGCCCGGCATGGCGATCAGCCCCAGGGGCGCGAAGGGTACGGTCAGAAGGTCGTTGTTCCACGTGCTTACAAAGTCCGTCACAGGCATACTCCTTCTCAAACGAACGTATGTAGGGAGAGACAGAACCAGTATACCGCAAATTGCTGTTTCTGAAAAGGTCCTTTTCCGAAAAAGCAAACATTTTGACGGTTTTTGTGGAAAAGCTCCATGCTTTTTGGGGTCCAAATGCGGCACTTGTGCGCATACGCTGTTGGGGAGAGGGGGCTTGCGCAGTGTGCGGCGCGGCGGTGGGAAGCTGTCTTTTGCTGGTGCTGGCATTTTCGTCCCAGGCAATGGAGGCTGCTTCCCAGGCGGCGCGGGTGTTTGCCAGCGGCGTGATGCCCGCGCTGCTGCCCATGATGGTGCTGTGCCGGCTGCTGCCCGCGCGCCCGAATCACGAACGTTCCTGGCGCGGCTATGCAGGAGCGGTGCTCTTCTCCTTCGCCTCCGGGTCGCCGGCCAGCGCGCAGCGCGTGTGCGATCTGTGGCGTGCGGGCGCCGTGGCCCCCGCCTCGCTGACGCCGCTCCTGGCCGCCTGCGGTGTGATGAGCCCCATGTTCTTCACCGGCACCCTGACCCAATGGACGGAGCTGCGCGCGGGCTGTTGGGCGCTGCTGCTGTGTCACTGGACGGGCGCGCTGGCCGCTGCCGGGCTGGCGAGGCTGGCATCAGGGCATCTGCCGGCGCGCCGCGCAAGCGTCGCTGAGGCGCCGCAGCCGCCCGCGCGCACCGCTGCGCCACGCCCCTCCCTGCCGGAGGCCGTGACGGGAGCGGCCACGTCGCTTCTGGCGGTATGCGGCGCGATGATGACCTTCGCCATCGCCGCGGGCGTGCTGCGCGCGCTGGTTGCGGCCCTGTTTCCGGGCTGGGCGGCGGCGCACGGGCCGCTGCTGGCCGCGGCGTGGGCGCTGATGGAGGTGGGCGGCGGCGCGGCGGCGGTGCTGGAAGCATGGCCCCGGGTCCCCATAGCGCTCCTGTGCGCGCTGTGCTCGTTCGGGGGCCTTAGCATCTGGCTGCAAAACCTGCTGTTTGTGCCCGCATGCGTGCGCCCCGCGAAGCTGCTTTGCGTGCGCATGCTTCACGGGGCGCTGTCGGGCGGACTGGCCCTGCTGGTCTTTACGCTGTTTCCCGGCCTCACGCGGCCTTTTTGAAGATCCAGAACTTGCTGACCACGTAGTTGAACACCATCACAAACACCAGCACGATCACGCGGTTGACGATGTTGCTCACGCCCAGAAGCTTGAGCAGCAGCATCAGCCCCTGCTCGAACACCAGGAAGCTCACCAGCCGGCTCCCGGCAAACTGCACAAGCCCGGTGAGCACCTTTCCCTGATCCTTGGCGCGGAACACCAGCCCGCGGTTGATCCAGTAGGCAAAGAGCACCGCGATCACCCATGAGATGGCGCTGGATATAGACATCTGCACATTGTTGGCCCGGTTGATGGAATCCACCAGCCAGGGGATGAGATTGCCGTCATAGGGCGCTTTTTCGGCCATGAGAAAGCAGCAGCCATAGTGCACCACCATGCTAAGCAGCGTGGTCAGCCCTCCGGCAAAAAGATAGCGGATCATTTCGTACTGCTTTTCATGCGCATTGAGATATTGCCTGATCTTCTGAATCATGGGTGTCCTTCCTCTCCTGTATGCGGTCAGTCCTCGCCGTGGTCGCCGCGGGCATAGTCACAGCTGAGCAAATCCTCCGCGGGCAACGTGAAGGGCCTCCCCTTTGCGCCGGCGCACAGGGTGACGGTCTCCCCGTCAAAGGCGAGCACACGGACCGTTTTCTGCACCATCTTGCCATCCTGCAAAAACACCGCGCGAATTTTGCGGTCATGCTCCAGCGCATAGCGCAAAAAGCGTTTCATTGGCGGTATGCCTCCGGCACCTCAAAGATGCGGTTCTGTCCCCCATCCGATTCATAAATCACCGGGAACAGCGCCTCCAGCGCCGCCTCGTTGAGCGCATACTGGGCATTGGCGCGCTCGTAGGGACTGACGTAGATATATTGTACCTGATAACGCTTCAGCAGGTCAAGGTTGGCGGCGGGGTCGGCATAGAACGCCGCAATCTCGGCCTGGCGCCCGGTGGTGTTAAAGCCGTGGTAGTAGAGGTAGAGGTCGCTGGAACACAGGATGGTGCGCCCCGCCAGCGAGCTCACGGGGTTGAGATGCTGGTTGCCGGTGAGGAAAACGCTGTGTTCCGGGGTGTTCTCCAGCACAAATTCCGCGGTTTCGATATCGGCGGCGCTGTAGGCCTGATAGTCGCTCACGCACTCGCGCGCCACGGTGAGCGTCGAGGAGGTGAAGCAGCAGATGAGGAACCCGGCGGCAATCACCCGCCGCCCCGGCAGGCCGCCAAGGCGCGAAAACGCCTCCAAGGCATAGTCTGCGGCCATGGGCAGACACAGCAGGAACCAGACGTAGAACAGCTTGTTGTTGTCGTATTCGTTGGGCTGGAACTTGAACACCTCGGCCACGGCATAGATCAGGAACGCGCCGCAGGCGATGAGGCGGATCTGGCGCAGATCGTCGGGCACGGCAGGCGCGCCTCTGGGCTTGCGCCGGCACAGCGCCAGCAGAATCAGCACATAGGGCACGCCGACGTTTTTGAGGTAGAACCACAGGTAGGTATCCACCAGTCCCCGGTTGCCTCGGTTGTTGGCCCAGTTGAACCAGACGCTTAGAAAATGGTCGCTGCCCGTGGCCTGCACAAACGTGAAGGCGATCAGCTGCGGAAGCGACAGCGCCGCCGCCACCGTCCCGTACAGAAGCCAGGGACGGAACGCTTCCCAGCGGCTTCCCCGGGGCGAAGTGGCCACGCAGTAAGCGCATGCGCCCGCGGAAAACAGTACCAGCGCCAGATAGCTGTGCGTGTGCGCCAGCGGCAGCCCGCCCGCAAACAGGCCTAGCAATACAAGCTCGCGCGCGCCGTGCTTTTCCCGGCGGCACAGCGGGGGCACGAGGAGGTTGAGTGCCGGCATCAGCAGCGTCCATCCGCCCAGAATGCCGCGCTGGGGCACCAGCATGTCGCAGATGATGTTCACCCAGCGCAGGTTATAGGGGTCCGGCTGGTTGGTGGGCGTCTGATAATAGCCCTGCATCACATTGGCCAGGTTGTCCCACATGGTGGTGACTTCATAGCCGTTCACCGTGGCGTCCAGCGTGTAGAAAAAGCCCAGGCCCCCGTTTAAGAACAACAGGAAAAACGCCAGCGCCGCCGCGCCGCGCCTTCTGCACAGCTGCATGGCCAAAAGCCCGTAGCCCGCGTAGACCAGCGCCATCATCATAGTGCCCGTGAACGCCATGGCGGTGTTGAGCGGCATGCCCAGCATGAGCATGCTTGTGGCGATGGAATCCGACAGGTAGGGATAGGCCATGGTGGCCCCCAGCATCAGGCTGTTTTCCAGCGGAAAGGAGGCGTTGACGATGCTGGTGCACACCGCCAGGTGCAGCGACAGGTCGCCGTATGTGCTCTGCCCCACATGATAGGTGCCGTCCGCCGCCAGGCGGATGGAATGCGTATATTGGAGATAGCCGCCCAGCACCGTCAGCGGCACGACCAGCACCAGCATAAGCCGGAGCGTCCGCTTTTCAGCCTCGTCAAAGGGCGCGGGGCTGCGCCGGTCGCGCCACAGCCACGCCGCGCCCACCAGCAGCGCCAGCGTGCCAAGGGCCAGCCAGTGCGCCGCGTAGCTGAAGCGCACCGCGTAGGCCCACAGGACCGGCAGCCACATCAGCAGAAGCACGCCCATAGACAGGCCCAAGTAGACGCGCAGCACGGGTTTGATTCGGGGCAAAAGCAGGCGCGCAATCGCCGCGCCGCCCGAGAGAAACAGCATCAGATACACGATGGAAAGCAAGCTCCGTCCTCCTTATACGCACAGCATGGAGCGGAAAAACTGCACCGCCGTCTGGAGCGTTCCGTCCGTCACGGTGCACATGCCCGAGAGCGCCTCCTCGCCCGTGAGCAAAAAGGGCGAGAAGCGGTAGACCCGTCCGCCCGGCTGGGCGTAAAAGCGCCCGTCCGTCACAAAGGGACTCAGGCAGGGCGCGATCACCGCCCGCTCAAACTGGATTTCGATGGCCGTTTCCAGCGCTTCCCACGCCTCGCCGCTGGGATCGCTGGACGCGCCCGCGTCCTCGCACATGGAAAAGGACAGGCGCAGGTCCTCATTGCCCGCCAGGCAGCGGATGCGGTGGCGCGCCTCCGCCGCGCGCACGCCGGGAATCAGCGTCTGGCGGAAGGTGAGCGACGCCTGCGCAGCCGGCGTTTGCGGCGTGCCCGGCGCGCTGATTTCGCACACCGTGCGCTCGCTCACGAAGAATTGATGGAACACCGACCGCTTGCGCCACAGGAGCCGCATCAGCGGGAACGTGAGGCGCGGGCGGCGCACCAGCCACCGCTGCAAAAGCGGCGCCTTTTTCCCCAGCTCCGAAAGCATGGTTTCGCTGGCCGCACACAGGCGCGCCCGGCGGGGGCGGCGCGTAAGCCGCGCGCCGGCGCGCAACAGCTCGTCCACGGGGCGGGCGCGCTCGCGTCCGGGGCGGCTGCTCACCTCCCGGTCCGCGGTCATCCTGCCCTGAATCTCGCCCTTTTCGCAGATGCCGATCAGCGCCAGCGGTGCGTTTTTGGGCAGATACGTGCGAAATGCCTCCATGGTGGCGTATCCGCCGTGGTCCAGCACAAAGCAGGGCGACAGGCTGCGCGCCTTGAGGTGCGCGGCGATGCTTTTGGCCCCCGCACCGCCGCTCATCCCGTCCATGCTCAAGGCCAGCAGCAAATCGCCGCCGGGCTGATAGCCCTCGCCCAGCAGCCCCTCCAGCGCCTCCAGCAGGGCCACCACATGCGCGCGCGACAGCGGCACGCGGATGGGCATCTCGTGGGGACCGGCCGCCGGGACGCTCTCCGCCTGCGCCGCGTCCAGATGGGATACGAATACCAGCGGGGCGGTGGTGTTCGCGCCGGGCATCTCCATCAGCACCGCGCCGTTGTCAAACATCTTGCTTTCCAGCTTTTGAAACGTCAGGGGATAGCTCTCCCGCAGCACGTCCAGCGCCTGCGCGGCGCCCTGTGGCGTATAGGCGGAATAATCGCTCAGGCGCCGTAGCACGTCGCGGGCGCGGCCGTAGTTGAGAGGCGCCAGAAATTCGCTCATGAAGGGACCTCCGTTTCCAACAAGGGGTGTTGTTCCATGGATTCGACAAAAGGGCGGCGGGGTCCTCTTTGCAGCGCGGCAAACCGTCCGCCTGCAAAAAAGGGAGACGGGCAGACGCCCATCCCCCAGAGGGCCCTCCGGCCCGTCAGATGATTCCCTTTTCCTTTGCTTTCCGGAGCGCATCGCTCACGTAAAACACCAGCGCGCACAGCGTGATGCACACGCCCAGCCACAGCAGCAGCAGATCCGGCGTGAGCGGCCAGCCCGCGCATACCTGCGCAAACCAGTCGTGGAAGTACGTGGCGACCAGCCCCGCGATGAACACGCAGTGCGCCGCCTTGCCGATCAGGCTGGAATACACCACGATGCCGTGTTTGTACATCGCAATGCCGCCGACGACCATCACCAGCTCCTTCAGAAGCAAAATGATCACCGCCGCCCACGGCACCACCGGCGGG
>OLPA01003530.1_pt1 | contig 10559 bp, 11 predicted proteins | sample 1672811 | NCBI WGS metagenome assembly OLPA01 (sample SAMEA3136726, study PRJEB25190) | human gut metagenome | biome: human gut; feature: human-associated habitat; material: faeces | place: Austria | collected 2013
GCGGGCGGCGTGCTGTTTGCCAAGGTGCTCAACATCTTCCGCAAAAAGAAGATCAACCCCATGGTCGGCGCGGCCGGTATCAGCGCGTTCCCCATGAGCGCCCGCGTCATCCAGAAAATGGCCAAGGAAGAGGACCCCTACAACTTCATCCTGATGCAGTCCATCAGCGCCAACGTTTCCGGCCAGCTGGGCTCCATCGTCGCGGGCGGCATGGTCATCTCGCTGGTGAGCATGCTGCTGGGCGGCATCTGGTAAGAAGGAGGACATGACAATGGCGAATCTGGCAGGCATGAGCCTGATGACAAAGGGCCTGATCACCACGGTGTGCGGGCTGGCGGGCGTGTTTGTGGTGCTGACGCTGTTCTTCGTGACCATCAAGCTGATGCAGCGCATCCACACCAAGGACGAAAGGTGAGGCGGCATGTACACGGCTGAGGACGAGGCGCTCGCGCGCCGTCTGTGGAAAAAACGGCTCGGCATCGCGCTGGCGCCGCTCATCATCGGGCTGGGGCTGGGCGTCTATGTGTTCATCGTGGGGCGCATGCAGCGAAGCGACACGCTCTGGATGGCTACCGCCGCGCTGACCATCCTCGGCGGCGGCGCGTTCCTGTTCCTGTTTGGCGTGTGGGCCAAGCCCGCGCGCGATTACCTGCGCCACGTCGGGATGATGCTGCGCGGCCGCAAGCGCGAAACCGTGGGCATCCTGACGCGGTTTTCCCCCGAACTGTGCGAGCGCGACGGCCTCTGGTGCCACGCGATGATGGTCAACCTCGGCAGCGGCGAGGAGGAGGACGACCGCCTGCTGTACTACGACGCCGAAAAGCCCGCGCCCGCCATGCCCATCGGCACGCGCGTGCGCGTGGAGAGCAACGACAAGATGGTTTGCGGGATCCGGGAGGCGTAGGGGGACGGCCGTGAGGCCGCGCGGATGAGTGTTTAGGGCTGCGCGGGGCGGTTGGAGCGCGGGAGCGCGGGGACCGCGGCGCGCGGCCGGGTTGCGTGAGAAAAATAATAGCGGCGCGCGGCTGGCAGGCTGCGCGTCCGGCTTATGGGCGGAAACGACGAAAGACAAGGGGGCGGGGAGTTTGGAAAAGGAACCGGTTTTGGTGCTGGTGACGCTCCAGCATGCGTGCGCGCGGCTCATCCGCGAGGGCGTCGATCTGGCGCTGCGCGAGGGGAGGCCGGTCAAGGCGCTGCATGTGGTCAACCCCGACGCGGCCCCCATCGGCGAGCCCGCCATCAACGCGCAGGCCCTCGATTACCTCTACGCCCTCTCCGGCGAGGCCGGGGCCGAAATGTGCGTGCTCACCTCGAAGGCGCCCGTCGCCGCCATCGCCAACTACGCCGACGAGTGCGGCGCGCGCCACGTCGTCATGGGCGGCGGCGAGCGCGCCCGCGGCATCGCGGAGACACTTAGCCAGCTCCTACCCGGCGTGCGGGTGATGATCATGGAGCGGGAGTAAATGACAAGGATTGGAAAAAAATAGTAGATTGGCTTGCGCCGGGAAAAGATTTCACGTATAATGATGGTACAAAATTGCGCGATCATCTTCTCCTACAAGAGGTGCATACCAATGAAACCGTATTATGAAAAATTGCGTGAATTGCGTGAAGGACAGGATTTGAAGCAATCCGACGTGGCGCTGGTGTTGGGCACCACGCAGCAGGTTTATTCCCGGTATGAAAACGGAATCAACGAGCTGCCCCTGCGCCATCTCATCACGCTGTGCGGGTTCTACCGCGTGAGCGCCGACCTGATTCTGGGCCTGCTGGAGAGCGAGGAATAACCCTTCGCACGCCTCGAAACAAAAGAAAAACAATCTTTCATAAGCGGAACAGGTCCAAAAGCCCCTGCGAGGCAGCAGGGGCTTTTTGAGCGTTTTTAAGGGTTTTGGGGGCGTTTTGAGGGATTTTCGCACGCGGTGGGACAAACGCCCACGGCGGTGGGATTTTGCCCATGAAACAGGGGGGAGGCGCGGGAAAAAGGGGGGCGGGCAGCCGGTGATGGCGCTGGGGATGGTGCTGGCGCCGGTGATGGTGCCGGTGGCGGTGATATTCTCAAGCTCCGTGCCGCCGTACTTGCCCTGGAAGTGCCAGCTCACCTCGGCCGTGGCCGGGATGGCGGAGGAGGAGAGCTCGATGCTGCCCTCAGCCAGCTCATTGGTGCCGAGGCCCGGGCCCTCATACTCGATGGCCTTGGTGTCGAACTCCCAGGTCTGGCCGCCGATAGTCACGCTCAGGCCGTGCCAGGCCTCGTTGTTGTAGAGGCTGTAAGACTCGGTCGAGACCTTGAACGAGAGCGTGGCGCCGTTCGCGCCGGGCGTCAGCGTCCAGTCGACCACTATGTTGAGGCCCGTATCCGTTTCGGAGCGGAAGCTGCCGCTCGAAGCGCTGACCGCGGGGGTCGGGGTCGGAGTGGGGGTCGGAGTCGGCGTAGGCGTGGGAGTGGGGGTAGGAGTGGCGGAAGCGGTAGGCTCAGCGGTCTCCTGAGTAGGCGGAGTGGGGACGGACACGTCAGCGGGGTCTGTGCTGTCAGACGGGGCGTCCGTCACGGTTCCGACGCCGGGATCGTCCGAGGGCTCGGTGGTATCATCCCCGCCACCGCGGAGGATGAAGATGAGCGCAACGACGATAATTACAAGGATAAGCAGCGCAAGTATTGCGCCGGCAGGACTTTTGTTCTTTCCAGACATAAGGATCACCTCTCGCCTAATTATATCGTTTAGACGATGAAAGTCAAACAAAGTTTCGGTTACAAATCACGGACTCTCAGTGTGCGCATGGAGTTGAGAACGGCGAGTACCATCACGCCGACATCGGCAAAAATGGCGAGGGACATGCCCACAATGCCGAATGCGCCGAGGGCCAGGAAGGCCAGCTTCACGCCTATCGCAAAGACGATGTTGGCGCGCACGATGCCCATGCAGCGGCGGGAGAGACGGATGGCGAGGGGCAGTTTGGCCGGGTCGTCATCCATTATCACGACGTCGGCGGCCTCTATGGCGGCGTCGGAGCCCAGTGCGCCCATGGCAATGCCCACGTCCGCGCGGGCGAGCACCGGCGCGTCGTTCACGCCGTCGCCCACGAAGGCGACCTTGCCGTCCGTGGCCTTGATGAGCTCCTCAAGCGCCTCGACCTTGCCGCCGGGCAGCAGGCCGGCGCGGTAATCGCTGATGCCCAGCTCCTTCGCCGCGAGCGCCGCCGCCTTTTCGGAGTCGCCGGTCAGCATGACCGTGCGCGCGCCGAGGGCCTCAACGGCCTCGATGGCGGCCTTGGCGTTGGCCTTCGGCGCGTCGGCGAGCAGAATGCAGCCGAGATAGGCGCCATCGGCCGCAACATGGACCACAGTGCCCGCGTCCTCGGGGTCGGCGCAGTCAATGCCGAGCTTGGACATGTAGCGCCGGTTGCCCGCAGAGACGTGCAGGCCGTCCACGATGGCGCTCACGCCGCCGCCCTGCTCCTCGTGCGCGTCGGTAACGCGGCTCTTTGCATCCGGGGAGCCCGCGGCCTCGACCAGACTGCGGCTTATGGGATGATTCGACCAGCTTTCGGCCAGCGCTGCGAGCTCCAGCAGCCGCTCGCGCGTGACGCCCGTCTCCGGGCGCGCGCCGATGACCTCGAATTCGCCGCGGGTCAGCGTACCGGTCTTGTCGAACACAACGCAGCGTGTTCCGGCCAGCGCCTCTATGCCCGTCGAGCCCTTGAGCAGCACGCCGCGGGTGGAGGCACCGCCCATGCCGCCGAAAAAGCCCAGCGGCACGGAGATGACAAGAGCGCAGGGGCAGCTGATGACGAGGAAGGTGAGCGCGTTTTCAATGTATACCGTCCAGCCGGCGTCCAGGCCCTGGGCCAGGCGGATGAGCGGCGGCAGCAGTGCCAGCAGCAGCGCCGCGGCGCAGACCACGGGCGTGTATATGCGTGCAAAGCGGGTTATGAATTTTTCGGAGCGCGATTTGCGCGCCGAGGACTCCTCGGCAAGCTTCAGAATGCGGGACACCGCGCTCTCGCCGAAGGGCTTGGTGGTGCGGATGCGCAGCAGGCCGGTCAGGCTGACGCAGCCGCTGGAGATCTCGTCGCCCGACGCGCAGGGTCTCGGCAGGCTCTCGCCCGTGAGCGCGGAGGTGTCCAGCGTGCTCTCGCCCTCGATGACGATGCCGTCAATGGGCACCCGCTCGCCGGGGCGGACGACTATGACGCTGCCCGGCTCCACCTCATCCGGCGCCACGGAGACCACCGCGCCGTCCCGCTCGAGCTCCGCGCGGTCGGGGCGCAGGTCCATCAGAGCTTTTATGCTCCCGCGGCTGCGGCCCACAGCGTATTCCTCAAAGAGCGCGCCCAGCTGGTAGAATACCATGACCGCCACGGCCTCGCTCATGTCGCCGAGCGCCACCGCGCCCACCGTCGCGACGGCCATGAGGAAGTTTTCGTCGAAAACATGCCCGCGCACTATGCCGCGCAGGGCGCTCCAGAGCACGTCGTATCCCGCAACGAGATAGGGTAGCAGCAGGAAAAGCCGGCGGGGAAGTCCCTCGGGGACGAGATAAGACGCCGCAAAGAGCAGTGCCGCTACGGCGAGACGTATGACAGCCGTCTTCAGGCCGCCGGAGCCGTGGTGATGGTGCTCATGCCCGCAGCCGCAGCTGTCGTCGTGGCAATGCTCGTGCTCGTGATGATGCTCATGCTCATGCTCATGCTCATGCTGATGCTCATGGCTGTGCTCATGATGATGCTCGTGGCCGCAGCAGCATTCGCAGTGCTCGTGTTCATGCTCACTCGTGGACATGCTCGAGGCCTCCTTCCAGCATCTTGAGGACGTGGTCGTCGTCAAGCGAATAAAAGACGCTCTTGCCCTCGCGGCGGCACTTGACCAGACGGGCCGCGCGCAGAGTGCCGAGCTGATGGCTGACCGCGCTCTTGGTCATGCCCAGCGCCTCGGCCAGGTCGCAGACGCAGAGCTCGCGGACAGCCAGCGCCGATATGATGCGCATACGTGTCCCGTCGCCCAGCACCTTGAAAAAGCCGGCCACGGTGTCCAGCATGCTGCCGTCGTGCATCTTCCCGCGCACTTCGGCCACAGCGTCCTCGTGGACTATATTCTCGGAGCAGGAGAATTCGCTTTTAGCCATGTCGTCGCCTCCAGATGGTTGAACGATTGCTCAACTGTTTGTTATATACGCATTATAGTTGAGCAACTGTTCAACTGTCAAGAGAAAATTTTGTAGGAAGCAATAAAAAATTTTCTGATATCAAAAATATTTTGTTGACATTTTGTTCACGGGGCTATATACTGTAAATGCAACAGAATTATTGCCGCATGAAAAAATCTTTTTGTGCGACATGTCTAACACGGGTACGGTTGCGGTCAGTGCACGGACCGCGCGGCGAAAGCCGCAAAGACCTCATCATGGGGAGCCTTTGCCGCCTCCGAGTTCCTGCCGCGAGCCGCGGCGGGCCGAGAAGGAAACTAAAGGTATTTTTCAATGAAAGAGGGAGGTCCAAAAAGTGAAGGAAAACAACGAGACCAAAGCAGCCATGCAGGACAGCGAATTTTCGCTCTCCGCCGTCCCGGAGAGTGAGCGCAAGAGCTACATAAGCCTGACGATCATCTGGACGGGCTTCGTTTTCGTCATCGTCTCGATGATGGCCGGCGGCACGCTGGCCGTCGGACTGGATTTCAAGCACGTCATCTACGCGACTCTCATCGGCAACGTCTTTCTCTGCCTCATCGCGGTCGCGGTCAGCGTGATCGCCAGCAAGACCGGACTCACCTTTGCACTGCTGACCCGTTACAGCTTCGGCACCATGGGCTCCAAGCTGGCTTCCATCTTCGTGCCCATCGTCAACATCGGCTGGTACACCATCCAGGCCGCCACCTACGGACACTTTGTCGCCACGGCGCTCGGCCTCGGCGAGGTGGGCGAGGCCATCTGCATGGTGCTCAGCGCCATCGCCATGGGCGCCTTCGCCTTCTACGGCGTGAAGGCCATCACCATCCTCGGCTACGTGGCCATCCCGGCCATCGTGTTTCTCTCCATCGCCACCACCATCCGCTCTATGGGTGTGCTCGGCAGCTGGGAGGCTCTCATGGCCTACCGCCCCTCGACGCCCATGACCCTCGCCGCCGGCGTCACCACCGTGATCGGCGCGTGGATACTCTCAACGGCGACATGTATCGCGGACATAATGCGCTACGCCAAGAGCACAAAGACGGCCGTGGCCTCCGCGCTCACGGGCCTGCTCTTCGGCAACATCCTCATGATCGTCTGCGGCGCCATCGCCACCATCGCGATGAACGACTACGACCTGACGAACGTGCTGCTGGGCTTCGGCCTCGTCATCCCGGCCCTCATCCTCATGACGACCAACATCTTCACGACGAACGTCGCGAACCTCTACTCCACCAGCCTGAACCTCGCGAACAGCTTCAAGGCCGGCCGGAACAAGACCCTCATCGTTGTCATAGGCATCTCAGCGCTTGCAACGCTGCTGAAGCCCTATCAGGTGGACTTCTTCTACTCCTTCCTGAACGTGCTCGGCAACATCGTGCCGCCGCTCGCGGGCATCATCCTTGCCGACTACTTCATCATCCACAAGGGCCGTTATACCAGCCTTGAAAGCGCCGCGTTTGCAAAATGGAACGCGATACCCTGGATAAGCTGGGTCGTGAGCGCGGTGCTCGTGTACGTCATCCCCTGGGGTCTGCCCTCGCTCAACAGTCTCGTGCTGGGCGCGCTGCTCTACACGGTGCTCATGCTCGTCACAGGAAAAAACAACGTGATGCTCAATAGGGAGGCGAACTGACATGACGGATAAGAACAAGAAGCCCAGTCTCCTGCGCTACAAGCTGGCTGCGCTGATCGGCACCATCATTATGGCCATAGGTGCCTTCATGGCCTGCCTCTGCGTCACCCCCGCGTACATAACCGTCGGAAACGTGCTGCTCGTTGTGAGCATCGTGATAATGGTCTACGGATATTCCGTCTGGCAGCCATAACAAAATACGCCCCGGGGCCTTGGCAGGCTCCGGGGCGTACGCGCGGCGAAAACATTATTCGCTGCGGCTCGCGTCCATATAGTTATATAATGTGTACTTGCTTATGCCGAACTGCTTGCTGACCTTGTCTCCGCTCTTGGTGATGAGGAAGGCGCCGGCGTTGTTGAGGAACTGGATGGCCTTTATCTTGTCGTCCTTGTTCATCATGGCGACCGGCTTGCCGACGAGCTTGATGGACTGGCTGATGAGCTCGTCGAGGAGGTCGTTGACGTTGAGCGGGATGCTCTCAGGCTCGGATGCGCCGGACTCGGGAGTGCCGGTGGATATGAGCGGACGCAGGCTGCCCTCGATGGCCAGCAGGCCCGTGATGTCGTAGTTGATGGCAAAAATGGCGGCGACGCTGCCGTCCTCGTCCCGGATGTAGATGGTGCTGCTCTTTAGGATGCGGCCGTCGTGGGTGCGGGTGAGGTAGGAGAGCTTGTCCTCGAGAGTGGCCGGGTCCGCGCGCAGGGCCTCGAGCACGATGTGGCTCGGCCCGTCGCCAAGCTTGCGGCTGCTGACATGCCCGTTTTCGATTATGACTATGCTGCTGTCCGGCTGCCTGAGACTGAGATCGTGGACAACGACCTCGCAATTGCTGCCGAACTGGCTGCACAGGCCGTGGGCTATCTGGCGGAGCATCTGAAGCGTGGCTTTGCTCAACAAGACTGGACCAACTCCCTTCGGAATGTATGTTTGCATAATTTTATCATAAAATCGTGCCCCGCACAAGCGAATTATTACAAAAAAGAAGATTTCCAAAAAATTTTTTTAGCTTTTGGGCTCGGTTGCAACATGACAGCCTCGGCCCAGAAGGAGGATTTTAAGCAATGATAGTGATCGGCAACGGCGCCGTTGTGACGCGGGACCCGGAACGCCCGCTCATAAGCGGCGGCGCGGTGGCCGTCGGCGACGACGGGCTCATAACCGCGCTCGGCCCGGCGCAGAAGCTGCGCCGCGAGCACCCGGGCGCGCAGTATGTGGACGCCCGCGGCGGGCTGATAATGCCCGGCCTCATAAATCTACATCACCACGCGGGCCACGGCCTCGCCCGCGGCCTGCTGCCCCGGACCGGCTCCGGAAAGAGCCTGCCTGCCCTCTTCGAGGGCCACTGGTGGCGGCTCGACCGGGCGATGAATCCGGAGGACGTCTACCACGGCGCTGCTGCGGCCTTCCTGGAGTGCATCCGAAGCGGCGTCACCACGGTTTTTGACCACCATGCCAGCTACGGTGCGGTCACGGGCAGTCTGGCTGAGATAAGCCGCGCCGCGGACGAGCTGGGTCTGCGAGCCTGCCTCTGCTACGAGGTCTCTGACCGCGAGGGCGAGAGCAAGTGCCGCGCGGCGATACGCGAAAACGTTGATTTCATGCGCGAGTGCGCGCGGCGCAGCGACGGCATGCGCTGCGGCATGATGGGCATGCACGCGGGCTTCACGCTCTCTGACCGGACGCTTGAGGCCTGCATGGAGGCGCTCCCTGCCACCTCCGGCTGCCATCTGCACGTGGCCGAATGCCTGGAGGACACGGCACACAGCCTCCAGACCTACGGTAAGAGCGTCGTGCGCCGCTTGCGCGAGCGCGGCGTGCTGGGCCGAAAGACCATAGCCGCGCACTGCATCCACCTCAACTGGGAGGATGTCCAGATACTGAGGGAGACGGATACCCTCGCAGTCCACTGTCCGCGGAGCGATATGGCGGGCGCGGCGGGGGCGGCTGGCGTCGTGGAGTACACCCGCGCCGGTGTGAACGTGGGTCTGGGAACGGACGGCTTCGCCTCGGACATGCTGGGCGAGCTGACCGTGGGTTCGCTGCTTTGCCGCCACAGCGCGCAGGACCCGGAGGCTGGCTTCACGGAGCTGCCGCAGGCATTGTTCCAATCAAACGCGGCCTTTGCGAGCCGCATCTTCGGCACAGAGCTGGGTGTGCTCCGGCCCGGTGCGGCGGGGGACGTGATAGTGCTCGACTATGTGCCGCCTACGCCGCTGACGGCGGAGAATCTGGACCTCCACCTCATAGCCGCCTCCGGAACGGCCCGCGTCTCCGCCACCATCGCCGCCGGAAAGCTGCTGATGCAGGACCATATCCTGCTTGTCACCGACGAGGAACAGCTCCTCGAGGGCGCTCAAAAACAGGCTGCCGGCCTATGGCGCCGAGCCAACGCATGAGTGAGAAAAAATAATTGAGAATAAACTAAAAATATTTTTGATTTCCTCTTGCATTCTTATAATAATGTGTTATTATTTGAGCAGACCTAAAAGATTTTTAGCGGCTTCAAATTTGTTTTAGGAGGCTGTTTGACATGGACAAGATAAAGTGGGCAGCAAACGTAATGCCGAAGACGGCGGACTTGAGTCTGCCGGTGATGAGCCTGGAGAACGTGAAAAAGGCCCGGGCGTTCCACAAGAGCTTTCCGCAGTACGCGGAGACGCCGCTGGCGAAGCTGGACGGGATGGCGAAGGAGCTGGGCCTGGGGAAGCTCTTCGTGAAGGACGAGAGCTACCGCTTCGGGCTGAACGCCTTCAAGGTGCTGGGCGGCTCGTTCGCGATGGCGAACTACATCGCGGAGGCCGTGGGCAAGGACGTGTCCGAGTGCGACTACGCCTACCTTACGAGCGACAAGCTGCGTGAGGAGTTCGGTCAGGCGACCTTCTTCACTGCCACCGACGGCAACCACGGCCGCGGCGTGGCCTGGGCCGCGAACAAGCTGGGCCAGAAGGCCGTAGTGCTTATGCCGAAGGGGAGCACAAAGACCCGCTTCGACAACATCGCGAAGGAAGGCGCGAAGGTCACCATCGAGGAAGTGAACTACGACGAGTGCGTGCGCAGGGCCAACGCTCTGGCCGAGGCGACGGAGCACGGCGTCATGGTGCAGGACACGGCCTGGGACGGCTACGAGAAGATCCCGGCCTGGATAATGGAAGGCTACGGCACGATGGCTAGTGAAGCCTCGGAGCAGCTGGGCGAGCGCCCGACGCACATCTTCGTGCAGGCTGGCGTGGGCAGCCTGGCGGGAGCCATCCAGGGCTACTTCGCAAACCTGTACCCGGACAACTGCCCGACCACCGTGGTCATGGAGGCGCAGGTGGCCGACTGCCTGTACAGGAGCGCGGCGGCCGGTGACGGCAGCATCAAGTTTGCGACTGGCGACCTGCAGACCATCATGGCGGGCCTCGCCTGCGGCGAGCCGAACACCATCGGCTTCGACATACTCAAGAACCACACCTCCTTCTTCGTCTCCTGCCCCGACTGGGTGGCCGCGAAGGGAATGCGTATGCTGGGTGCTCCGGTGAAGGGCGACCCGCAGGTCATCTCCGGCGAAAGCGGAGCCGTGGGCATGGGCCTCGTGGCGACGCTGATGACGGATCCGGAGTACAAGGATTTGAAGGAGGCCATAGGCCTCGATGAGAACAGCGTGGTTCTCATGTTCAGCACCGAGGGCGACACCGACCCTGAGAACTACAGGGCGATCGTCTGGGGTGGCAAGCAGGTGTGAGGAAATACCGGGGGGAAACCCCTTGGTAGGGTT
>OLPA01003531.1_pt1 | contig 10558 bp, 9 predicted proteins | sample 1672811 | NCBI WGS metagenome assembly OLPA01 (sample SAMEA3136726, study PRJEB25190) | human gut metagenome | biome: human gut; feature: human-associated habitat; material: faeces | place: Austria | collected 2013
CCCGCCATGGGGCAGGGGAGGCGGCGGTGCAGCTCGCGCAGGAAGGCGTTTTCCCCGCCCGCGTTGCCGAAGAGGACGATCGCCGCCTGCGGCGCACTTGCCGGGAGCTGCGCGAGGATATCGGCGTAGCTGCCTGTCAGCGCCGTGCCGCGCACGTCGCGGGCAAAGCGCTGCGTGTCGGGTACTACCGGGTCCCAGCAGCCGGTCATGCCATAAGAGGCCACGCCGAACGCGCCGGGCAGAAGCTCCTGCACGGGCGTCACAAAGATCAGATCCATAAGATCCCTCCTGCGTGAACATTTTTCTTTATCCTAGCACGATTTGCCCGCCAGCGCAAGACACAGGCGTTGCGCGCAGCCGGACGAATATGCTATAATAAACCTTACAACACAATGATGAAGGGAGAACCCCATGAAATTTTCTGAAATGCCGTATGCGCGGCCCGATCTGGACGAATTGAAGCAGCAGCTGCAGGCGCTGACCGACCAGCTGAAGTCCGCGCCGGATTACGCTTCCGCGCACGAGGCCTTCCTCGCCCAGCAGAAGCTGTCGACGCACATCGACACCCTCGCCACGCTCTCGAGCGTCCGCAACTCCATCGACACCCGCGACAAGTTCTATGACGCCGAGGAGCAGTTCTGGAACGAGGCCGGCCCCGAACTGCGCGCCTATGACGACGCGTGGACCGCGGCAATGCTCGAAAGCCCGTTCCGCAAGGACTTTGCAGCGGAATACGGCGATCTGATGTTCGTCAACGCCGAGATCGGCCGCAAGGCCTTCTCCCCCGCGATCGTCGAGGAGCTGAAGCAGGAAAACCAGCTCGTGCAGGACTATCAGAAGCTCATCGCCGGCGCGCAGATCGACTTTGAAGGCAGCACCTACACCATCTCGCAGCTCTCCCCGTTCAAAAACAGCCCGGACGACGCTGTGCGTCTGGCGGCCTGGAAGGCCGAGGGCGGCTGGTACAAGGCGCATCAGCCGGAGCTGGATGAGATCTATGACAAGCTCGTGAGGCTCCGCGACGCGATGGGCCGCAAGCTCGGCTACGACGGCTTTACCCAGCTCGGCTACTACCGTATGGGCAGAAACTGCTACACGAAGGAAGACGTCGAGAAGTTCCGCGCTGCCGTGGTCAAATATGTCGTGCCGGTCGCAAGCTCCATCTATCGGGAGCAGGCCGCGCGCCTCGGCAAGTCCTATCCCATGAACTTCGCCGATAACGCCCTCATGTTCCGCAGCGGCAACCCCAAGCCCTGCGGCACACCGGCTGAGATCCTGGCGCAGGGCAAGCACTTCTATGAGGAGCTGTCGCCCGAGACCGGCGAATTTTTCAACACCATGCTGGATAACGAGCTGCTGGACGTGCTCTCGACGCCGGGCAAGCGCGCGGGCGGCTACTGCACCAGCCTGGGCGACTACCATGTGCCGTTCATCTTCGCCAATTTCAACGGCACGCAGCACGACGTCGAGGTCGTGACGCATGAGGCCGGCCACGCCTTCGCCGCCTGGCTCAACCGCGACCGTATCCCGCAGTCGTATATCTGGCCGAGCCTGGAGGCCTGCGAGGTGCACTCGATGTCCATGGAGTTCTTCGCCTGGCCGTGGGCCGAGGGCTTCTTTGGCGAAGACACCCGCAAGTTCCGCTACAGCCATCTGGCGGGCGCGCTGACCTTCATCCCCTACGGCACGATGGTCGATCATTTCCAGCACATCGTCTACGAAAAGCCGGAGATGACCCCGGCGGAGCGCCACGCGGTCTGGAAGGAGCTTCTGGGCGTGTATATGCCGTGGGTGAAGCTCGGTGACGGCATCCCGTTCTACGGCGACGGCGAGGGCTGGCAGCGGCAGCTGCATATCTATGTGAATCCGTTCTACTATATCGATTACTGCCTCGCGCAGACCGTCAGTCTCCAGTTCTGGGCGCTGCTCCAGAAGGACAAGGACAACGCGTGGCAGCACTATATGGCCTACACGAAGCAGGGCGGCAGCTGCGTCTTTACGAAGCTGCTCGAAAACGCCGGGCTGGAAAGCCCGTTCGGCGAAGCCTGCCTGCGCGGCGTGTGCGAGACGGCCAAGGCGTGGCTCGACAGCTATGACCTGACTGGGCTCGCGTAACGCAAAGACGCTTCTGCGGGCGGAATTGGGCGTTCCAATTCCGCCCTTGGCCTGTCTTTAGAAAGCGAGGCGAAAACCCTTGAAAAACACGAAAAACAGCGCGAACAGGCGTGTGCTCGGGCAGCTGCTGCACGGCAGCTGGCGGTATTTTATCGCCTGCATCGCCGCGAGCCTGCTCTTTACGGCGTTTGAGCTCGTCATCCCGCAGATCATCCGCGTGAGCGTGGACTCGCTGATCGGGTCCGGCCCGGTGAAGGTCGCGGCGGCCCGGCCCGTCGTGCAGGCGCTGGGCGGGGTGGACTACCTCCGGCAGAATCTGTGGATCCCGGCGGCCATGATGGCCGGCTTCGGTTTGCTGTCTGCCCTGATGCGCTACTGCGTGAACCTCTACAGCGCCAAGGCGGGCGAGACGCTCGTCAAGACGAGCCGGGATCTTCTCTACCACCACATCCAGCACCTGCCGTGGAAATGGCACATGGAAAACCCCACGGGCGATATCATCCAGCGCTGCACGTCGGACGTCGAGCGCATCAAGACCTTCTTTGAAGAGCAGTTCGTCTCCGTCTTCCGGATGCTCGCCATGATCGTATTCGCGCTCGTGTGCATGGCACTGATGAACTGGAAGCTGGCGCTGGTCCCGGCGGTTCTGTTCCCGGTGATCATCATCTATTCGCTGCTGTTCCATAACTCCATCCGTGAGCGCTTCACCGCCTGCGACGAGTCGGAGGGCGTGCTGTCGACCATCGCGCAGGAGAATCTGACCGGCGTGCGCGTCGTGCGCGCCTTCGGCCGGGAGGAATATGAGCGGCAGCGCTTTGAAGCGCAGAACGAGGACTATACCACCCTCTGGGTCCGGCTCTGCCGGACGCTTTCGGACTTCTGGGCCGTCGGCGACGCCACGGCCTGCATCCAGACCATGCTCGTCGTGGTGCTGGGAAGTCTTCTGTGCGTGCGCGGCGAGATGACGGAGGGCGAGTTCGTGTCCTTCGCCATCTATAACACGATGAGCATCTCTCCGGTCCGCCGTCTTGGCCGCGTGATCTCGGAGATGAGCAAGATGGGCGTGTCGGTCTCCCGCATCGCGGAGGTGCTGGACGCCCCGTGCGAGCAGGATAAGCCCGGCGCTGCGCCCCAGCCGATGGACGGCGATATCGTCTTCGACCACGTCTCGTTCCGCTATGAGACGGGGCCGGACGTCCTCTCCGACGTCAGCTTCACCATCCCGGCCGGCAAAAGCTTCGGTATCCTGGGCGGCACGGGCTCCGGCAAGAGCAGCCTTCTGCTGCTGCTCTGCCGTCTCTATGCGCCCTCGGAGGGGCGCGTGACGGTCGGCGGCGCGGATCTGGCAGATCTGCCCGCGGCGTGGGTGCGCGACCATGTCGGTGTCGTGCTGCAGGAGCCGTTTTTGTTCTCCCGCACGATCGAGGAGAACATCGGCATCTGCGGCGCGGACCACGCGGCCGTGTGCAAAGCCGCCGAGACGGCCTGCATCGCCGCCGATATCGAGCAGTTCGCAGACGGCTACCAGACCATGGTCGGTGAGCGCGGCGTGACCCTCTCCGGCGGGCAGAAGCAGCGCGTGGCCATCGCGCGCATGCTGACGAAAAAGACGCCCATTATGGTCTTCGACGATTCGCTCTCCGCCGTCGACACCCAGACGGATGAGAAGATCCGCACGGCGCTCGGCCGCGATCTTGCCGGCACGACCACGATCATCATCTCCCACCGCATTACAACGCTGATGGACTGCGATAACGTTCTGGTCCTCGAGCACGGCAAGCTCCTGCAGTACGGCCCGCCGCAGACGCTTCTGCAGGCGGACGGCCTGTTCCGCCAGATCTACGACATGCAGATGTCCATCGGAGAGGAGGAGCCGGCATGAAGCGAGAAGAAAAGAAGGGCCTGCCGTTCTTCGGCATCCCGAAGCTGGCCCCGTATCTGAAGCCCTACCGGATGCTGTTTTTCTGGATGGTGACCATGGGCGGGATCGGCAGCGCCATGGACGCGGTCATCCCCCTGTTCCAGCAGCACGCCATCGACCATTTTATCGCGGACAAAACCATGCAGGGCGTCGGCGGCTGGCTGGCACTGTACATTCTGGTCATGATCATTCAGACCGCGACGAACTACATTTCCGCCTACGGCGCGTGCAGGGCCGAGCTCTATATCGGCCGCGACTTAAAACGCGAGACGTTCAACCATCTGCAGACACTGTCCTTCTCCTACTTCAACCAGAACAGCGTCGGCTATACCCACGCGCGCGTCATGTCCGATACCGACCGCATTGCAAGCACACTGGCCTGGGGTCTGATGGAGGGCGTGTGGTACATCGCGTATCTGCTGCTGGCGATCGTGATGATGTTTGCGCTCAACTGGAAGCTGGCGCTGTGTGTGATGGTCATTGTGCCGGTGCTGGTGATCTCGGGCGGGTATTTCCAGAAAAAGCTCGTCTTCTTCCACCGCCGCGTGCGCGAGCAGAACTCGAAGATCACCGGCGCGTTCAACGAGGGCATCACCGGCGCGAAGACCACCAAAACGCTCGTGATCGAGGATAAGGTCGAGCGCGAGTTTGACGGCCTCACCGGCGAGATGAAGCGCATGAGCGTGCGCGCCATGCACTTCCGCAGTGTCTTCATGTCGACGACGGCCTTCGCCGCCTCCGTCGCGCTGGCGATCGTCCTCTGGCGCGGCGGCATCATCACGAAAAACGGCGTGATGCTCATCGGTACGCTCTCCGTGTTCATGAACTACGCGCAGGGCATGATGGAGCCGGTGCAGTGGCTCGTGCAGGTCATGTCGTCGCTCGTCAACGTGCAGGTCAACGTCGAGCGCTTCACCAAGCTCATGGAGACCGAGTCCGACGTGCGCGACACGCCGGAAGTCACGGAGAAATACGGCGACGCCTTCCACCCGAAGAAGGAAAACTGGGAGCCGCTCTACGGCGATATCGAGTTCCAGGACGTCACCTTCCGCTACCCCGACGGCAGCGAGAACGTGCTGGAGCACTTCAGCCTCAAGGTCCCGCAGGGCACGAACGTCGCCATCGTCGGCGAGACCGGCGCGGGCAAATCCACGCTCGTGAACCTCGTCTGCCGCTTCTTTGAGCCGACGGAGGGCCGCGTGCTCATCGACGGCCGCGACGCGCGCGCGCGCAGCCAGCTCTGGCTGCACTCCAACATCGGCTACGTGCTGCAGACGCCGCACCTGTTCTCCGGCACGGTCCTGGAAAACCTGCGCTACGGCCGTCCCGACGCGACAATGGATGAGATCGAGGCCGCGGTCAAGGCCGTCTCGGCCGACCAGATCATCGCAAGACTGCCGGACGGCTATGATTCCGACATCGGCGAGGGCGGCAACACCCTCTCCACCGGCGAAAAGCAGCTGCTGTCCTTTGCCCGCGCGCTGCTGGCCGACCCGCGCATCTTCGTGCTGGACGAGGCGACGAGCTCCGTCGACACCGTGACCGAGCAGCTCATCCAGAACGCCATCGAGAAGGTCATGACCGGCCGCACCTCCTTCATCATCGCCCACCGCCTGTCGACCATCCGGCGCGCGGACGTGATCCTGGTCGTGCATGACGGCAAGATCATCGAGAGCGGCACCCACCGCTCCCTCATGTCCGCCCGCGGCCCCTACTACCGCCTCTACACCCGCCAATACCGCGAAGAACAGACAAAATCGATGATGGACTAATACATCTTTCATTGCGGCTTCGTAAAAACCGAAAAAATGCTGCAGGTCCAAAGACCTGCAGCATTTTTTTATAAGGAGAAATCAAAATGAACTGTGTATTTGACAAAATCCTGTGGTTTCAGCGTAACAATATGGTTATTTGCGCGTTCCTCTGCACGGCCATGGATCGTCGTGTTAGCAGGTTCAAATCCTAAGACATAATCCCCTTCGCCGAATTGCCGCCAATGGATCAGGTGATCAAGGTTTTCTGAATAACGGACAGTCACAGCCAGATTCTGTTGCTCAACCTGATTTTGAACTGTGAAGCTGCAGAAACCATGATCCGGCTGTAAATGCTGCAGATAGATCTGTTCGGCAAAATTCTTGGTCGGAGCATCGCAGCCATCAATGTCTGTGAGCCCACGGATATGGGAGGCATCGTTGTAGCACTCAGCGGAAACCTGATGATGGAAATCAACTTTCGCAGAGGGGGAAACGAGCGGGAAACCGAAATTGATATGATAGGATGTCAGAAGCGGCGTTTCATACCAGCTCTCGTTCGAGATAATATCTTCGACTGTAATCTGGGCACTGTCAAGCCAACTGGTTACTTTTCTGCGCAGAACAAGCCGCTGGCCAAGCGCCATGCTTTCACGGACCGTACCTTCAAAAACCATGCAGTAGCGATCGCCGACCCATTCGCCGCGAGCCAAAACCGTTTCTGCCGGGGTGTTCGAGATCCGGCCGTGCAGACCATGCTGACACGCGCTTCCATTCCAACTGTGACGGGCATATCGGCAATTTTTCCGGCTTCGATAAACTCCTCTGCACCGGCAGTTGTGTCGTGATCGATGATACCAGCAGTGCACAACCCTTCTGCTTTTGCTGCAAAAACAGCAGCGGCAGGGGAGTAGGGAGAGAAGGAATACGTGGTGTGGATGTGGCAGTTGATATAAACGGGATTTGCTTCCGGGAACGATGCGGTCTGAACAGCCTTCTGCAGGTTCTCCAGACGTTCTTCACGTGTCGGTGCGTTCAACGCCTGCAGAGTCGCGATGTCGATCATGTTGGTATCCTCCGCCTTATTTCAGCATCAGCTGACCGCCAGCGACAGGCACAGCCTGGCCGGTCTCATAGTCCTGGCCGATAATATAGAAGATGCTCCATCATGCTTATCTACGTATTCTCTCACGGGGCTTACAGAGTTGTGCGAGCGGGGAACGTAAATCATAATTCCCGGCAATGTCGCTGTCAAAAATGGCGCAATAATGTTTCGTCATTTGGAGTGTAGAATGTCCGAGCAGATGTTGGAGCGTAAAAGCATCGCCGCCGCAGTCCATCAGATATTTCCGGGCGAAAGTATGGCGGAAAATGACCTGCTTGCGTTCAAAATCCACATCGCGGTTTTGGATATTTCGAATTGTACCCGCTCGACAACCGCAATTCACAAGGAAGTTGATAATGACCCAGTTACGGTATTTGCAGAAATCACAGTTGCGCGCTGGCTTTTGGAGCAGGAGCATCAATTCCGCGTCCGTGTAGGTTTCTTTTACGGTTTCCTTGTCCTTGTAATTTGCCATTTCCAGCTCTGTGTAGCCTGCTTTTCTTGCCCAGTTCAGGAATGTACGGAACACGCGCAGATAACTGCTGATGGAGTTGTGCGCTAACCCGCTCTGACGCATGGAAATGACCATATTGTCTAAATCCTCTTTTGTCAGTGTGGCGAGCGGGGCGGAGAAATCCAAATGCTTTTGGAGCGAATGAAGATGGGAATGATAGTTCCGAATGGTTTTATTGCTGACCCCTTTTGCGGTTTGCGACGCAACGAAGCGTTCAAAAATCTCCGCGACAGTCTGATTGTTCGACTGTCTAAATAATTGTTTTCTGGACATCAAAAACGGACACCCTGCCTTTCGTAAAATGGACAAAAAGGCAGGGTGTCCGACTGTTTTCAAGCGTTGGGAGAAAAACCAAAATGCAAACCAATGAAATGCTTGCATTTTGGAAAGGAGAAGCGACGGAACGGGTGAGAGATGGCTTTATCAAAAATAAACTTGCAATCCAGCGAAGCGATTGCAAGTTTAAACGAAGAAAGACCTTTGCTGTCGAGGCGGGCGCACCCTGTGCGGCTGCCTGACATCCAAAGGTCATTTCTGAGTGGTGACCCGCCGGAGATTCGAACTCCGGACACCCTGCTTAAAAGGCAGGTGCTCTGCCGACTGAGCTAGCGGGTCAAGTGGCAGGGATGGCAGGATTCGAACCTACGCATACAGGAGTCAAAGTCCTGTGCCTTACCGCTTGGCGACATCCCCGTGTGCGCGATTCGGCAAAAATCCTGTATAAAAAAAGAAAATGGGGTGAGTGAAGGGACTCGAACCCTCGGTCTTCAGAGCCACAATCTGACGCGTTAACCAACTACGCTACACCCACCATATATTCTCTTTTTGCTGACTGCCTACCTTCCGGTGCGGCATGGTACGCCAGGAGGGACTCGAACCCGCGACCTACTGCTTAGAAGGCAGTTGCTCTATCCAGCTGAGCTACTGGCGCATAATGGAGCGGGTGACGGGAATCGAACCCGCGTCCCCAGCTTGGAAGGCTGGTGCCCTAGCCGTTGTGCTACACCCGCGGCACTCTGACAAATTCAGCCTTAGAATCATACCATATCAGGGCCGGAGTGTCAAGGGCTTTTTTGCTTTTTTGGGGCTTTGCTGCTCATCTGGCGCTGCTCGGCGGCTGGCCGAACTGGCGGCGGTAGGCGCGGCAGAATGCGGAGTAATCTCCGAAGCCGCAGGCGCTGGCCGCCTGCAGAATGGGCGTCCCGGCGGCGATCTGCTCGCGCGCGAGGGCGAGGCGCTTGCCGGTCAGATACGCATGGACAGTATAGCCCGTCTCGGCGCGGAAGCGGCGCATCATGTGGTATTTGCTGATATAGAACCGGGCGGCCAGATCGTCGATGGAGATCTGCTCGGTCGGGTTCTGAGACAGGTACTGCATGATGGCGGCGATCTTTTCGTCGGCCGCGAGGCTCGGGACGGCCTGCGGCTGCGCGTCCATGCTGCGCCGGAGCAGGATCAGCAGCTGCACCAGAATGGCTTGGGCGAGCGCGCTCTGGCCGAAGCCAGGCTGCTGCGCCTGCTCGAGATTGGCGAGCGTCTGCCGCAGCGCCTGCCGGTCGTCCTGCGGGCGCAGGACGAAGCGGAAGCTCGTCTTGGCCAGCGTGAAGCAGCTGTCGAGCGGGCAGTCCGCCCCACCCGCGCGGGACAGAAACTCCGCCGACAGATACAGGATCACGCGCTCATACGGCGCGCCCGGCGCGGCCTCCGGCCGGTGGACGCAGCCCTGCGGGACCAGGATCACGTCGCCCGCCTCGAGCGGATAGCTCCGCCCTTCGAGTCCGTAGCTCGACGTACCGCCGAGGAAGAAGATCAGCTTGTGGAAGGTATGGTAGTGCCAGTCGAGCTGTTCCTCCATCGCGCCCTTGAGGTGAAAGAGCCGAAAATCCTCGCGCAGATAGCCCCGCTGCGCATATTCCTGCTGCTCCATGCCGCGCCCCCTCTGCCAACGTTCAAAAGGCGCTGTGGGAGGCCCGCAGCGCCTGCGATCTCAAATTCAGTCCATATATCTTGCGATATATTCCGGAGCCTCCGCCGCCTCGCCTGCGATGGTCAGAGTGAAGGCCACGCTGTTTTCCGCGGAAAAGACGCTGCACCAATCCAGGAAATTCTCGGTCTCCTTCGGATCGCTGCTTTGCGCCAGCTTATACAAATTGTCCATGAAAATATGCGTAATGTCAAAGTTCCCCGCGTGCAGACCGCTGATAAAGCCGCGCAGGAACGGATAACCGCCGTAAGCGTATTCCTTGATGTCGATGAGCCGAACCTTGTGGTCGACGTCGAAGCGCAGTGTATCGCCCTTCTCGATGCAGACGATGCTGCCGGATTCGCGCTGAACTGCCTGATTGAGAGCACCGATGAGCAGCTTCGTCTTGCCGGAGCCTTCGGGGCCCATCATAATATTGACCATACGGGCATTCCTCCTTTTCTCCTGTGGTCACTTTCATTGTACCAGCTTTCCGCCGGAAACACAAGAACTTACTTGTGAAAAGATTGTAAATGGTCCGCCGCGCTGCGGCTCATTCCGCGCTTTTCTGCAGCAGTGCGGCCGTCTGCGCGCGGGTGGGCGAGGAAAATTTCCGGTCGAAGGGCGAAAGCCCGTCCGTCGCGGCGCACAGCGCCGCCGTCAGCTCGAAGAAATAAAACAGTTCGCCGAGCTGCGGCGCGTCCAGCGTCTGGGCTGAAAGCACGATCAGCGGCACGTCGAGCGACGCGTGCGTCTGCACGAGCGCGTCGAACATCGCGCCGTCCGCCTCGTCCACCGCGTGGCCAGAGAGATAGCCGAGCCCATCGTAGTCCTTCCAGTCGAGCTCGATCTTACGCTTTCTGGCCGGCAGCGGCACGCGCAGGAAGGTCTCGAACGCGCTCCGGCTCCCGGCGAGCATCGCATCCATCGCGTCCAGGCTCCCCGGCAGCTCCGCCGGGACCGGCAGCACACCGTAGCCGCCGCGGCAGCTGCGCCGGGCGGTATTGCCCGCGAGCCAGCGGGCGAAGGGCAGCAGCGCAGGCTCAAACACGCCCAGAAATTCCGTCCTCCGCGCCCGGAGCTCCAGCGCGTGCCGCGCGCCGGCGTACATCCAGGCGGGGTTTTCAAATGCGCGCAGGTCATAGTCGTGATACGCCTGCTCCGCGCCCTCGAGCAGGGCCAGCGGCTC
>OLPA01003534.1_pt1 | contig 10549 bp, 6 predicted proteins | sample 1672811 | NCBI WGS metagenome assembly OLPA01 (sample SAMEA3136726, study PRJEB25190) | human gut metagenome | biome: human gut; feature: human-associated habitat; material: faeces | place: Austria | collected 2013
GGCAGAAAAAGAGTCCAGCGCAGCCTGTGCCGTCTGCACTTCGGTGCTGTCTGCACCCAGTGTGTTGGACGCGGTGGTGATGATGTTGGCGGCCGTGTTGAGCCGTGTGGTCAATTCCTCATTCAGGGCATAGCCGCTGTCTGCGGCCACGCCAGTGGTGAACCCGTTCTTCACCGTGTCGTACTTTGCCCGGAGCTTCGCCCCGCCAAAGCCGAAAAAGCAGGCCAGCATCACCACGATGCAAAGCGCCGCGGCCACGGCCTGCTTGCCCAGCGCGGCGGGCAGGGCGCGGGCGATGTGCGTACCGGCCTTTTTCTTGAGCGCCTTGCTCATGCGGGAAACCGGGCGGGTCAGCGCGAAGGGATAGAACACGTAGTCGCGCATCCACGCGCCCAGACTGATGTGCCAGCGCCGCCAGAAATCGCCGAGGGATACGGAGAAATACGGCCGCTTGAAGTTCGGCGCAAGCTGTATGCCGAAGAGCTGGGCGATGCCCGTCACCAAATCAATGCCGCCGGAAAAATCCGCGTATTGCTGGAGGGAGTAAAACAGCACGCCGACGACGATGACCGCGCCGCCGTAGGCGCTCTGGTTGCCGAAAACCGCTTCCACCAGCGACAGGGCACGGTCGGCGATCACCTTTTTCTTGAACCATCCCCAGAGCATCAGCAGCAGGCCGCGCTCGATACCGTCAAGGTCAAAGCGGTGCGGCGTGACGAGCTGGCTTTCGAGCTGGTCAAAGCGCGCAATCGGCCCCTGAATCAACTGCGGGAAGAAGGAGACGAACAGCGCGAACTTCGCCGGGTTCTTCTCCGGGGCGTATTTGCCGTTGTAGACGTCGATCAGGTAGCCCATCGACTGAAAGGTATAAAAGCTGATGCCCAGCGGCAGAACCAGCCCCAGCGACGGCGCGCTGCCGCCCAGCAGCGACGCGCCCCACGCCATTACGGGGTTCATATACTTGAGCACGGCCAGCACGCCGAAATTCAGCAGCAGCACCGCGAAAAACCAGACGCGCTGGCGCGAGCGCGTCCTGGCCTTTTGAGCCTTTTTCGCCTCGGCGGTCAGCTCGGCCTTGTGCTCGCGCAGGTAGGCCTTTCCGCTTTCGCCGACGCGGGCGATGACCAGCGCGCCCGCCCATGTCGTCAGCGTCGTCAGGGCGATGAAGGGCAGGGCGGACAGGCCGCAGGTCAGATAAAACCCGTAGCTGAGCAGCAGCAGCAGCACCCAGCGCAGGCGCAGCGGGCAGACGTAATACAGCGCCGCGCCGACAAAGGCGACAGCCAGCAGGACGGTAAGCGACATGACAGTTTCCTCTCTTTATCCAATGAAAAATCAGGGCAAATCAATCCAATTTATAACTATATCATGGGCGATTCGGAGTGTCAAGAAAAGCGGGATAAAAAAATGAATTGTCATCCTCCCCGCGCGATGCTATAATAAGGTAATATGTGACAAAATCATCGGAGGAATCGACATGCTCACAAGGAAATCGCCCTTCGCGCAGGGGGAAAACGACAGAACGATCATGCAGGACGGCTTCAGCGCGCCGGTGGAAAGCGCGCCGCGTCAGCGCTTTTCCTCAGCCTGCGCGATGGTCGGGCGGCGCGTGATGGATTTTTCCGATAACGGGGATGGAACGCTGACCGCCGTGCGCTGCGTCGATCGGCAGGCGGATGATCTGGATATCCAGTTCGAGGCGGGCGCGTGCCCGGTGGTGGCCATCGCGCCGCGCGCGTTCGAGGGATGCGCCGCGCTGCGCCGGGTCATCCTGCCGGAGAGCCTGCGGCAGATCGGCGAAATGGCGTTTTCCGGCTGCTCGCATCTGCGGCTGCTGACCATCCCCGGCGGGGTGCAGCGCGTGGGCACGCTGGCCTTCGCCAAATGCAGCCAGCTCGAACGGGTGCGCATCGAGCCGGGCGTCGTGCAGCTTGGGCCGAGCTGCTTTTCCAAATGCGCGGCGCTCAAGCGGGTGGAAATGCCCGCCAGCGTCACGCAGATCGGCGGCGGCGCGTTCTTCGGGTGCAGCAAGGAGCTGAGGCTCTACGGCGCGGAGGATGCGCCCGCGGCGCAGTACGCCCGGCTCAACGGGCTGACGTTCGATTTCCAGAGCTGGAAGGACGACGAGGAGCTCGTGCTCCGCGAGGAGGAGGACGGCACGCTGACCGTTTTGGGCGCGCGGCAGGCCGCGCCGCACCGCATCGAAATTCCGACGGAAATCTGCGGCAGGCGCGTGGCGGCGATTGCGCCGAAGGCATTTTTTGCCAGCGGCACGCTGGAGCAGCTCGTCGTGGGCGGCGGCGTTCGCGAAATCGGCGAGAGCGCTTTTGCGAATACGGCGCTGAAGACCGCTGAAATGAAGAACGTAGTCACCATCGGCGCGGGCGCGTTTGCCAACACCGCACTGACGAGCGTCGAACTGCCGCAGGCCGCCGCCATTGGGGAGGGTGCGTTTGAGGGTTCCGCACTGGAGAGCGTGCGCCTGAGCGCCTCCGCTTCCGTGGGCGAGAGAGCCTTCGCGAACACAAAGCTGAAACAGCTGGTCATTCCCACCGCCGGCAGCTTCCCGCTTTCCGCCGTCGAGGGCACGAGTGCCGAGCTGCGTCTGCCCGCCGACGCGACCGATGAGCAGCTTGCCGCGTGGAACGAGACACTCCAGCGCCCGTGGTACGACCCCATGCTGCGCGAGGGCGAAGTAAGCAAATTCGTAAAGATGCCCTTCGAGCCAACTCCCGCCGAGAACTTTGAGTTTGATCCGGATACCGGTCTGATCGCCGCCTACGTCGGAACTGACGTGGATGTGGTCGTGCCGCGCGAAATCAACGGCGTAACCGTGGTAGGCTTCAAAAACTACAACGCCTTTGACGCGTGCCATGACTATACAGACTCCTCCGTGGCGAGTGACCGTACCGAGTGGGTGCGCCTGCGCACGCTGGTGCTGCCCGAAACAATCAAAGAGCTGCCGGACATGATGCTCGCCTACTGCCAGCAGCTGGAGACCTTCGTCTGCTACGCGCCCCTGGAGAGCACCGGCGGCAATCAGTTTATGCTCTGCCGTAGCCTGAACAACGTAATCTTCGTCAACGGCGTGCGTGAAATCGACAACTACGCCTTCGACAGCGCGGGGCCGCTGGGCAACCTGTACTTTGGCGAGCATCTCATAAGGATCGGCCAGCAGGCGTTCAATTTTGCCGGCCTCAGTTCCTTCGTCGCCGACGCGGAGCGTGTGGAATACGGCGCGTTTACTGAATGCAAGAACCTGACCAGCCTGCACTTCACCAGCAAGATGAAGGACTTCGGCGAAAACTGCATCGTCAACTGCCCGAACCTTGCCGAAATCTGCTTCGACGGCTGCGATTTGACCGCGTCCCCCATGGGACTGATGATGAACGTCGCGCCCAAGCTGACCGTGCGCGTGCCCGAAGGCATGAGCGAAGAAAACCTCAGGCACGCTCAGAATTGCCAGAGCTGGAGCGAAAACCGCAGCGAAGTTACCGTAATCACCGAGCCATGCGCCCACGCGAAGCCCACGCTGCCCGATTTGCCTGCGCTGCTCCCCACCCTGAAGCTGGATGCGAGCGTGGAAACCGCCGCGCCCGCGCAGCCCGGCACGTTAGACGCGGCTGAACCCGAAATTGCGCCTGAACCCACCCCCATTCCCGAACCTGTCGCGCAGAACGCTGGCATTCCCGATGAATATCTGGGCGTGTGGTACGGCGTGCGCATGGAGATAGGGGGTACACCCTATCCGCTGGCTGACATGGGGCTGGATGTGACCTTCACCCTCGGCGCGGACGGTGCGGCTGAAATGAACACGAACGGCGACGTGGACAGCATCCATTGCGCCATGCAGGACGGCGTGCTCATGGCGGACGGCATATCGTTCACGCTGCAGGACGCGCTCCTCACGGTTTCCATGGACGACGTGACCATGGCGTTCAGCCGCGAGAAGCCGGAAGCCTCAAGCACGGCCGTCCCAAGCATCAACGAAAGCGCCATTATCGACGATTTCAGGGGCTTCTGGACGCTTGCGCGCGTCACAGCGGACGGCATCACGCTGCCCGCTGAAGCCGCTGAAATGGCGGGGGATACGCTGGTCATTTACGGCACTACCTGCGACCTGACCCTGCATGGTACGACGCTGGACGGTCTGTCCTGCCGCATGGACGACTTTACGCTGCTCATCTCCATCCTGAACGGCGAGACTGCCGTCACGCTGCGCGAGGATGGAACGCTCAGCCTTGAAATGAGCGACCTTACCCTGTGGTACGAGCGTACCGGCGATGCCCCCGAAGCGGCCGCCGAACCAACTGCGGAATTCAATCCCGCCGTCACGCCCGAACCCGCCGCCGGCGCCGAGATTATGCTGGAAAAGAAGTACGTCATGACCGACGCGGATGTAAGCGGCTACAACATGACCGCCGCGCAGCTGGGCAATTATGAGTATTCCCTTCTCTTCCATGAGGACGGCACCGTCAAATTGGTCATAGCAGGCGCGGATATTCCCGGTCTCACATGGGTCTTTGGCAAAGCGCCCACGGAAGCGGGTGAGGTCGACGGCATTGTCATCGACTATTACACACAGGCGCTGTACATCGTGCCCACGGAAAAAGGCTGCGATATGGACTATTTCGGCTCTATGCTGATTCATTTTGCGCCGGAAGAATCCGCAAAATAATGTCGTTTCTGAATGAAGCACTGCGCTGTGCTACGCGGAACGAGCGACCGTCATTTCTTTTCATTGATCAAACAAAAAGAGGAGGATTTTCCCCCATGAAGAAAATAATCGTTTTCCTGTTGACCGCACTGCTGATGTTTTCCGTGGCCTTCGCCGATTCTGTTCCGATGAGCAAAGAGGATCAAATGGCCAGTCTGGTGAAGAATTTTCTGGAAGAAAATGAATTCCCCTATGAATATGACGACTATACCTTCACCGTGCCCTTTTCCGTCGATAACTCGATGGAGTACGCCTTTATAACCGTTTATATCTACGATGATATGCTGTCCGTGTCCGTGGACGCGCCGATTCACGGAACCCGGGAGGTCTTTGAAAAGATGGCCGTGTTCACCACGCTGGTCAACAACGAGATCTACTATGCACAGTTCCGCCTCGATCTGGATGGAGACGAATTCTATATCTCCTGCCGCTCCTGCAACCTGGTGGAGGATGTTCTCCCCGGTGAGAACGAGCTGTTCTACCTGTTCGCCATGCCGCACAGCTATATGGAAGATTACGGCGACGGCATCGTGGCGGTACTAAGCGGCGGCGATCCCTACGAAGCATTTGAAACCTGTCAGACGGCGGTAGACGCGCAATGACAAACATCACCAATCCATACTTGAGCGCAAAGGCATTCGTCAAGAAAAAAACGGATATTCCCGTTGTGCTGGTCTGTGCCATTTTTGCGGCGGCGACCGTCTCCGCGACGATAACGATGTTTTCGCAGGGGAAAACGCTGTCCGGCGTGATGGGTATTTTCCTATTCGCTGCGCTCATAACGCCTGTCTTTCGCATTCTTCGCCATGCATACCGCAGAGCCTGCGCGCGCCGTATCGCAGGCGCGCTGCTCCCGCTGACCGAAGAAAGCCTGACCTTTGACCAGCTGGGCACGGTTCTCTCCTCCAGCAGAGCCCTTGAGCAGCTTAGATCGCTCATCGGCACGGGATACCTGCAAAACCTGCAGATTAACGCTGCGACGCGCACGGTTGCGCTGTACACGCCAGAGGGCACATTCGTGCAGTGGATCTGCCCCGGCTGCGACGCGAAGAACAGCGGCCGACGCGGCAGCGCGCCGCGCTGCACATACTGCGGTCAGCCATACGCAAAATGACAGCCAGCCCCCCGGCGTTCACGACAGCAAGAAAATGGTCAATTTCTGCGCCAAGCCGGGGAATATAGCACAATTTTCAAGCATCGCCAATTGTGCGCAAATGCAAACGCGCCCGCCAGCCTTTCCGCTGACGAGCGCGTTCTGTTTTTATACTATTTTCAAATTCGCCGCGCAGGATTTCATACTATTTCCAGATAAGAATGCGCCAAGATGCGCCGCGAATTTTTCATTCTGGCTAACGTGAATGAAACGCAGCGTAGCAGCGCTACGCTAAGTGGAATGAGCGGACGCCAGAAGGGAAAAGGCGCAAGCAGATGGCGCAGTTGAATCTGGAAATCGTATCACGCCCGCAGGGAATCTCACTGCCCCGCCGCCGGCGTCGGCAGCGGCTCCGGCGTGCGGTCATCCGCCGCGACCTCCGGCGTGGGCGTCGCCGACAGTTCCTCCGCATACAGCAGATTCAGCGTCTTGACATCCGCCGTCCCCGTCGCGGACAGCCCATTCGCCTTCTGGAACGCTTTCACCGCGTTCTGCGTGCCCGCCAGGAACGTGCCGGAGCACTTGCCCGAATAGTAGCCAAGATCCGTCAGCTTCCGCTGCATCCAGTACACATCCTCGCCGGAGCTGTTCACTTTCAGCGTCCGGAAGGGCTGCGGCGGCATCGCCCCGGCGCGGTAATCCGGCTCGGCGGTCGGCTGCGGCGTGACGTAGGGCAGCATGTTCTTCGTGTTCAGCGAGGGCAGCTTCAGCGCGGCGCGGAGTTCCGGGTCAGCGGGCATATCGGCGCGAATCGTAACGACCGTCCCTGCCCCGCAGTTGTTGTAAATCCACTTCGCATCCGCAACGGTCAGGCGAATGCACCCGTGCGACGCGCGCTTGCCGAGGTTCTTGTAGGACTTGACCGATAAATCCATGGTATTGACCGTGTTGTAAATGACGGAATGAAACGCAATGGACGAGTTGATGCGCGTCCAGTACTGCGCGTGGCTGCCCCACTCCGGGAAGTAGCACCAGCGCGCCGTGCGCCCGTTGAGTGTGAATGTGCCGATATCCGACGGATTCTTGCGCGTGCCGGTGGAGCAGAGCATCTGCCGCACAACAACGGTGTAATCACCGTTTTCGTCGCGCCCGTAGACGGTCGTCACCTGATTGTTGACGTCCACCGTGATGGCAAACGGCACAGGCGTCGGTTCGGGCGTAGGCTTCGGATCATCAGCCGCGGCACGCACATCCGGGTCGTTGAACAGCGCGTTCCATGTGTTTTCGCCCACGATGCCATCCACGCTCAGCGCGTTCTGCTGCTGGAATGCCTTCACCGCGTTGCGCGTGTGCCCCAGAAAATTGCCGCTGATGTTGCCGGAATAGTACCCCAGTTCCGTCAGGCGGGTCTGCACGAGCTTGACTTCTTCGCCCTTGGACTTGTTGTATTGCAGTTTCTTGACGAACGCCACCGTCGGCGCGGGCGTCGGTGTGGTGGTTTCATCCGAGAGGTGCATTCCGGGCGTGGGCGACGGGGTGGGCGTCGCCGCGGCGGACGAATCCCGGCTGATGGCATCACCGCTGAACAGGCGTTCCAGCGTCTGCACATCCGCTTCGCCCGTAATCGGCAGGGCATTCGCCGTCTGGAACAGGCGGATGGCTTCCTGCGTCGCGGGCAGATAGCGCCCGGAAATCTTGCCCGTGTAGTAGCCCAGCGCCATCAGGCGAATCTGCGCCTGCCGCACGTCCTCGCCCACGCATCCCAGCCGCAGCGGGCGATAATCCGCCGCATAGATGGCTTCCTGCGTCGCTTTGTCCGCCACGCCCGTCACCGCAAGGGCAAAATCTCGCTGGAAATCCTCCACCGCGGTTCTGGTCGCCTCGCCGTAGCGCCCGGTTACGTCGCCGCTGTAATAGCACAAATCCGTCAGCGCGGTTTGCAGGGCGGACACGTCGTCGCCCTCATCATTCAGGGTCAAATCGCGCGTGATGTTCGCCGCGCCCTCCGTCCACTCCACGCTGTCATCCGGCACGGCCTCCCCCGCATCCTCCGCCGACGCGAAGGGCAGTATCATCATCACCGCCAGCAGGAGCGCCGCCAGCGTTCGTTTCCACAAAGGCATCAAAAGCACCTCGTTCATGCTGATATTCAGGGATACGATTCTATTGTACTGGTTTTTCGCGCAGTTTGCAAGCGGATTTTTCCCCACGCGAAAGGCTGCCAAGCGTCCTGCGCCTGACAGCCCTGCGGCTATTGCCATAGGAAGTTATTTTTTCAGCGACACCTTGTGTGACTCCTGATTTTCGTCGTCCGCTTCCGGCTTAAGTGCTTCTGCCGGAACATTCTGCGCTTGCAGCTTCTCCAGCTTTTCGGCGATGGCCTGCATGTTGGCGGCGATGCTGCGGATGTTCTCGTCGCGCGTTTCCTCCACCCACGGCGAACCATCCGCCGGACGGAGCGAATCAACGCCGATTCGAATGAAGTCAATCAGCGCCCAAATGCCCGCGCCGCCCGCGGTAAGCAGCTTCAACACGCCCAATGCTGTGTAGCCAAGGTAGGAGCGGTCAACGCCGAAGAGCCCCGTGAATCAAGCCCAGCAGCCGAAGCACCACCGCCAGCACGATAAATGCCCGATTCAGCCCTTTTCTTTGAATTTCCACGTCATTTCCTTCCCTCGTGATTCCTTACTTTCATTCTACCCTCCCCTCAAAAAAAGTCAAGCGTTCTCTTTTTGAATAATATAATTTTGGCATTCCTAACAAAAGCATCCCAAATTGTTGTGGAACTTCACAAGAGGATTCCGCTGCTTGCGCCATCCGGGCAGCAAAAAAGACTGCCCACACTCGGCAGACAGCCTTGCTTCTGGTAAGCCCTTCATCAATATCGGTAGTTATACTGATAGCTGCTGAACCCATCCATGATCGACACGCCCATCACCATTCCAGCAATCGACAGGATAACCACTACCAGCACCATGCACCAGTAACCGCGCGCAAAGTTGCGGCGGTTCAGGTTGTCGTCACTCAGCGCAAAGGCGATGGCGAGAATCCAGCCAATGACCGGAAGCGTGAACAGGAGGCCATAGCCCACATACGCCCACGGCGACAGCAGTCGATACTGATTGTTTTCGTTCTCACTCATGCGAAAAGCCTCCTTTTTCATCAGGCGGATTTGCCCGCCGTGATACCCCTTTCAGTTTTCCCTTACTCCTGATAGTCCTGCAGCGACACCGACACCATCCGGCTCACGCCCTGTTCCTCCATCGCCACCCCGAACAGGCTGTTGCAGCGCTCCATCGTCCCCTTGCGGTGTGTCACGACGATAAACTGCGTTCCCTTCGAGTATTCCTTCAAATAATCCGCGTAATACCCGATATTTGCGTCATCCAGCGCAGCTTCAATCTCGTCCAGAATGCAGAACGGCGTGGGCTTCAATTTCAGCATCGCGAACAGAATCGCAATGGCCGTCAGCGCGCGTTCCCCGCCGGAGAGCAGCGATAAGAGCTGCAATTTCTTTCCCGGCGGCTGGGCGTTGACCTCGATGCCGCAGTTCAGCGGGTCGTCGGGATCCATCAACTTCAGTTCCGCGTGACCGCCGCCGAACAGGCGCGTGAACGTCTCGGCGAAATACCCCTGCATCTTCGAGAAGTTCTCGACGAATGTAGAACGCATCTGAATCAGCAGCCGCTCAATGAGTTCGCGCAAGTCCATTTCCGCGCGCTTCAAGTCCTGCTGCTGGGCGGTCAGGTCGTCCACGCGCGCCTTGGTTTCGGCGTATTCCTCCACCGCCCCAACGTTGACCGTCCCCAGCGCGCGAATCTGCCCTTGCAGCTCGGCGGCGCGGCAGTCGCTTTCCTTCTCGTCGAAGGGCGTGCGGCGGAATTCCTCTGCCCCGGCATAGGTCAGCTTGTAGGTGTCCCAGATGCGGTTTTGCAGATTCTTCTGGTCGCCCTCGATGCGCGCCTTCGCCAGCTCGGTCTTGTGCAGCTTCTCGCTGTCACGGTTGTAGGCTTCGTGCAGGTTTTCCATGTCGCTGAGGATGTCGCGCAGGTCACTTTGCGCCTGTGAACGTCGCTGCTCGATGGCCTGCGCGGCGCTCTCCTGCCGCAGCTGCTCCTTCTGGCGGCGGGCGGATTCGGCTTCCTCGCGCTTCATGTCGTTCTCGTCAATGGCATCCAGTTCGTCCATCTCGTGCAGCAGCTGTTCGCGGCGCTCCTGTTCGCGGAGGATTTGCGCCTGATCCTGCTGCGCGTGGGCTTCGTCGCGCTCCAAGTCGCTTAAGCCGTGGCGCAGGTCGGACAATTGCAGCGTGCGCACCATCAGGCGGTCGTTTTCCGCGCTGGCTTCCGCGCGCGCCTTGACCAGCGCATTCTGCATTTCAATGGTCTTTTGCTCCATCGCGCTCTGGTCGCCCTGCGCGCCCGTGCGCTGATGTTCAATGGTCTCCAGCTGCTGGCGAATGTCCTCCAGCGACTGATGCAGCTGCACGCGCGCCTGCTCAGTCTCCTGCATCCGCTGTAAATGGGTGTTCAGGTCGGCGGATACGCTTTCGCGGCGCGCCTGTTCGCGGGCGACGGCAATCTCCTGCTGATGCAGGGCATTCACCGCGTCGCTGACCTTCTGCCGCTTTTCCTGCGCCGTCTGCTGACGCTGCGTCAGTTCCTGACGGCACTTGTCCAGTTCCGCGCGCCCGGTTTGCAGCTTCGCGGTCAATTCCTTCAGTTCACGCTCGCGGCTGA
>OLPA01003539.1_pt1 | contig 10534 bp, 10 predicted proteins | sample 1672811 | NCBI WGS metagenome assembly OLPA01 (sample SAMEA3136726, study PRJEB25190) | human gut metagenome | biome: human gut; feature: human-associated habitat; material: faeces | place: Austria | collected 2013
TGGTGGGCGGCTCCAGCCGTATCCCCGCCGTGGTGGAGGCCGTGAAGAGTTTTACCGGCAGCGAGCCGTTCAAGGGCATCAACCCCGATGAGTGCGTGGCCATGGGCGCCGCCCTGCAGGCAGGCGTGCTGACCGGCGACGTGAAGGGCCTGCTGCTGCTGGACGTGACCCCCCTGTCCCTGGGTATCGAGACCATGGGCGGCGTGTGCACCCGTCTGATCGAGCGCAACACCACCATCCCCGTCAAGAAGAGCCAGATCTTCTCCACCGCCGCCGACAACCAGACCTCCGTTGAGGTCAATGTCCTGCAGGGCGAGCGTGAGATGGCCGCCGCCAACAAGAGTCTGGGTCGCTTCCATCTGGACGGCATCGCTCCGGCCCGCCGCGGCGTGCCTCAGATCGAGGTCACCTTTGATATCGACGCCAACGGCATCGTGAACGTCAGCGCCAAGGATCTTGGCACCGGCAACGCCCAGCATATCACCATCACCTCCTCCTCCAACATGTCCAAGGAGGACATCGAGAAGGCCGTCAAGGAGGCCGAGCAGTATGCCGCCGAGGACGCCAAGATCAAGGAGAAGGTAGAGGCCCGCAATCAGGCCGACCAGATGGTCTATCAGGCGGAAAAGACCTTGTCCGAGGTAGGCGACAAGGTTCCCGAGAGCGAGAAGGAGCCCATCAAGGCCGGTATCGAGAAGCTGAAGGAGACCCTGAAGGGCGAGGATACCGACGCCATCAAGGCGGCTACCGAGGAGCTGACCCAGCTGTTCTATAAGATGAGCGAGAAGCTGTACCAGCAGCAGGCGCCTCAGGGCGATCCCAACATGGGCGGTCAGCAGCCCGGCGGCGACCCCAACGGCGGCCAGCAGTACTACGACGCCGACTACAAAGTAGTCGATGACGACGATCAGAACAAGTAAGTAATGTATCCCGCAATAAGGGGCAGGGTGACCTGTCCCTTGTTGTGGCGTTTAGGAAAAGCGTGTCTCTTGCGCCAATACTGCGCTGCTGCGGCTTGTTTTTGCACAGGAGCTACCGCTTTTGAATGTAGGGGGCGGCGTCCCCGACGCCCCGCAGGGAGTCTGCCGGTCATGCGGCACGCGGGCAATAACTTCAAAAAGGAGCGGGCATGACGGAGTTCTTTGTAGTACTGTTCGCAACACTGTGGGTCGATGTGCTATACCGCGACTGTGCCGCGTCGGCACGGGATTGGAAGCACAGCAAAAGCTATTGCCGCAAACGCTGCGCAGAGACGCCGCGCTGGCGGAGGCTGCTGGGGCTTTACCCCGACGGGGACTGTAAGGCCCCGTACCATCTGCGAAAATACCAGCGTTTACGGCGGCTGAATCTGATACTTGCCGTTCCGCTTCTGCTGCTGTGCTACATTCTGCCCCTGTGGATTGCTTCGTGCAGCGCTTTTGTCTACATGACGGCGATGATGGTTCCCGGCATGGCAGATGACATTCATATGAAACGGGCGAGCAAATGCTGGTTCGGTCGTCCCCAGCAGTATGTGGATTACAGTACATTCCCACGTCCCTGAATTCCCGATAGAGTGAGAGGTCAATTTATGGCTCAGGAAAAACGAGATTATTACGAGGTCCTCGGCGTCAGCAAGGGCGCGTCGGAGGACGAGATCAAAAAAGCATATAAAAAGCTGGCCCGCAAGTACCACCCGGACATGAACCCCGGCGACAAGGAGGCCGAGGAGAAGTTCAAGGAGGTCAACGAGGCCAACGAGGTACTGTCCGATCCCGATAAGAAGGCTCGGTACGACCAGTTCGGCTTCGCGGGCGTGGACCCCAGCTACGGCGCAGGCGCAGGCGGCCCCGGATGGGGCGACGGCGCGGCAGGCTTCGACTTCGGCGATCTGGGCGACATTTTCGGCAGTTTCTTTGGCGGCGGCTTCGGCGGTCAGCAGCGGCGCAACCCCAACGCACCCCAGCGGGGCGAAAGCATCCGCGCCGCCGTCACCGTCTCCTTTACCGAAGCGGCCTTCGGCTGCGAGAAGGAGATCACTGTGGAGCGCAGCGAGCAGTGCCCCACCTGCAAGGGCAACGGCTGCGCCGCAGGCACCACGCCGGAGGTATGCCCCACCTGCCACGGCAGCGGCAGCGTCCAGACCCGGCGGCAGACGCCCATGGGCGTGTTCGCCTCCACCTCCCCCTGCACCAAGTGCGGCGGCACGGGACGGATCATCCATCAGCCCTGCCCCGACTGTCACGGTCAGGGCCGCATCCGCAAGCGCCGTTCCATCAAGGTCAACATCCCCGCCGGTATCGACGACGGCCAGACCATCTCCCTGCGGGGACAGGGCCACGCCGGTAAGAACGGCGGCCCCAACGGCGATCTGCTGATCACCGTCATGGTGCAGCCCCATGAGATCTTCCGCCGGGAGGGCACCTCCGTATTCTGCGAGGCACCCATCACCTACGCGCAGGCGGTGCTGGGCGGCACGCTGGAGATCCCCACCATCGACGGAAAGGTGAAGTACGATATCCCCGAGGGCACCCAGACCGGCAGCGTGTTCCGCCTGCGGGGCAAGGGCATCCCCGTTCTCAACGGCCGGGGCCGGGGCGACCAGTACGTCACCGTTACCATCGAGACGCCGAAAAATCTGAACAAGGAGCAAAAGGAAGCCCTGAAGAAGTTCAGCGACCTGCTGGGCGAGAGCAACTACGAAAAGCGCAAGAGCTTCTTTGGTAAGAAACACTGATGTATCTGGCTGATTATCATGTGCACTCCACCGGCTCGCCGGACGGACACCTGACCATGGTGGAGATGGCCCGGCAGGGCGTGGAGCGGGGTCTGGATGAGATCTGCTTCACCGACCATGTGGATACCCTTCACTGGGGCACCACCATCCCCCGCTCGGACTACGACTGGGCCTCCGCCCAACACCAGTATGACGAGGCGGCGGAGCAATGGGGCGGCCGGATCCGGCTGAAGCTGGGCGCGGAGCTGGGCGAGGCCTATCTGGGCTTTGACCGGGCGACCCACCTGCTGGATACCGCGCCTCCGCTGGACTTCATCATCGCCTCCGTCCACATGTCCCGTGACGAGAACGGCTGGTTCGACCTCTTTTACATCGACGGCGACCGGGACGACGCCTACTACCACGCCGTCATCGACGCCTATCTGGAGCAGGAGCTGAAGCTGGCCCAATGGGGCCGGTTCAGCGTGCTGGGCCACCTGACTCTGCCCATCCGCTGTATCAACGAGCTGCGGGGCAGGAACATCTCCTTCCGGCCCCACATGGCGCAGGTGGAGGAGATCCTCCGCACCATCATCCCCAAGGGGCTGGGCATCGAGTGCAACACCAACCGGGGCAATACCCCGCTGCCGGACGCCGATATCCTGACGCTGTACCGCCAGCTGGGCGGCGAGATCATCACCCTCGGCTCCGACGCCCATATCGCCGAGCATCTGGGCTGCGCCATCGAGGCGCGGCAGGAGCTGCTGCGGCAGTGCGGCTTCCGCTATTTCACCACCTTTGACCGCATGAAGCCCTCATTTCAGGCGCTTTAACAGGAACACACCATACAAACGACCATCAGGAGGAACATCATCATGAAAATTGCCATCGGCTGCGATCACGGCGGCTATCTGCTGAAGCAGGACATTCTCATCTGGCTGGAGGAGCACGACTACGAGTTCGAGGATTTCGGCTGCTATAACACCGAGAGCGTGGATTATCCCGTGTACGGCGAGAAGGTGGCCCGTGCCGTGGCCAGCGGCGAATGTGACAAGGGCATCGTTATCTGCACCACCGGCATCGGCATCTCCATGTCCGCCAACAAGGTCAAGGGCATCCGCTGCGCTCTGTGCGGCGACAGCTACAGCGCCGAGATGACCCGCCGCCATAACGACGCCAATGTGCTGGCCATGGGCGCCGGCATCATCGGCCCCAATCTGGCCAAGAAGATCACCGAGGTGTTCCTGACCACCGAGTTCGAGGGCGGCCGCCACGCACGCCGCGTGGGTCTGCTGGATAACATCCAGCCCTGACCATGACCAAGGGCTATCATAACTATCGGGGCCGGGGCCGCAAGCGCCGCCAGCAGATCGTGCTGGCCGCGGTGCTGGTGGCGGTGATTCTGGCGGCGGCAGCCTTTCTGGTGATCCAGAACTACATCGTCTATGACGACGCAGGCAAGGCCCACATCGAGTGGCCCTTCCGGAAGGAGGAGCCGCAGCCTGACCAGCAGGAGCCGGGCGTACCGGATGGCGAGGTGACCATCGACTATGTGGACACCGGCTACGCGCCCCATCTGGAGACGCTGCACGCCCAGATGCTGGAGACCAACATTCTGCGGCAGGATCCTCAGGCGGTGCTGGACAGCCTGACGGAGAACGCCTTTGCTGTGGAGACCAAGCGGGTCAACGGCTCCATCACCTATACCACGGCGGTGGAGGTGCCGCAGCAGGTAGACGTGGCGCAGTATGACACCATGGCCAACCTGCAAACGCTGCTGGCGGGCGACGCCTATTCCATCGCCCGCATGTCCGTGTTCTGCGACAGCTACTTTGTCCGGGCCTACCCCGACGCGGCCATGCGCGTGGAAAGCGGAAGCTTCTGGTACGATGCCGCCAGCATGGCGTGGCTGGACCCCACCAATCCGCAGGTGCTGGTGTATATCACCACACTGTGTCAGGAGTACGCCCAGCTGGGCTTTGACGAGATCGCGCTGGATTACTTTAGCTATCCCACCGCCGGACGGCTGGATTCCATCGCCGGTCTGGAGGGTGTGGATAAGGTGCAGGTGCTGACGGATTTTGTTCAGAGCCTGCGTGCCAACCTGCCGGACAGCGTCAAGGTCAGCATCGTGCTGCGCAGCGAGCCGGCGGCCGATTTCGGCCTGTCGCCGGAGATGCTGGCGCAGAACTTTGACCGCATCTATCTGGAAGCCGGCGTGGATGCCGCGGCGCTGCGGCAGCAGCTGCCGGAGAAATTCGATGCCGATACCCGCCTTGTGCCCATCGTGGCCGTACCGGCGGAGACCGGCAGCTATCTTGTGAAATAAACAGAAAGGACATCCCTGCGGATGTCCTTTCTGTTTATTTTGATAAAGCTTTGGTATGCGTACCGGTATTCTGCCCAAAAATCCCGCTGATATTTGTATACTCCTGCGTGAAAGGGCTTCTTGCAATCGGGAGGGAAATCCCGTACAATGAAAATATACCAAAAATATCCACATGCCTGAGGGCCAACAAGGAAAGAGAGGATGCACATGACAAAGAAACGACTTGCCTTACTGCTGAGCCTGCTGTCGGCGCTGTGCCTGCTGACCGTCACCGCATGGGCCGATGCCCCGGCTGCCCCGGATCAAGCGGCGGTGTATGAGCTGGTGGGCGACATCACCCTGCAATGCCAGGAGCAGACGGATCACAACCGGACTTTCAATAAGATATTCCCCGGCAATTTTACGGCCACCGAGGTGACCGAGGAGAACGGGACATACACCTGCACCCTGACCATTCTGGGTGAGTCGTTCCTGAGCGACGTTAATTTATGGTATGAAGGCCACACGCTGTCCGGCGCGGCGGCGGTCAGTCTGACGCTGACCTATGACACGGACAAATGGGTCGTTGCCGATACCGGCTTCCAGAAGGGTTCTCTGGTGTTCACGACCTCCTGCAAGGAGCCTGCCGCGCCCACGATGGCAGAGCTGGCGCAGATGCCGCTGCGGGTCCGTGTGTCCTGCGATTGCTGCAGCGATTACAGAACATATGACGTGGCGCCCGATGCGCTTGATCTGAGCGGCGGCTGGATCTTCTGGTCGGACGGTACATGGGGCTATTGTATCCCCTTCGACCCGACGGCCGGTCTTATGCAGTACAACAAGGATACGGGCGTTGCGCACCTGCTTAGATCGAACGGCCCTATCGCGCTGCTGTACCAGAACGGCGCGTGGACGTATGTGAAGGAGACCGCGTGGTCGGATGGCTTTATTTTCGCCGCCGCGGCACCCACGATGGACGAGCTGAAGAGCATGGGCCTGAAGATCGGTGTTTCCTGCGCTGGCAGCAGACACGCCGCCAAGAGCGACTTTGCCCTGCCCTCCGCTGACCAGCTGACCTATACGCTGGTGTGGAACGAGACCGGAGGGTACTATGAGACCCGCATTTCGCTGACCACAGCCGCCGCCGACAGCTATGTGACCCAGTACGGCAAGGCGGTGGGCGCCACCCATACCCGGAAGACCACCGGCTATGTGACCATTTACTGGTACAATGGCGGGCCTGTTGTGAGTTCCCTTGAAAACGGCGTCGCGGTGCAGGCCGAGATCGAGCCGCCCGCACAGTCCGAGGGCTGGAAGCTGGACGGCCAGATCATCAGCATCACCGCCCAGTGCGATAAGCCCATTATCGTCCCCACGGAGGACAAGAAGATCACCTCCGCCAAGACCTTCGATGCCGGTATCGCCGCCTACATGGGACTGAGCATCCTGTCCGCGGCAGGCACGGCCGTTGTTTTCCGCAAGAAGCGCGAGCAGTAAACGAATAAACTAACAGGAAGGACACCCGAACGGGTGTCCTTCCTGTTAGTTCAGTGAAGAGAGAAAAGAGAAGAGCTTCGGTGTGCCGCTGCGGCGGCACAATCAAAAGCCTCGCAGAGTTCGCGGCGTGGATGCCGCGGCGCTGCGGCAGCAGCTGCCGGAGAAATTCGATGCCGATACCCGCCTTGTGCCCATCGTGGCCGTACCGGCGGAGACCGGCAGCTATGTCGTAAAAGGATAACAGGCAAAAAGGCCGTCCGGTTTGGCCGGACGGCCTTTTGTATCCTGTGTGTTGACAACGGCGCAAGCGGCTGTTATCATGGAAGTACAAACATAGAAAAGGAGAGAGCCCTATGAAGCAAATAATTTTCCTTGTCATCGCGGCTGTTCTTGCGATTGCCGCAACGGTGCTGGCGTTCATCTTCATCGTGCCGGAAAAGCGCCGTGAGAAAATGAATGCCTTTGGCAGATTCCTGCAAGACCTTTGCAGCTTCAAGTTTCTTGTGGTGGAAAAGATCCTGCAGGCGCTATACATCTTCTCTACGGCTTTCATTGTCCTCTACGGTGTGATGCAGCTGTTCAATATCCAGAGAGATTACTGGAGCGGCGGTGTCAAATGGATGGGCGGCATGGGACTGCTGTACATCGTTCTGGGACCCATTGTCGTTCGCCTCAGCTATGAGCTGCTGATGATGGTGGTCCTGCTGGTGAAGAATGTGATCGCCATCAACCATAAGCTGGCCGATCAGACCGGAAGAGCCGCCGGTGATGTGTTTGCCACGCCCGACGTGCAGGAGCTGAAGGTCGCCATCCTCCAGCGCAAGACGCAGGCTCCGGCACAGGAGCCGGTGCAGGCGGCATGGGCCCCGGTGCAGCCTCCCATGCAGGAGCCAATACAGGCCCCGGTGCAGCCTCCCATGCAGGAGCCGATGCAAGCCCCGGTACAGCCCGCCATTTTCTGCAAAGAGTGCGGCGCCAGATTGGAAAATGGCGTCTGCCCCCGCTGCGGCACTCCTGCCCAGCAGTAAAATGCCCTATACAAAAAGATGCCGTCCGGCTTTCGACCGGACGGCATCTTTAACTTTATAGAAGCTCATCTGCCAGCGCATCCAGCTGCGCCTTGTTTTCCTCCGTCATGGCGGAGCGGATGGTCACCGTGCTGCCCAGGGTCACGTTCTTGCAGCCCTCCAGCAGCTTTTTCATCTCCCGCGCGGCGGCAGGGGCCCAGGAGCCGTTTTCGATGAACGCCACCTGCCGGTTCTGATAATTCCGCTCGGTCAGGTGCTCAAGGAACTCCCGCATGGCCGGGAACAGGAAACCGTTATAGGTGGGCGCGGCCACCACCAGCTTGCCGTAGCGGAAGGCGTCCTCCACCGCCTCGGCCCAGTCCTCCCGCTGCACGCAGGTCAGCGCCACCTTGGGGCAGCCCTTTTCCTTCAGCTTTTCGGCCAGCAGCTGCGCCGCCTTCTCCGTGTTGCCGTATACGGAGGCGTAGGCGATCATCACGCCCTCGCTCTCCACATCGTGGCGGGACCAGATGTCGTACAGCCGCAGGGCCTCCGCCAGCTCCCCGCCGGTCAGCACCGGGCCGTGAAGGGGGCAGACCGTCTGGATGTCCACCGCCGCGGCCTTTTTCAGCAGCGCCTGTACCTGTGCGCCGAACTTGCCCACGATGCCGAAGTAGTAGCGCCGCGCTTCGCAGGCCCAGCCCTCGGGATCCTCCACATCCAGCGCGCCGAACTTGCCCAGTCCGTCGGCGGAGAACAGCACCTTGTCCGTGCCGTCATAGGTGACGATCACCTCCGGCCAGTGTACCATGGGGGCGGTCAGGAAGGTGAGGGTGTGGCGGCCCAGCGCCAGCGTATCGCCCTCGCCCACCACCAGACGGCGGTCGGCGTAGTCGCTGCCGTAGAACTGCTTCATCATCCGGAACGCCGCCTGAGACGCCACCACCACGGCGGCGGGATAGGCGTCCATAAAGCGCACGATGTTGGCGCTGTGATCCGGCTCCATGTGCTGTACCACCAGATAGTCCGGCGTGCGGCCCTCCAGCGCCGCCGTCAGGTTGTCCATCCACTCCTTGCCGAAATGGGCGTCCACCGTGTCCATCACGGCGATCTTCCCGTCCAGAATGACGTAGGAGTTGTAGGCCATGCCCAGCGGCACGTCGTACTGCCCCTCAAACAGCGTCACCTGATGGTCGTTGACGCCGATATACCGGATATCGTTGCTGATAAACATGAAAAATGACCTCCTTTTCAATAAGGGAAAAGGCGCCCGACAGCGAAAGCCGCCGGGCGTCCTTAGAGAATACGCTGATTGTTACGCCTCGGTGGGACGGGGACGGCGATACTCCTGTGCCTTCTCCTCGCCGCGCAGGACACGCAGCGCGCCCTGTGCCAGAGCCAGCAGCTCGTCCTCGCCGGGATACACGGTGATGGGCGCGATCCAATCCACCATCTCGCTGATGGCGTCCACGGTCTCCTTGCCGTAGGCGATGCCGCCGGTCAGGATGATCTGGTCCACCTTGCCCTTCATGACAACGGCCATGGCGCCCACTTCCTTGGCGATCTGATAGTGGAAGGCCTCCACCACACCGGCGACCTTCTTGTCGTTCTTGGCCTCGGCCAGCAGATAGCGCATGTCGTTGGAGCCGGTATAGGCCACCAGACCGCCGCGGCCGGACAGCATGCGGTTCAGCTCAGCCTCGGTATACTTGCCGCTGCAGCACAGCTTCACCAGCTGGCCGGTGGGCAGGGAGCCGGAGCGCTCGGGGGAGAAGGGGCCGTCGCCGTCCAGAGCGTTCTGGGTGTCGATGACGCTGCCGTGGCAGTGCGCGCCGATGGAGACGCCGCCGCCCAGATGGCAGACGATCAGGTTCAGATCCTCGTAGCTCTTGCCGTGCTCTTTGGCGTAGCGCTTGGCCACGGCCTTCTGGTTCAGGGCGTGGAAAATGCTGACGCGCTGGAACAGGGGATGGCCGGCATAGCGGGCCACATCGGCCAGCTCGTCCACCACCACGGGGTCAACGATGTAGGAGGGGATGCCCAGAGAGTCGCCGATCTCGCGGGCGATGATGCCGCCCAGATTGGAGGCATGCTGGCCCTGCACGCCGATGGTGCAGTCGTTCACCAGATTGTCGTTGACGGCGTAGGTACCGCCGCGGATGGGACGCAGCAGACCGCCGCGGCCGGAAACGGCAGACAGGGTGTTGATATCGAAATTCTCTTCCCGCAGGGCCTTCAGCACCAGCTGGCAGCGCCAGTCCTTCTGGGCGGGGATGGAGTTGAACTGGGCGATATCCTCGGCACTGTGACGCAGGGTCCTGTCAAACAGCAGGGTCTCGTCCTCATAGACACCGATCTTGGTGGAAGTGGAACCGGGATTGATAACAAGAATCTTGAAAGACATTTTTGTTCCTCCTGTGTGTATGGTAATTCGCCACCATAAAAAATTTCCAACCCACATTATACAAAACTTTTCTTCCGCTGTAAAGCGTGAATTTACACAGAAAACCGCCGTAACGGTTGACAAACTCTACATTTTGGAGTATGATACCCAAAAATGCATAAAATGCAGAGAAAAAGCGATGAAAGAGAGAGTAACCGGCAGATACCGCCACAAGAGAGCCCGGAAAGGTGAAAGCGGGCGCGGAGGAAACCGGCGAACATGGCTCCGGAGCTGTCCGGCCAAGCGGAAAAACCGTCAGGCCGGAACGGGAGAGCGCCCGTTAAAGCGCGGGAGTGTGCTGGCACTCCATGAGGCCGCGGCCGCAAGGCCGGGGCGAAGCAAGGTGGTACCGCGACCGGTTCAAGTCGCCCTTAGCATGACGCTAAGGGCGTTTTATATTTTCAGAAAAAACAGGAAAAATAATTTTAAGCCGTCCTTCCATTCGGGGCGGCGGAAAAGGAGAGATATCCCCATGGAAAAGAAAACCTTCTATATCACCACACCCATTTACTACCCCTCGGACAAGCTGCACATCGGCCACAGCTACTGCACCGTGGCCACCGACGCCATCGCCCGCTATAAGC
>OLPA01003540.1_pt1 | contig 10533 bp, 10 predicted proteins | sample 1672811 | NCBI WGS metagenome assembly OLPA01 (sample SAMEA3136726, study PRJEB25190) | human gut metagenome | biome: human gut; feature: human-associated habitat; material: faeces | place: Austria | collected 2013
TCGGCAAGAGCATTGGCCTTTTGCAGGTGCAGGAGCTCGGCACGATAGAGACCCCCATTATTCTGACCAACACGATGAGCATCGGGACCGCCTATACGGCCCTGTGCAAATACATGCTGGAACAAAATCCTGACATCGGGGTGACTACCGGCACCGTCAACTGCCTTGTCACCGAGTGCAACGACAGTTCGCTCAACGATATCCGCGGCATGCATGTGCAGGAATCGGACGTCCGCAATGCCATTGAAACAGCAGCGCAGGATTTTGCCGAGGGCTGCGTCGGCGGCGGAAACGGCATGCGCTGTCTCGGGCTCAAGGGCGGTATCGGCTCCGCTTCGCGCGTGTTGGAGATCGACGGCGCAAAATATACGGTCGGTGCGCTCGTCATGTCAAACTTCGGCGCGCCCGGCAACCTTGTGATCGGTGGTCAACATTACGACACAAGCAAGGCCCACGTCTCCGACGTGAAAGACCGCGGCTCCATCATCATGATCCTGGCAACGGATATCCCTCTTTCCGAGCGGCAGCTCGGGCGCGTGGCCAAGCGCGCTATGATCTCGCTCGGGCGCGTGGGATCGTTCTGCGGCAACGGCAGCGGCGATATCGCGATCGCCTTCACCACGGCCAACCGCATTCCGCATGACAGCAACCACGATATTCTGCCCTGCCGGATGTTCTACGATGAGAGCATCGACAAGGTGTTTGAGGCCTCTGTTGAAGCGGTCGAGGAAGCGATCATCAGCTCGCTCTACCACGCCGAGACCACGCACGGCATCCGCGGCAAAACAGCCGTCAGCCTGCGAGACTTCCTTAATCATTGACCCTTGCCGCCCTTCACCGTTCCTTTTCACTGCGCCCCGCAGCCCGCTGCGGCAATCCCCTTTTCGAGCCAATCGGAAGGGCGTTGAATGAAAAAAAGGCATGCACTTCTGCCACGGTTCACGCAAGAAGTTCTTTCTTTCGGGCTTTGTAATAGAATAGGCCCGTCAGGTCTGCCAAGGCCCAGCCGATCGGGACCGACCACCAGATGCCGATGACGCCGATAGCAGGGATCGCGGACAGCAGATAGGCAAGCGCGACACGGGTGCCCAACGAGACGACCGTAAGCACCACGCTCATGCCCGGTCTCCCCAACGCACGATACAAGCCATAGAGCAGGAACAGACAGCCGATGCCGCAGTAAAACGCACCCTCGATGCGCAGATACTGCACGCCTTCCAGAATGACTTCGGTTTCTCCGGCGTCCACAAAAATCGCCATAAGAGGTCTTGCAAATACGAAGACGAGCGCGGATATGACCACACAGAAGGCCATGGAAATGCACACGGCGCTTTTCAGCCCCGCGCGTATCCGTTCGCTCTCTTTTGCGCCGTAATTCTGCGCGATAAAGGTGGAAAAGGCGTTGCCGAAGTCCTGCACCGGCATATAGGCAAAGGCGTCGATTTTCACAGCGGCGGCAAAGGCGGCCATCACAATGGGGCCGAAGCTGTTGACCAGTCCCTGTACCATAAGGATACCGAGGTTCATGACCGATTGCTGCACGCAGGTCAGCGTGGAGAAGGAGACGATCTCTTGAATACGTCCGCGCCGCAGACAGCGGAGCTTCCAGATCGAGCGCACCTGCGGGAAGCGCGCAAGGGTGAAAACGGCGATGCCAATCCCCGAAACATACTGAGCGATCACCGTTGCCTCCGCCGCTCCGGCAACGCCTCTATTTAACCCGATGACAAACCAGAGATCGAGGGCAATATTCAGCACAGCGGAAGCAGCCAAAAAGCCCAGCGGGATAATGGAATTGCCGATTGCCCGCAAAAAAGAGGCAAAGTAGTTATAAAGGGAAACAGCGGGAATGCCCATGAAAATCACAAACAGGTATTCGCGCATATCGCTCCACACCTCGGCAGGAACCAGGAGGAAGGTGCGAAGCCCGTCCAGGCAGGCAAACGATAAGATGTTCAGAAATACGGTGACGAGCGCGATAAAGAAAAACGATGCACAGAGGTTCTCGCAAAGAGCCTTCTCATCCCGCTGCCCAAAGCGCATGGAAAACAGTGCGCCGCTCCCCATGCACAGGCCGAGGATGATGGAGGTCAGAAAGGTCATCAGCGTAAAGGCTGAGCCGACCGCTGCAAGCGCATCGCGCCCGAGGAATTGCCCGACGATCAGCGTGTCGGCGATGTTATAGCACTGCTGCAACAGATCCCCCAAAATCATGGGAATGGCAAACAGCAGCATCGACTTGGTGACAGGGCCTCGTGTTAAATCGCGCTTCATGACGCGCCTCCGTATCTTAAGCAATAAAGTACAATTCGGGAATATTATAGTGCGATGGAAACACTTCGTCAATCCGGCTCACTGCCGCCCGCGAGGAGGTGCGCGAGGGAATGAATGATGAGAAATGCAAGAAGCTGCTCCGTCTGCTGGACGCACAGAATATATTAACTGGAGGAGGCCACGCTGATGAGCTTCACGGCAGGCTTTAAGCTGGCATGGGGCGTGGCCGGAGAACCGGGAGCACCTTACTCCTACGACACCGATGAAGAACAAAAGGTGCAGGATACGCATTCAACGGAGTAACAATACGCCATCAGCGGAATGGTTTTCTCCCCGGTGTTCACGCCATTGCTGACCATATACCAAAAACCGTCTCAAGCATATTGCTTGAGACGGTTTTTGGTATGCCCGACTGGATTCGAACCAGCGGCCTTCAGAGTCGGAGTCTGACGCTCTATCCAACTGAGCTACGGGCACATATTGGGTTGTGGGTTTCCGCGGTAGTAGTCAAATAGTAGTCAACGACCACTCATTTTTTCTCTGCCGTTCCCGCAAACGCAGGCGCGGCAAGGCTTTGCGCCATATCTCAACTGGAGACGCCTAAAACGTCGGAGTTATCAGGTCGTCAAGCCGGAAAGCCTTGCGGCGCAAGGGTTTGGTTGGTATCGCACAAATTTCCGCCATTTTGAGAAAAAACCTCGGAAGCCTTACAGGGCAAGGCTTCCGAGGTTTTTCGCGATAGTAGTCAAATAGTAGTCTGTGCAGGTCACAGGTCACGCAGCCCGATTCAACTGAGCGACCCTATCGATAAACTCTTTCATGTCTTCAATATAGGTGTATGGGGCATACTCAGAATAAATCTCGGGAGAGTCCAGAATAACAATTTGAACTCCATCCGCTCGGAGTGCTTCCAAGGTTCCCGGCAGGCATCGCGCCTCATTAGGAGTCTTACAGAGATAGGCAATACACCCCTGCTGATCAAATACCTTTGCGACGATATATATCTTTCTATCTCCCATTATCAGTTACCTCCAATTCTTGCAACCGCTTCTGGAACTCCCGCTCGGTCTTGACCTCATCCGCAGCATATTCCAGATAGAGCTGTCGACCAATCTCGGGACTTTTGTACTTATAGACATATTGATGGCTCCAGAGGTTTCTTATACTTCCGTATAATGGAATCCTCACTCTTAAAGCGGGAACCTATTAAGTTTTCCTGAACCAGTGTATCAATATACCCGGCTCTATACTTTGCAATATCATCGAGAATCATATCGATTGGTGTTGCGCTCAGAGAAATTTGTTTTAGGCTTCGCCCAAGTGTCGATTGATAAGATAGTAAGTCCAGAGTTTCTTTTGAAATAAACAAATTCATATTAAAATACCTCTACTGAATACCTCTGCTACTATTTACAGTATAGCATGAAATGTCCGCGAGTAAAAGAAATTTCACGCTTGCCTACGCAAATCACTATTTTTTGCAAAAAATCCAGCCTTTAGAACAACATAAACTTCCTCCGGTGAATTACATGCCGAAAGATCCGCAATACTCTCTATACTATTTTGAAGGCAACGAAAGTCCACTAATTCTCTATAGCCATTCCCCCATACAACATCGCTCAGCTTAGAAAAGGCGTAATGACAGTCGGGTGGGCATTTATCATTCATTCTGTTTCCTGTCCTGATGCATCTCTGAATATTCTCGTTATCCGTCCCAGCAAGGAAGATAGTCAAATAGCTGTCTGAGCCTCTCGCAGGTCATGCCAATCTAATGGAGCCGCGCCCGTTTTCAGCATACACGAACTGCATACTTCACGCGATTCCCATACCGCGTCGATTTGAGCAGTCCCAGCTTCTCAAATTTCAGGGCAAAACTGCGGATCGTCGCATAGGCGGCGTTTCCAAAATCCTTTTCCAACTGCTTGGTGGAAAATTCCGTGTCGCCGTAAGCCGACAGGACAAACTCCCACAGCGATTTTTCTTTCTCTGTGACTTGTCCGTGGGACAGGGCTTCTTGGAATGCCGCGGTCGTCTGAGTAGTCGGAAGCTCCCCGTTCAGCTTATGATATACATTTTCAATGAAGTAAACCAAAAACGGTGTTGCGTCCACCATGCCGCTGATGGCCGCGTTCTCCTCCACCAGCGTATAGGCGTTATAATACCCCTTGCGGCTTTTGTTGATATACTCGGAGAGCGGCACAAACAGCGCTGAGAAATACCCTTGCTGCACCAAATACCACAAATGCATCAGCCGCGCCATTCTGCCATTGCCGTCAAAGTACGGATGCAAAAACGCCATATAGAAGTGGATCAGCGCCGCCTTTAGCAAATCGTCGATCTCAGAATCTTCGTAGATAAACGCGACCAGTTCCCCCATACGCTCCGGCAGTGCTTGCCAAGGAAGACCCGTGTGCTCCACCTTTGCGCCGACAACATACACACTATCGTGCCGATAGAAATGACCGGGCAGCAGCCGGTCCTCCTCGGGAAGATAGGCTCCGATTGCCATTTCATAGAGCTGGTGAATGGTCTCCTCAGTGATTTGGTTCGCTGGGTCGCTGATGAACTCCAGCCCCTTTTTCATGCCAAAAATGCGGCTTTCGCTTTCGTCTGTGGGAGCAAGACCGGAGAGGATCTTGCGGACGCTGTCGCGGGTGAAGTCCACCTGCTCAATGGTGAAGGTGGAAACAATCTCCTCCTCCATCGCCTTGACCCCGTAAAGCTGGGTGCTGTTCTGCGGCATCAAAAGCACCTTGGCGGTGGAAAGGCGCACCTGCGCAATGCTGCTCAGATAGACGATGTTCTGCCCGGAGAAATCCTTGAGCGGCAGTGAATGATAGAAACCGTTTTTCAGCAGCTCCGTGAACTCTTTGATGTCGGCCTGCGGGAATTGATAACCGAGTCCTCTCAAATCCAGAACATTTTTATCGGACAGCATCTTGGTAAACAACGCAGCATCCATAAAGGCACCTCCACGCCTGATTGCAATTAGTATCAATATATATCAGTATAATGGAGTGTGTCCAAAATTGCAAGAAGAGAAACAGTTTTTTGATGATTTTCAATGTGTCTCCTTAAACCGATCTGCCAACTCCTGCTCTTCCCACCATGTTCTCTGCGGTGTTGTGTAGTACCCCGCATCTTGCTCCACCTCTGCTTTGGCTGCACGGATAGCTTTCTGTGCGGAGAGCCACCGACCATAGGCTCCGACGTACAAATCTTTTTTTAATTTTCGCAGCGCGGCCTTATACGCTTTCTCCGCACCGCTGGGACCGTTGTAGTTGAGACGGATGGCCAACTCCTGAAAGGTCATTCCATCATCATCCCGCTGGCCGATGCCGAGATAGCTGCACACCAGATTCAGTTCTCTGGGCGTCAGCGCATTCTCCATCTGTTGGAGAAGGAGTGTCCGGCGCATGAGGTGATCATAGGCCACGGTAGGATCACCGCCGCAGCTGACGGAGAACACATCGTCGCCCAACTGCCGGACGCAAAACAGCGTCTGGTAATCGTTCAGCAGTGACTTGGCTGTCTTAGCAGATACATTCAGTTCTCCGCACACTGCCTTGACCAACCCGGTATCGGCTGTGCCCTGCACCTCGGCGCAGAGGTACGCCACCCTGCGGAGTTGATTGTACCGACTGGCGGGAATGGACAGAGCGGAAGAATGCTGTGCGGCGTAGTCGGACAGCGCCGCTTCTATCGCGGGCGTCGCATAGGTCAGCAGCTTTGTTCCGTAGGCGGGATCAAAGTGCCCCGCCGCGTCCAGCAGCGCCAACGCCGCCTCCTGCTTCAAATCCTCCATTTCACACCACGGTGTGTACGCCCGCGCCAGTTCGGTGAGGTAACCCTCGTTCTGTACGATGAGCCGCTCCGCGGCGTTTTTGTCTCCGGCTTGCATCCGCAAAGCCAGCTCTTCATTGCAGGGGCTATCTCCTGCAACGGTGTACATATTTTTCGTCACAGGAACGCCCCCTTCCTCACTTCAAACGCTTTTCCGCCTCGGCGTAAATGTGCTCCAGCTCCATGGACTGCGCATAACCGCTCTCGGCATAGTCGTTGTCCATCAGCGCCTTGTCCCGATAGCTCTCCGCAAGATAAAGCGCCTCCCGCCGTAGGTCATCAGAGATTTTTCCTCTCTGGTGATGCTTGCGGATCGTCCCGGTTCGGGTATTGAACAGGCGGTAGACCGGGTGCTGCTTGTTCTGCTCCTTCTGGTGCATCATCGCGCCATACTGCCGACAGGTATAGCGATCGTCCTGCGGTGCGACGCCGTCGCAGTATTTGGGGATGTGACCGTTGGTGGTCAGAAAATATCTCCCGCAGCCCTGGCACTGGCTGGGTGCGTGGCCGTGGTGCAATCCGTTCATCAGGTCGAACACATAAAAGTCAATGGCACGCTTGCAAATCACGCGCTGCGCGGTTTTCCATTTTTTCTCATCGTTCTCATCCTGAAAATATTTGAATCCTGTGACCACTCTTGGATAGGAGAAAAATTCTTCCACCTCGCCAAACGGCATTTGCTCCAACAGGATCAGAAAGCTGTCATCCTCATCAAAGCACTCATGCGCCGCCTTTGCGAAGGCGTCTGCATTACGCCGCTTCAATCTGCGCAGATATTTCATCTCGAATGCGCGGATCAGCAGGCAAAAATTATAGATCGCCACCAGGATTCTCAGGATCGGTTCGCAAAAGGAAAGCGTCAAGTACGGAAGATGCGCCTCCTCTTCCTCATAGTCCCGATCGAGCCGCTCCTCGCTCAAAGCATGTTCAAGATTCTCATATGTACTTTGGCTTTCGCAATAGCAAAACGGAGGACAAGTATACAACCATGAAACTGTGTTACGCAGCAGCGGTTTCAGTTGTGCTGCAATATCATGGCGCTTGCTCTTTTCGGCTGTGCTCAAATCGTCTACAAGCGCCGTCAGCACAGTAATACGCTCCAGAAGAGGATCGTGGATCGCACCTGCAAAGTTCAGGATCTCCGCTGCAAAATGTCCAGCCGGAAACTCCTTTCCCTCGTAGTACACACGGTCATTCCAGCAGTCCATTGTCATGGTGTCAAATGTGTTATACTGATCCGTTCCGATCTTCAAAAGCCCGCCTCCTGTCTCATATCCGTTTTGCATCTGTCCTGCGATATTCTCATTCTATCAAAAAACACAGAATAATCAAGTGAAAGGGTTAGAGCCTCGACTGCAGCGAGGTCTCTGCCCTTATCCTTTTATCCGGAGGAAATGAAATTGAAAAAAGAAAACCGATTGCTGACCATCGACGGTGAAACGTTAATGAGTCAGCCGCTCACGCCGCTGAACTTCGTAGTGGATACGTTGCTGTCCCAGGGCCTGCACATCCTCGCCGGCTCACCCAAGGTGGGTAAGTCCTGGCTGGCGCTGTGGCTGGCCGTCACGGTGGCGAAAGGTGAACCCGTCTGGGGCATGGGCGTGAAGCAGGGCACTACGCTCTACCTCTGCTTGGAAGACTCCACTCTCCGCATCCAGAACCGCCTGTTCGAGATCACGGAGGACGCCCCAGCCAACGTCCACTTCACCACCAACAGCGACACCCTTGGCAAGGGCCTGGAGGAACAGCTCTGCGCGTTCCTCGCTGAGCACCCCGACACGGTGCTGGTCATCATCGACACACTGCAAATGATCCGCGGCGCCGGCTATGACAACACCTATGCAAATGACTACCGCGACCTCTCCGCGCTGAAGCGTATTGCGGATGCCCACGGCATCGCCATTCTGCTGATCCACCATCTGCGGAAGGAGCTTGCCGACGATGTGTTCAGCCGCATCTCCGGCACGACGGCTATCAGCGGCGCGGTGGATTCCAGCTTCACACTGGTGGAGGACAAGCGCGGCAGCGGCAAGGCGACGCTCTCCTGCATCGGGCGCGACATCGAGTACCGGGAACTGACGCTGGAGCGCAATGCGGAAAATGTGTGGGAGCTGGTGTCGGACAGCCGGACGCAGCCGGAGCTGCTGGGCGGCCGGATCGTCATTCTTCTCTCTGAGCTGATGCGTGACCGCGCGGAATTTATCGGCACTCCTACGGAGTTGTCCGCGCAGATCGACCCTGCGGGCAGCGAGGGCATCACGCCGAAGAAGGTGTCTCGCCTGATTCTGCAAAGCGTTGCCGCACTAAGCAAAATCGGCATTTCCGCCGTGGCGCGCCGCAGCAACGGCAAGCGGCTCATTGAGCTGCGCCGTGCCGAAAGTGACGATGCGCAGGATACCCAAGCCGTTGACCCTATCGACCCTGGCGCTGTCTCAGGTGGTGAAAACGCCCTGTGTTTCGGCACGTGTCTCTTTGAAATGGAATATGGGATGGATGAATGATTTTCTTGAATACATGAAATTGGATCCATATTTCCGTAAGGACAATCACAATAAGATGACATTTTCTATGACTTATGCATACAGTGAAAAATATGTCCTTGTCATCTCGCATGATGAAGTCGTACATTTGAAATGTTCTATGGTTAATAAGATGCCAGGCTATCCGGAAGAAAAGATTCGTAATTTGAAAGCTGCGTATGCATTTATGCTGTTCCATCCAGGCAAAAAACTTCTGTTTATGGGACAGGAATTTGGACAGCTGCGTGAATGGAGTGAGGAGAGGGAGCTTGACTGGTATCTTCTGAATGAAAAACCACATCAGGATCTTCAGGAGTTTGTAAAGACGCTTTTACATATGTATACAAAGTATCCTGCATTGTATGCAGGGGACAACGATCCTGACGGATTTGAGTGGATCAATGCAGACGATGCATACAGAAGTATTTTCAGTCTGGTAAGAAAATCTCCTACAAAGAGAAATAACCTTCTGTTTATTGTAAACTTTACGCCGGTTGACCGCCCGGATTATCGTGTCGGTGTTCCAAAGAAAAAACAGTATAAACTGATCATGAATGAACATGGACTTTTGGAGAAACCGGAGGTATTTAAAGCAGAGGCACAGGAATGTGATCACAGAGAGTTTTCGTTTGACTATCCACTGCCAGGATATGGTGTTGCGGTGTTTACTTATTGATATTTTATTGTGAAAGTTAACCAATTTTGCACATCGATAATTATATAAATTTAACAAATAAAATCGTTGCAATTTAAGAAAATATAGGTTATACTGAACGCAACTGAGGAAAATCATTTGGAAACTCAGTATTTACATGAAATGCAGTAAGTTGAACATAAAAAATAAAGATTTTGAAAGGAGATTTACAATGAAAGTATCTAATATTAAAGACATCGAGAAATTTTTTGAAGTAGTAGACAGCTGCCAGGGCAAAGTTGAACTGGTAACAGGTGAAGGTGACAGACTGAACCTCAAATCCAAACTGTCCCAGTATGTATCTCTTGCAAACATCTTCTCCGGCGGAGAAATTCCGGAACTTGAGATCGTAGCATATGAGAAAGAAGATATCGACAAACTTCTCAGCTTCATGATCAACGGTTGATTTTAGAGAGTATAGAGTGGGGACGTGACTGGTTCATGTCCCCATTACCCATATGAAGGGATAATAACCAGGGGGTATTTTATGCCTCCTGGTCAAATTGCGTTATAAGTTAGTGATATAAAACAAATAATATAAAGTAATTTAGCAATTATTTTGCCCATGGGCAGAAAGAGAGGAAATGCAATCATGGAAAAAACTTCTGAGCTTTGTCATTTTGTTCAAGTTTTTTCCCGAGAAAATATCTCCGGTTTCCTTGGAGCCGGTAAAACAACACTGATCAAGAAACTTCTGAAAGATGCCTTTCAGGGGGAGCAGGTCGTACTGATTGAAAATGAATTTGGTGAGATCGGCATTGATGGAGGATTTCTGAAAGAAGCCGGAATCCAGATCCGTGAAATGAACTCAGGATGTATCTGTTGTTCACTGGTTGGTGATTTTGGTGCATCTTTGAAAGAAGTTATCAGTAAATATCACCCGGACAGAATCCTGATCGAGCCATCTGGTGTCGGCAAATTATCTGATGTCATTAAAGCAGTACAGGGCGTAGAAGAAGAAACAGGACTGGTTCTGAACAGCTACACTACTGTTGTTGATGCAAAGAAATGCAAAATGTATATGAGAAATTTCGGTGAATTTTTCAACAATCAGGTTGAATATGCCGGAGCGATCATCATGAGTCGTACAGATATTGTTGACGAAGCAAAAGCACAGGCATCACTGGAACTGCTTCGTGAGATTAACTCCAAAGCAGCGATCATCACAACACCGATCGAGAAACTGGAAGGTAAAAAACTTCT
>OLPA01003546.1_pt1 | contig 10522 bp, 9 predicted proteins | sample 1672811 | NCBI WGS metagenome assembly OLPA01 (sample SAMEA3136726, study PRJEB25190) | human gut metagenome | biome: human gut; feature: human-associated habitat; material: faeces | place: Austria | collected 2013
GCGACGGACAGCCAACGGTTCGGCTTGGCGCAGTCCAGCTTCGGCTGCATGGTCAGCGGCAGACCCTTCAGGTTTTCAGAGTAGCGAGCAAAAATCGCCTGCTTCTGCTCCACACGCAGCGGCAGTACCTTCATCTGGCCGCGTCCGATACCGGCAGAAATGTTGCTCATGCGGTAGTTATAGCCGATCTCCTCATGCTGATACCACGGCGCATTCTCACGGGCCTGCGTTGCCAGTTTTAGGGCATGTTTGGCTTCCTCTTCCGTCCGGCACAGCAGCATGCCGCCGCCGGAGGTGGTGATGATCTTGTTGCCATTAAATGATAAAATACCAAAATTGCCAAAAGTGCCGCACTTCTGTCCGTTATATGCAGAACCCAGTGCTTCGGCAGCGTCCTCAATCAGAGGAACGTTGCATTCACGGCAGATGGCAGCGATTTCATCCAGCTTGGCAGGATTGCCGTACAGATGCACCGCAACCACCGCCTTGGGCGTATCGTGCAGTTTAAACGCACGATGCAGAGCGGCAGGGTCCATATTCCATGTCTCGCGCTCGGAGTCGATGAACACCGGCTTTGCGCCGCAGTAGGTGACAGGGTTGGCCGACGCTGAGAATGTCAGGCTCTGGCAGAACACCGTATCGCCGGGCTTTACATCTGCGAGGATCATTGCAAGGTGCAGCGCCGCCGTACCGGCAGACAGAGCAACAGGATAACCCTTGCCCATGTAAGCACACATTGCTTTTTCGAATTCGTTGACATTCTCGCCCAGCGGCGCGATCCAGTTCTTCCGAAATGCGTCGTTGATGTATTCCAGTTCATAGCCCTCGTCCGACATATGCGGACTGGCCAGCAAAAGTCGTTTATCCATCATTTGTTTCCTATCTTACGACTCCGTATCTTTCCGATTTCGTTTAGGTTTTCCGCTCTCTGCGGGTCGATTTTATTAGTGATTCGCCGCCTGGCACGAATCAGTTGGCCGAGCGAGCAGCCATTCTGCGTGAAATAAGCAGCAGTCACGCTTAAATTCGCGTTTTCTTCGTAATATTTTGAGACGGCGGCAAAGCCGTTTTCCCAGGCTTATTCCTTACTGTTGAGTCAATTCATACCGATGGCATCCAATGCTCTTATTTGCTTGCGGTTCGGCTTCTCGTTTTTTCTTCGGCGACACTGCTGCCTTGGCCATTCGTAAAGCTTTTCTTCGTTCCGATCGGCGAAAGGCGCAACATAATACGACGATGTATGATGGGTGCCGTAGTAAACCTTCACCTTGACATACCGGATATCCCGATATGTATGCAGATTTCGAATCATGCCGATCGCATCAAGCTTCTGAACCTGTTCTTTCGTAAGGGAACTGCGGTTTTCGCGCTGCCGTCTTATCCGATAACCCAAGCGAAGGCATTCATCCTCGGAATAGGCTGCACGTTCGATCCGTTGCCGCAGATGATTGGCGACACAATCGGATGCAACAGAATACCGCCGCAGACATTCTCCGCAGGATACCGCAATTCGGCGCAGAACCGTGACCGTACCCGACATAAATTCAAAACATGCAAGCAGAGGAGTGCGGCAACTTTACGCGGCTCAACGTCCTTCATCGGCTGCCGACCGATAACCTTACACTGCGTACGTCGATGCAAAGAAACGTCTAAACATTGTGAAACCCGCTGCAACCGATTCTGCGAATCCATGGGGGAATAAGGCGAAATTATGGCGGCGGTGTTTGGATGTTTGGTGTAAAATATGCCTCCGGCACCCACAGCCAACGTGAACTGCGGATGAATCATTCTCATTTCTTCTCTGCGTGCCTATGATCCGCACGCAATGGCGCATCGGGATGGGCAGCAGATATTTACAGCCGAAATTTTTCAAGCGTCACGGATCGCTCCGACCCAATGCAGCGTGATGCATATGCGCATTCAACAAAGTATGCTGTAATGAACTCAAGTGCGGTATGCCTTTTCGGCATCAAAATGCGCAAAATACGACTATTTTGATGATTCATTATACCATGATTGACGGAGAATTGCAAGAGTTTTGACTGAAGGGCGTTTGTAAGAGTGTAACCAATCATTAACACCGAAACACACCGTGCTGCTTTGTGTTCAAAATCATCTGTTGGCGAAAATGTGTATCTGTGGTATTCTTCATGTGGGAAACGTCTTCTGCGAATGTCTTGGGCATTATAACTGCTCATGATCCGCAGGTGTAAGGTATACATTTTGGTTCATTCCTTCAAGGTGAGTATAGTTTTCCACGCTTGTATACCATGACATCCGCTTCGTCCTTGCCGAACAATAGTCGCAAAAGCTGAGTGCGGAACACCAGAATCAATGTCGCCACGATTAGGGAAATGACCATCGAGAATTCAAAAAAAGAACTTATCTCAAGATTGTTGAGCAATAGCATTTCATCAAGTTCGATAGCAAATTGCTCGCGGAATTCGTTCTTTTTGTAAAACGCGTCGATGATTTGCTCAAAGTACGGTTTTGCCCAACAGTCATGAGCGCCAACGGGAACAATATAGACATTTGGTGAAACGATCTGTCGCGCACTTGTGCATGAAAGAACAAAAACGGGATATAAATCGTCTGTCATCTCCGGCATGAATCCCAGACTTATTTCTTGTTGTTGAATATCAATCAGGCACTGTGCGAAATCCTCTGATTCACATTGCAAAACAGGTCTGCATAATTGCAGAAAATCTATCAGCATTCTTATTTTCTCCTATATAAAACACAGTTAAACTGTTCTCATTCAAATGTATATTTAATCATCGGCAAATAAAACTCATCAGACAGCAACCGCAATTTTTCTGGCAACGTTCTCTTATATCATAAGCCGAACGAATAATTGCAATTACTCGGTTTAAAATTTCAAGGGAGCATATTAAAATGCCGGCAGTTGACTTTTCCTGTTTTGTCGGTTACATCAACTGCCGGTATTGTGTTATTTTAATTCAGTACCACTCGGTTTATGAACATTAGTATTCATCCTCGTACATTGTAATCATTGCAGAGCAGGTTCATAGCCGTCAACAGTTTGTGGCAATAGATAAACGGACCAACAATGATCAATTCACCCAGCACGTTCCATCCCCAGAATGTACCGGCTCCGAATTTGTAGTTGATGCCTCTTCGCGCCAGTTCTGCGCCGATTCTTTTTGAAATCCTATGACTCCAGACAAGAGGAACAATGCCTAATGTCAGCCACGAAAAGATGAAAAAGACCAAGCAGTAGTGCATAGTTTTTTTGCCATCGTATCTGCTTGCGATTGTGTTAATGTCAGAGCTGATATTTGACATCACCACGATGCCGTAAATACCAAAAGTTATTATTGACAAAAGAATATACTTGAGCAAGCTGCGATTTGTTTTTAATTGTCTTGCAGGGCCTGGTGAATTCTGTGTGTCATCAATTTTACATCCGCAGTTTAAGCAAACTGCTGCTCCGTCATTGACTTCTTTTCCGCAATGTTTACAATACTTCATAATTTGTCTCCTCGCTAATCTGCATTTTCTGATTCTGTGATTACCGCTGTCGTACTCAGACCGATGATACCGCAGCCGGCACACAAGTGAGTTAATAGGGAACACCTACTTCTCTTAATAATTGATATTATACATCAAGATGATTTTAAAGTCAATAGGTTAGGATAATATATTCACTTTTATCATTAATTGATTGCACTTGCCATCCAAATTTTTGAACTGCGCCGTTATCACGGGAAGTGTGCAGAAATTCTCCGCAGCGGATCACGCCTGTGCTGAAACAGCTTAAAAGACTTGTCTCAAACTGTTCAAGCGGTTTTCGGACATAGAAAAATCCACCGTAATTCGATTAAAATTACGGTGGACTTATGGCGGAGAAGGAGGGATTTGAACCCTCGCGCCCCTTCGCAGAGCCTACTCCCTTAGCAGGGGAGCCCCTTACAGCCACTTGGGTACTTCTCCAACTTAATATACTGTTAAAAAACTGGCGGAGAGAGAGGGATTCGAACCCCCGGTGCCTTGCGGCATCACTGGTTTTCAAGACCAGCTCCATAAACCACTCGGACATCTCTCCTCGTTCGCAACGATACGATTATAACAGAACTTCTGCCGCTTGTCAACAGCAGAAACGGCAGAAGTGGATATATATAATTTTTCTTTCGTTGCCGTGCTCATCGCTGTCATGCTTCCCCCGCACCGACATGCATCGACGCGGCAGAAAAAGCAGCTTCGGACGATTAAACAGTTGCCTCAAGTGAATGAGCCGTTTTTAAACGCTCCGAGCGGCAGACAGGGGTATTCGGGCTTTATTGTCAGGTATTCAGATGAAATCAAGTTTACGCTGTTATAATCGAACCTGTCCAAACACAGCAAACCCGCATTATCCGTTCGGAGCATGTAATCGGTCTTACCCCTATCCTCAATTACATAAATCTTACCGTTTGCATAATCACAGATAATAACGCGGCTGTCAACAATTCCGGAGCCGATGTTGATCGTTGAGCAAAAATCCGGGCTTCCGTCACCGTTTATATCGCAGATATAAGCATCCCTGACCGGCAGTCCGCCGTACAGCACGGTCGTTTTGCCGTTATTAACTTCAACTGCCGAATCCGTGCAGCTGAAAACGGCATTGGGGAATTGCAAAAAGCTTTTCTCAACACGGGTACTGCCGCCGGATGCATCAAACCATAGCTCTGCCGCTGCTCCGTGCTGATCCGCCGCGCTCTCCGTGCCGTAAAAAAGATGAATCATTTCGTCCCCGGTGCCGGAATAACCGTCCTCATCCGAACCATGCATTGGTCCTATAACGATATGAATAAGCTTTTCGCCGAGATTGGTGACTCCGTCCTTGCTGTAGGTTATAACTCGATTCAGCTCTTCAGCCTCACTGAAGCCCACAAAATCAATCAGGTATAAATCCGCATTCGGACACATGCGGCGAATCTCGTCCTTCGGCATGTATTTCAGTGCGTTGAGATAATCCTCAAGAAGATATACCGTTTCGGGTGCGGCAACACGGCTTTCTCCCGGAAGGAAGAACATATCCGAATCGCCGAAAAACCGCAATTGTTCGCGATACATTCCATCCTGCCGTTTGAAGTAAAAAACGATTGTTTGATTGTCCCAAAGTTCAAAATCGGAATCCATGTCCAATGAAAATCCTCCGGGTCGGGTGTAGATCTCCGCATCGGGATTCAGCTTTTCCGCTTTTCGAATTTCGGAAACAATATAGTCGGGATCAATATCCGCAATATTATCGCCCCTCATTTCAAATTCCGCACCTGTCTTTTTGCAGGTCAAAAAACACACCGCAAGCGCTGCGCAGGCGAGCACGGCAATAAGAATCACCCAAACCGACGGTTTTCGGTAATTCATCACGGTCTTAACGCGTTCTTTAATACCAACTTCACCGAAGGCAAGCGGACAGGCATTGAAACGACTGCGACTAACGCTGCACGAAAGCAATGCCTGCATATAGTCCGCTCTCTGTTCGTTGTCAAGCTTTTTTATAACCTTTTCATCGCAGGCAAATTCAATATCGCGGCAAAACAGCACGTAGGACAGCCAAACGAGAGGATTGAACCAATGCACCGCGAGGATAGCAAAGCCAAGCGGCTTCCACTTATTATCACGGCGGCGTATATGCGCCCGCTCATGTTCAATTACGGTTTCAAGTTCACGCTCTTCAATGCCGAACGGAACATATATACGCGGCTTGAAAAATCCAAGCACAAACGCCGAATTAACTCGGTCGCTCTGATAAATATTATCGCGCAGCAGCACGGCTTCACGCAGTTTCCTGCCCAAACCGATGCGGCTTATTGCCATGTATGCAAGCATGGCAATCAGACCTGCAAGCCAAATACATGCAATCTCGTAATCATCGGGCAAATTAATTCGCAGGAGCGGAATTGTCAGCGATGTGTCGTAATCGTTCTCCTTTGATTGTGTTCCCGCTGCACCGGGCGTTTTTGCTTCTTCACCTGTGTCGCTGCTTTCGGCAGTTTTTCCTGCATCGGAGGGCACGTTTGAAGCATCTTCCCGTTCGGATTCCGCCCCACCCGATCCGCGGATCACGAGAGGCTCTCCCCCGTCCGTGTTGTCAACAGTGTCAGCATAGAGTTTTTCTCTGAAATTTTCTATAGGATAGTTGTCCGGAACAAGGCTCAGCGGACTTTCTATCGTCGTCGGAATAATTAACCGCAATGCAACAATACCCCAAAGCAGCACCCGAATCCATCCCGGTGCTCTTTTGAACAACAACCTGAGCACAAGCACGATAACAATTATCATGCTTGCCAATATACTCATATCGATAACCGAAATGCAGACTTCACCCACGCTCATTTTCCGCCTCCGTTCCGAATGCTGTCAATCATACGTTGAACCTCGTCCAACTCCCTTTCCGACATATCCCGGCGTTTTGCGAAAGCTGCAACAAATGCCGGCAGCGAACCCGAAAAACGCTTCTCAACAAGCTCATCGATTTCACACGCCTGAGCTTCATCCTTCGAAATAATGGAAGTTATAACGCCGTCCTCGTTCTTCAGCACACCGCGCTCGCAAAGACGCTTCAACACTGTATAACTCGTTGTTCGCTTCCATCCAAGTTCCGCGAAGCAGAGCTTTGCAAGCTGCGCTGCGGATATCGGTTCGTTTTCCCATAGAATAAGGCAGAAACGGTATTCACCTTCATGTATTTTCGGAATTTCTTTCATAATGACTCCTCCGCGATTTTTGTCTACTGTTGTAGACTGTTTTTTAGTCTACCACTGTAGACAGCTTTTGTCAACAGTTTTTTCACAAAAATTCAGAGCCGATTTAATGCTCCGATCCGGAATCAACCGAAAAAACATTGTATCCACCCTTTATAAATGGCAAAACAAGTGCAGGAAAATGAATCGGTTCAAGCCCGACGCGCGGACGGAGTTCTCAGGCTTATGTGCTGAGCCGAAAATTCTGTCGATATTTATATACATCTACTGAAAAAAATAGCATGAAGGGATTCTTAAGCTGCGGATGATAAAGATGATAAAACGGAAGCTGCTGTCAGGCAGCTTTAAAAAGGCAAATGCAGTTATATGCCCGTTTCCGCCATGCTTGTTCGCCTGCTTGCGATGGCTAATCTTTGCTTGGTTTTTCCCCATGTTAAGCATTATATTTGTTCGCCGGCACAGCGGCAGCCTTGATCTGCGCTGCAGTGCTCCGGTTCCGTCAGTATTTGTAATACTGCGCGCACAGCATCATTATTATTTTATTATATGCGAACTTAAGGCAGCTTCCGTAAAAATCATTGTCGAATTCACTCTTTTTGCGCGAAAGCAATTGTGCCCGGGAGCCGAGTCTGTCATATTTGGATTGTCTGCAATTCTCCGGGCAGCGGTTCGGCAAAACACTCCCGGCAGTTTTCAGCGGAAAACTCTTGACAAACATCGCGATATGTGATAGTCTATATACGTTATCAGCCGAGTATCGCTGCTCACCGATAACAGTTTTTTCCGAAAACAGGGTCGCTGCATCTAAAATGCAGTAACCCTGTTTTGATTAAGAAGGATGCGGAGTGGGGGGAAGCATTCGAGTCGGAACAACACAATCACAATTACTATATTTCAATACTTGACGGTATTCGTAGTATTATGCTATAATATGATTACATAACAAGCGGGCCGGCTGTTCCAATTTGGTATTGTGTTAACGGAGAAAATTGCTTGGTGCTTATACGATATGTTGTTACGTGCAGTTTCGCTTGTTCATGAAATTAGCAATAGACTTAAATGTGGAAGCAGGACTATTTTGATCTTGAACAATATGTATATGCTGTTATGAATAGCAGAGCATTAGCTGCAAATGCATAAAAGTACTTGCGACAAGCAATCAAGAAACAAAAACATGCGTATTGTAAAAACATAACGAATAGGCAAATTTAAGCAAACCGAGTTGAAATATTAAAATTATGTAGTTGAGCAGAAGGAGTAAAAATGCAAGATTTTGAAAGAACGATGAGACTGGCATACCCCGTTGGAAACAAGAGGCACTCAGGCGACATTTTTGTTACCGTATTCGATGGAAACAGCCATCCGAGGACAATTTGTTTAAATAGTTTTGGTAAAGAAAGTATTACCTTTGGACGTAATAACACGAACGACATTGTCCTTAATTCACCTCTTGTTTCCAGGGAACACGGTCGATTCAGACAAACAAACGGTCATTGGGTGATTGAAGATAAAGGACAATATAACTCTGTTGCCAGCGAAAATGGTCTGATCTACAACAACACAACAATATTAATGAGGGTAATATGTGAAGGCGATTTTATCCGCATCGATGATGGAATAGAAACTGTTTCTGAAGGTGTTCTATTTGTTTTTTCCTCAGCCGGTTCCGATAATAGTTGGCAATCGGTGCTTCTCGCAAACGAACAAGAGATGACAATTGGGCGTGATGAAGATTGTGATATAGTACTTCCTCATGTTTCTGTTTCAAAGTGCCATGCGAGAATATTTCGTGAAAACGGAGATTGGTATATTGCTGATTGTGATAGCATTAACGGTGTTATTGTCAATAACAGACGTATTAACAATAAAGAAAGACTTCACGAAAAAGACGTTATAGCTATTACCAACTCTAAACTTATTTTCACATCGACAACGATATCCTATTGTTGCTACAGGAATGGTATATCTGTTGATGCGTCAGATATAATTATTAAGCGTCGCGGGAAAGGCGGGAAAACGTTCATTACGAGCAATCATGTAAGTCTCGACATTAGGCCGGGAGAACTAATTGCAATTATTGGAGGCTCCGGTGCTGGTAAGTCTACAATTTTGAATTGTATGTGTGGATACTTGAAGCCAACTCACGGCAGTGTGTTTATTAATGGAGTTGATTTATACAGGAACTTCGATTCACTAAAAAAACTAATTGGATACGTCCCGCAGTCAGACATTGTATACGACAATTTGACATTACATGATATGCTTTTATATACAGCAAAACTTCGACTTCCTAAGGATACTTCTGCGGCAGAGAGAGAAGCTGCTATTTCAAAGGCGATTAACACGGTTGAATTATCTGAGAAGCGCAATAGCCTAATTAAATCTCTCAGCGGAGGACAAAGAAAGCGGGCAAGCATTGCTGTAGAGTTATTATCTGATCCGAATCTCCTTTTCCTTGATGAACCTGCTTCCGGCTTGGATCCGGGAACTGAGAGGAATCTGATGCAATCCTTACGTGGCATGGCCGATAACGGAAAAACAGTTATACTTGTCACGCATAGCACGCTTCAATTAAAAATGTGTGACAAGATTGTGTTTATGGGAAAGGGAGGGAACCTTTGCTTTTTTGGATCATACGATGATGCGCTGGCTTTTTTCAAAGTCCCAGATATAGTTGACGTTTACAATATGATAACTGACCATGCAAAGCAATGGAGCGAAGAATTTGAAAAGAGAAGGGTCAACGCTGGAAAAGAACTGAAAACAGGGGAGATTTCAGGCAAATCAAAGAAAAATCGATTACTACAATTAAGAGTACTCAGCGCTCGGTACTTAAAGCTGTTTGTAAACGACAAGCAACGCTTGTTATTGTTGCTGATTCAAGCTCCGCTGCTTGCTGTGCTGATTTCGTTTGTAGCCGATGGAAAACAATTTGAACAATATGAAATGACAAAGAGCTTGCTGTTTGCACTTTCATGTTCGGCTTTTTGGGTAGGCATGCTGAATTCTATCCAGGAAATATGCAAAGAACGCTCAATTATGAAACGCGAATATATGACGGGACTATCTTTGAGTGCATATGTATCTTCGAAAATAATAGTTCTTGGACTCATGTGCTTACTACAGAGTTTTATGATCACCGGAATATTCAGCGCAATGATCGGCTTGCCTGAAGAAGGGGTTTTAATGAATGCTTTTGCTGAAGTATTAATTACAACCTTCATTACTGCATTAGCGTCGACGGCGATGGGGTTGCTTGTTTCGTCTCTATTCACCAATGCTGATAGAGCCATGACTGTCGCTCCTATACTACTGATGCCACAGATACTGTTTTCAGGATTGATATTTAAGTTGAGCGGAGCGACCGAGATTATTTCATGGGTTGCGGTTTGCCGCTGGAGCATGGAGGGCTATGGCACTACTGCAAATCTAAATGATTTGCCATTGAGATTACAGCAAGAAGGGCTCCAGATTATTCACGAAGCAGAGGATTTCTTTGAGTTTACATCATCACACCTATTAAACTCATGGATGATTCTAATACTGTATACAGCAATCTTCTTAATTCTTGCCAGGATCGTTCTGTCAAAGATTGGAAGGGAAAAAGCATGATATGCAGAGTAAAACCCATAATTGCTTCGACATCTGATTAAACGTCTTAAACGTCAGGATATTGGACGAATGGTAACTTAATTCGAAATATAGGAAGGGCGGCTGAATAAAAGCTCAATTTTTGAAAATTGAGTAGTTTATCTCGAAGTAGTCTGCGTTGGTAAAATGCGTAAAACGTTATTAATTCTTTGCCTGCGCGG
>OLPA01003553.1_pt1 | contig 10501 bp, 9 predicted proteins | sample 1672811 | NCBI WGS metagenome assembly OLPA01 (sample SAMEA3136726, study PRJEB25190) | human gut metagenome | biome: human gut; feature: human-associated habitat; material: faeces | place: Austria | collected 2013
GGAGCGACCGTGAAAACTCGGATCATTATCCGGATTTTCAAATAATTCTTGTATGGTTATTCGTTTCCGGCCGCATTTGGCTCCTTATTCTAAACATATCACAATCGATATGAACTTAAAAGCAGACTTTTTCGGTGCGAACCTCTATGCAAAAGCATGTGTTCTTCCGCTTCGCATCAGAGGATTATATTATCCTCGGGTAAATATGCTTTTTTGCAGCCAAAGTGCTCAATTTTGTTTTGATATTTGTTGCCAAGGTAATAAAAGCGCAGGCTGTCCTTATCCTTGTCCATTATATCACACAAGCGCCCTTGCGGGCTGCGGCACTGTGCGGCATTCAGCAAACATTCGAATACCGAGCACTGCACTCTCTGTCCGTAGTTCACGCATTGCTTGGCTATCTGCCTGAGCCGCCTCCGGCCCGCTGCATCCTCAGTATTAACATCGTAGGTTATGTATTAACGCCCACTGGCGGCGGCAGAACGCGAAGTGCTGTATGCCGGAAAGCTGAAGAAGGTCGTCGTGCCGGTATTCCATTATTTTCTTATACAGCTTACGCCGCTTGGCAGATGCGCTTCGTCCACATCGACAATGTAATCCGAATATGTCCGGGGCACAGCTACGCTCTCCCTGTGGCTCACCTTTACCAGGTCAAACAGCTTATATGCAGGCGCGTTGCCCAACTCCGAATCGTGCTTGAATATTATGAGTTCCCTGACAGCCATCTTTCCCCTTGCCGCGGAGTGGTCCAGTTCAAACATATTCAGTATTGCCTGCCACAGCAGCTCAAGGTCCTCCTCTGAAAAGCCGGTGGTCTTGCGGGCAAGGTTTGCGGATACATATCCCTCCACTCTGTAAAGGCCATAGGGCACTATATATTTGCGGCCCATTTCGGTCCCCTTCTTTTCCGCGTCCGCCTCCGTGGTTATGGCTACTCTGGTTATAGTGACCTCCTGCGACATTATGGGGTCTATACTGCGGGCAAAGCCGAGCTGTACGGGGCCCCTCACCTGGCCGCAATTCAATGCGCCCTTTACAAAGGTAGTCATCACCGCCCCGAAGGTACGGATATCGTAGAAATTCCTGCACATAAAGTCGCGTATCTCTATATCCAGGTTTTCGTCTTTTTTCTTAGCTTCCTTCACGTTCTTCTCGTCTATACCGAGATGCTTGTACGCCTCAAGGTCGCTCCGGTTAAGAGGCACGTTGTCCTTTATGTATATGCGATAGCCCTCTTCGCCCTCCTTGACCGTTTCAACATAATTGCGTATCTTGCGCTTTAGGCAGACGTCCGTCACGAGGCCATAGCCCGTCTCCGGATCTACGCGCGGCATATTGCCCGCGTCAGGGTCCCCGTTGGGATTTCCGTTTTCAACATCGAAAAGAATTACGAATTCATAGCGGTTCCTGATGGCTTCCATTGTTATTTATCCTCCTTCTTTGTATAGCGCTTTTGTGTCTGGTGATAATAGCCGAGGTCAAATGAGCCTTGCTGCGGCAGTGTAAGGCGCATAGGGTATTCATCTCTCAATATACCCTTCAATTCCATCACCTGCTTGTCAAAGTATATAGCACTCCCGGCTTCAAGCTTGCGTAGGTGCTTTTGATAGAGGTTGCCAAGTATCGGGAATATCATTGCCGGCGTGGCAGCGGCAGAGTTGAAATATCTGTCTTTTATAGTGGTGTTTATTCCGGGGTTCGCCGCCTGCTGGGCCGCTTCATATACTGAAAACAGCCTGCCCAGGGTATACGGTATGTTTCTGCTTTCTTCGTTAAGTGCCACAGTCAAAACCTCCTTCGGACACTCCGTATTGGTGTTTTTAAGATAATATGCCTTGATTATCGCCGCTCGCCCCCGGGTGATGTTGCGTTCCGCCCGTATGCGCAGCATAGTATTTTCAAGGAGCGATACAGGATACATACCACCTGTGAATATTGCCCTTGCCGTTGCGCCTGACATTGCAGGGTTCGGAGTTTTATCCCTTGAATTGAGATTTACGGTCTCCCGCAGCATCGCCCACATGGGCAAGGTGACATAGTTGTCGTTTGCCGGCCGTATTATTTCCATTCGCTCGTTGTGTTCGTTTATGTTTTTCATTATCCGGCCGAAGGTATCTCGCAGAAAAAACCTTACCGAAAGCCTCGCCGCGTTAGGCGCGAGGCCCAGTATGTAAAACGTCCTGTCCGGGTGGAGATCGAGCTCTTCGCAGGGTTTACCCTCCGCAAGACGTTTGACTATCGCCCGCACGTCTTCCTCTGTATAGCCTGCCGGCGCTTCGCCCCCAAACAGCGCCCCCATGGCGAAAGCATCGTACTGCGGCTCTGCTCCCTCCGCCCAGCAGACTACCGTAGTATCGCCTATATGCTGGACGTTGTCCTTATCAGCAAGAAGGTGATTCAAAGCCGAGGTATAAGCAAAGGCGGCGTATTTTCCTACCGGTGCATTCATTCCCTGCTCCCTTTCGTATGAGCAAAAGGCCGGTGCATTGAAGGATACTATTGCCGCTCCGCTGGACTGGGCATCTTTGACGCCGCTTATAGATGGATGCAATCGCGCAATGCTATCTTCTCTGCCAGTTATCAGGCACTGCATCTTCTCGCCATCATCAGAATCGTAATGCTCCTGCCATGCACGGCATATGACCTCGTCATTTTGCGGGAATACGCCGTTTACCCTGAATATCAGATTGCCACCCTTTATCAACTCGTCATAATACTCTTTGACGGCAGGATGTTCGGCAGCATTTTCAGGCTGCCAGTTGTCGAAATAGTTAAGTATGGCTTTCGCCGCTTCCGAATCCGCCCCGTCGAGAAGATCGTGATGCAGCTTTGCACAGGCGTCAAAGCATTCCTTGCTGCGTTCCGGCTTGCCTTTGCCATCAAAGCCAAGCAAATAAGAAGAATTATCCCAAAGAAAATTCGACAGTATATTTACTGCTCGCTTTACCGCCGCCGGAAGCTCCATTATCCTTGGCCGCAGCACAGTCTTTTTACCCGTCTGTTCTTCTTTAATCAGCGGCAATATCTGCGTCAGTCTTCCGTCCCCGTCTATACAAAGAGCATAGCTTATCTTTGCGGGCCCCCAGCCCTGCCGGGCTATATCGCCGCGGTCAGCCATATCCTCATACAGCCTCGTCAAAGCCTGAAGTATCATCTTGCCACCCCCTTGCCGCTCATCGGAGGCACATCAAGTACCCCATCCTTCATTACCGCGCGGAAAAACACCGGCTTTATGTCCGAAGGATCCGAGTAATCCATATCCAGCAGCATCCAGCCCAGATCCCTTTCTCCCAACAGTTCCTTTGGACATTCGGGCATACCATCGCACAGTTTGAAGTTAACCGGGAATTCCCGCGTTCCGAAGTAGGGCTGGTGGTAAAACTGCCCCTTTTCCGCCCGGCGCTTTATGATATCCTGAAATTTGCCCGGATTGTCCCCTTCCGCCGCATTTTCCGTCATGTCAAAATGCGCTTCAATGACATATCGGACATCCCGAAGCACCATCGCAGCACGCTGCTGTATGCTCTCGGACGTTGCAAGATACAGCTCGCCTCTGCCCTGCTCCATAACTGTGCGCGCCTTTCTGGAATTAAGCTTGTCCTTTACTTCGTTGCGCCGTATATTGGTGAAACGGATAGGTGCGCGGACATATATACGGTCTATCTGCCACCGCAACCCCGGATGCCAGTATATGGCCTCCAGTATGCCACGGGCGGCGGACGGCGTCATAACGTCATAGCTAACACGTTCCACTTTCATCTCGGGGCGGTTAAACGACGCATAATCGCCCCAGACCTCGATCTTTACAGACAATATCTCATGCCCCCTTCCTTATTTATATAAAAATCCCGTTTCTTGTTCGCAATCAAGTGATAGGCCTGTATTCTTATCGTATAATTCCATGTTTACAAGCACTGCGCTGTTTTCGTCCAGCGGCTCTATATTTCCGGCGTCCAGTAGCCTGCGGTATTGTATGTCATACGCGCTTACTCCGTAGCGGCCTGCCTTTCTGTATACCTCGCGCGTTGCAAAGCCTGATTTCAGTTTTTCCGCTATAGCCGCACCTTCTTCCAACGGTATATATACAGTCTTTGTGTTATTATCGATCATGTGGAAACCCTGCGCCACGGAATCGAACGGCATCATACAGCCGGATATTCCCCTTTCGAACTTCTTTACCACTTCTGCTTTATCGGTGCCATCGCCTATAATGTCGCGCAGCGATGAAAAATATTTCGTTATTGTCTCCGGCAGTCCGGGATCGGCACCGCCTGCAAGGGCCTCGTTTGCTGCGCCTATGTTGTCCTTAATAAGCAACGGGGATGTATATTCGCTCTCAAATATCACAACGATACTTTCAGCGCTGCTTCTTCGTCCCTCTCGGTTACAGCGCCCTGCCGCCTGTAATATGGAATCCAGCCCCGCCATTTCCCGGTATACGGTGGGGAAATCAACGTCCACCCCTGCTTCGATAAGGGACGTGGACAACACCCGGCAAACCGCGCCCTCCTTTAACCGCTGCCTTATCTCATTCAACACCCTCTGTCTATGGGCCGGATACATCAAGGTTGAGAGATGATAAGCCCCTTCTTTGGGCAGCATGTCATAAATTTCCTGCGCAGCCCTGCGCGAATTTACTATACAGAGCACCTGCCTGCTGTTTTTGAGTTCTCCAGCGAGCATTTCATTTGAAAGCCCGCCTGCATTGCGAAAGGATACGCGCCGGAATTTTTCATATAGCGCCTGAGTACCCGGGCAAAGCTCGGGGATGTTCTCCGACCAGCCGAATCGTTTAAATATATCTCCCAGCACCGGCTGCGTTGCCGTACAAAGCACCGCCGTAGCGCCGAAGTGCCGTACCAGCTCAGCTATAGCTCCCACGCACGGCTGAAGATGGCAGGTGGGCAGCATCTGCGCCTCATCGAAGATTATCACGCTATTTGCAAGATTATGCAGTTTTCGGCATTTTGAGGACCTATTGGAATAGAAGGATTCAAAGAATTGCACGGCGGTAGTGACGATTACGGGCATATCCCAGTTTTCAGTAGCCATCGCAAGGCGGTATTGCGCCGGAGAGGATGCGTCCTCCAGCTCATAAAGTTTGCCGGAATGGTGCTCCAGCACGTTATCTTCTCCAAGTATTTCCTTGAATACCGCCGCGTTCTGCTCGATTATTGACGTGTATGGTATGACATATATTATATGCTTCATGCCGTGGGCCACAGCGTGGCGCAGCGCAAATGCCATGGACGATACCGTCTTGCCTCCGCCTGTAGGCACCGTCAGCGTATAAATACCTTTGGGTTTTTCGCCGCATCGCAGACATTCGGAAAGTATTTCCCAACGATACTTGTTCATTTCATTTTCCGGATTCGCCCATTTTTCTATGTGTTTTTCCAGCTTTCCGAGCAGTCGTTCCATACCGTCATAACCGCCGCGAGACAACTTATACGGCTGCATGAAGCGTTCCGTATCCAGATAGTCTGCGTCTACCAGACAGGAATACAACATTCTCGTCCATGCGGCGCCGGAAAAGCCACTTCGCGCGGAAGCAGGTGCAGGCGCGGTCTTGGGCAGTTTGCCGGACCAGTTGTCTTTGTAAGGCTCAATGCCGCCCATCAGCCCTTTTTTTATTCAGTTTCTGATCTTCCAGCTCGTACCTACCATAGCCACATTCTACTACAGCTTTACCAACTGGAACGGCATGAAGGAACCTCGCTGGATTGGCTGGAGCAACTATGCGATGATGCTGGAGGATTACCAGTTTATCGACAGCCTGCGCAACACCGCCCTGTACTGGGTGGTAGGCGTCATCGGAGTACTGTGCCTGTCGCTGATGATCGCTTCGCTGCTCAACAGCCAGGCGCTCCGGTTCAAAAGCTTTTTCAAAACCGTCACCTTTTTGCCCTATGTATGCGCCTCCATGGCCATGGGTTTGATCTTCGGCATGCTGTTTGATGAAAATGCCGGCCTGATCAATGCCATCATCGAATCCTTCGGCGGCCAGGCGCTTCCGTGGCTGACCAGCAGCAAGCTGGCGCGCATTCCCGTACATATTCTCTTCATCTGGCGCACCATTCCCTGGTATACGCTGATTTTCCTGTCCGGCCTGCTGAATATTCCCACGGAATACTATGAGGCCGCCACTGTGGACGGGGCCTCGGGCGCGCAAAAATTCTTCCGCATCACGCTGCCGCAGCTGAGCAATATCTCGTTTTTCTGCTTTGTAACCATCACCGTGGACGCCTGGAAAATCTTCAACGAGCCCTACACGCTGGCCGGCCCGGGCTCCTCCAATACATCGCTGTTCCAGCTGATGTATACCAACGCCTTTAAGATTTTCAAAATGGGCTACGCCTCGGCGCTGGGCGTGGTGCTGATCCTGGTGCTGCTGATCATCTCCCTGATCCAGTTCAGGGTGCGGCGGGCCCAGGGCGAAATATAAGGCAAGGAGGGACCGCGCATGAGTTATCGCACCAAGAAAAATCTCTGGAAGCTGCTGGTCTACCTGCTGATGGCCGTAATCGTCGTGATTTGCCTGTTTCCCGTCGTATGGTCGTGCATCATTTCCATCAAGAGCGTGGGCGAAAAAGTGTCCGGTTTCAGCGCGCTGACCATCAGCCAGCCCACGCTGGCCAACTACGAGCGCCTCTTTGAGCTGCTGCCCATCTGGCAGCACCTGGGCAACAGCGTATTCACCTCGGTGATGGGCACGCTCACCACGCTGTTCTTCTGTTCGCTGGCGGGCTTTGCCTTCGCCAAATACCGCTTTCCCGCACGCAACGCGCTGTTCTACTTTGTGGTCGCCACCATGACCATTCCTGCGGAGGTCGGCTCCATTCCGCTGTTTTTGATCATGCGAAACCTCGATCTGATCAACAACCTCTGGTCGCTGATTCTTCCCAGGCTGGCCACGGCGGTGGGCGTGTTCTACCTCCGCCAGTACATGATGGAGGTGCCCGATGAGATTCTGGAGGCGGCCCGCATCGACGGCTGCCGCGACTTTGGCATCTTTGTGCGGGTGGTCTGTCCCATCGTAAAGCCGGCGCTGGCCTCATGGGCCTCGCTTACGCTGATTGCGCGCTGGAACGATTTCTTCTGGCCGCTGCTGTTCCTCAACAAGAGCTCCAAGTACACGCTGATGGTGTCCGTCTCCATGCTGCCCCTGAGCGACGGCCTGGCCACGCCCTGGCAGGTGATTCTCTCCGGCACCACGCTGGTCATCGTGCCCAGCATCGTGATCTACCTGTTTATGCAGACCTTCCAAAAGGAGGGCGCCACCGCCGGCGCCGTCAAAGGCTGACCTATTTCGGATCGTTATGGAGGATACGTTTATGAAACGCTATGAACCCGCCCCCGGCTTTTCCATTCCCTGCGCCGCCATGGGCTGCATGCGCATTGCCGATATGGACGTGCGCAGCCTGGAAGCGCTGATCATGACCGCGCTGGAGGGCGGCGTGGATTTCTTCGATCATGCGGATTTCTACGGCAACCATCAGTCCGAAGTGCGCTTTGGCGAAGTGCTGGCCGCCAATCCCAGCCTGCGCGACCGCATGATTGTGCAAAGCAAATGCGGCATTCGCACCGGTTTCTATGACTCGTCCTATGAGCACATCGTTGCCAGCGCCGAAAACAGCCTGCGCAAGCTGCACACCGATCATCTGGACGCGCTGCTCATCCACCGTCCGGATGCGCTGGCGGAGCCGGAGGAAATCGCCCGTGCGTTCCGCGACCTCAAGGAATCCGGCAAGGTGCGTTACTTCGGCGTCAGCAACCACAACCCCATGCAGATGGAGGTGTTGCAGCAGGCCGTCGGCGAGCGGCTGTTGTTCAACCAGATGCAGATGAGCGTGGTCCACACCGGCATGATCGACCAGGGCATCAACGTCAACACCACCTTCCCCGGCTCGGTGGACCGCGACGGCGGCGTGCTTGAATACTGCAAGCTGAAAAAGATTGTGCTACAGGTATGGTCGCCCTTCCAGTACGGGTTTATCGAGGGCGTGTTCCTGGATAACCCGGACTTCCCGGAAGTCAACCGCATTCTGGATGAGATGGCCGAAAAATACGGCGTGACCAAGACCGCAATGGCCGTGGCCTGGCTTACGCGCATCCCCATGATGATTCAGGTCATCTCCGGCACCACCAATCCGGAGCGCATGAAGCAGATCATATCGGGCGCGAACACCCAGATTTCGCGCGAGGACTGGTACGCCATCTATCGCGCGGCAGGCAACCGACTTCCGTAAGCGGCCGAATGCAGCCCAAACGATTCAGGGGCGCGGAGGAAAATTTCCTCCGCGCCCCTGCGTTTAGGCCACAAACGTCAGGAAATAGGTCAAGGAATCCTGAAGCGCCGCCAGGCATGCCTGGATGATGTTGGAACTGACGCCCGTGGTGGTCCATACGTGGCTGCCGTCGGTGCTCTCAATGAGCACGCGGACCACGCTGGCCGTGCCGCCGCTGTCGATGACGCGCACCTTGAAATCGCGCAGGCGCATGCGCTCCACCTGCGGATAGAACACCAGCAGGGCCTTTCTGAGCGCCAGGTCCAGCGCGTTCACGGGGCCGTCGCCCTCGGCGGCGTTGATCTCCTCGCGCCCGTCTACACTCACTTTGATGTATGCCTGGGCGCTGCGCTCATCGCGCTGTTCCCGGAGCAGATCATGCACTTTTTCCGCGACGATCCGGAGGTCACGCGCATCGGGCGGCAGGCGCTTTTGTACGCGTGCGCGGTCGTGCCGGTGATGGCGTATTCCACGTATGTGAACCAGCTGTACCAGTGCCTCGGCTTCCATCAGGCCGCGACGCTGCTGGCCTCCTGCCGCAACGGACTTTTATACGTGCCGCTCATCCTGCTGCTGCCGGGGCTGCTCGGCCTCTCCGGCGTCGCCATGAGCCAGCCCGCCGCCGATTTTCTTACCTTCCTCGTCTCCATTCCCTTCCAGATCTGGTTCTTCCGCCATAAACTGCGCGGATGAGTCCCGGCGCATCGCAGGGTTTTTGGCATACGGAAACCGCCTCCCCAAGGGCGGGTGTCCGTAAGACAGTTAACAGCCACCGTAGTTTGAACCGCGGTGGCTGTTCTTGTATTTTATCCTGTTATGTGATAATATGGAAGCGAACAGACCTGCAAAATCGGAATTTGACTAAGGAGGTATCCAAATGAAAAAGAGATTCCCTGTCATCATTGCTTTTGTTTTTGGTGCGTTACCTTTTCTTATTGGTTGTATTCAAAATTGGTATATGCTTACCTATGTAGATTCTGTTCTTCCGTATGGATTCATATCGCTGGCTGTGCTGTGCCTATGGGGTTGTATTGCGTTTCTGCTCAATGACCGTTCTCACAGTACGAAAGCAATTGTTATTTCCTTGAATCTAATCGCTTCATTAGATTTACTATTGCTTGGTATCCAGGAACTATTTCTTCATGCCTATTGGATGAACTGTGTTGGAAGTTGGTCACAATTTTTCTACTTGCCTATGTTAAAACTCGGCTTCAGTCTAACAAATTGGAGTCATAGTGTATTCACCGCTTATGTTACTTGCTTTGCCCTTATGGTTGCAGTTTCTTTCATTGGCTGCAAGCTGAAAGAGAATTTCCAAAAATAAATATCTGTCTTGCCCTGCTAGCCAAATTCCAATTTTTCGAACTGATACAAGGGCGCACTTCTATACGGGTCAAGCCCCGTATGTGCGCTCTGTGAGACTGAACAGCCCGGGCACCTGAATGTCCGGGCTGTTATGCGTTACTTCGTTCCGAACAAGGGGCTGCACCCCTTGCGCCACTTTGCGGCTATCCTCTTAAAGCAAAAGGTGTGACCACGAAAGTCACGCCATTTGCAAATTTAACTGTCTTACGAACGCCCCACAAACGGGCGGCGCTTTTTTCGTGTTTTTATGCAAAAAACCGCTGCATCCCAGGGACGCAGCGGCTGTCAACGGAAAATATTTCACAAAAATGGGGTGGGAGAATTGACATTGCGGACAAAAGCTGATAGAATGTAAGTCCATAATGCCTGTATAGGGCCATGCGCAGCTTTCACCAATATCTATGATGATTATAGCACCGCGGATGGCCGGATGCAAGCGGAGATGGAAACTTTTAAACAACGCAACCAGGCGTGCCATAAGACAACAACAGAAAGGCTGTGATGAAGTTCCATGGCGATCACAAAGGATGTCATGATGGGCAAGACGCTCCGCAAGAGCTTTGCCAAGCAAGACCAGATTCTGGAGATCCCGAACATGCTCAAGATCCAGAAGGATTCCTACGAATGGTTCCTTCGTGAGGGTCTGCGCGAGGTTTTCCGCGACGTCGATACCATTACCGACTACACCGGCAACCTTGAGCTGAGCTTCCTCGATTACTCCATGAACGAGCCGCCCAAGTACTCCGTGGAGGAGTGCAAGGAGCGCGACGCGACGTATGCCAAGCCCATCAAGGTCCGTGTGCGTCTGCACAACAAGGAGACCGACGAGATCAAGGAGCAGGAGATCT
>OLPA01003559.1_pt1 | contig 10488 bp, 8 predicted proteins | sample 1672811 | NCBI WGS metagenome assembly OLPA01 (sample SAMEA3136726, study PRJEB25190) | human gut metagenome | biome: human gut; feature: human-associated habitat; material: faeces | place: Austria | collected 2013
CCCGATATATTCGGGCTTTTCGCAGGAGACATCTTTTTTGTCTCCACATTATGGTACGCCCGACTGGATTCGAACCAGCGGCCTTTAGAGTCGGAGTCTAACGCTCTATCCAACTGAGCTACGGGCGCATGTAAAAATTCAACGCAATTATTATAGCAATTTTCCGTGCCTTTGTAAAGGATTATTTCGCGGTAAATGCAAAAAAGGAGCAGAGCCGAAGCCCTGCTCCCGTATGCAGCGCGTTATTGCAGCAGCAGGAGGCTGAACACCAGAGTGAACAGAGCCACCGTTTCGATAATGCCGATGACGATGAAGTAGTTGGCCGTGCCCTTGCCCGTTTCACCCAATGCGTCGGCGGAAGCGGCAGCCACCTTGCCCTGGAAGAAGGCGGACAGACCGATGGCCAGACCCGCAAAGATGCCGGTGAACATGGCCAGCATGGAGTCACAGCCGCCCTCCACAGCGCTGCGGATGAAGTTCATCAGCAGGAAGCCGTAGATGGTCTGGGTCAGAGGAGCACCGGAGAAAGCCACCATGATGAAGGGGGCGGGCTTGCCGTTGGCGTAGCACTTTTTCCACGCGCCCACGGAGGCCTGAGCGGCAAAGCCGGAACCGAATGCAGAGCCCATGGCGGACAGACCCAAGGCACACGCCATACCAATAAATGCGATATTCATAATCATTCTCCTATCCGTTTATTTTTTTATTTTATCGCCCTTTTTGAAGGGATCGTATGCGATACCGGCCCATTCCATGCCCAACTGTCCGGAAAACTCCAGCAGGTTCAGACGGACGCCGTGAACCACCACGGACAGCAGACCCATAACAATGTTCAGCCCGTGACCGATGAGCAGAATGAGGATGGCAGCCACCACCAGAGGACCCTTGAAGCCAAAAGCCATGTTGTTGAAGCTCTGGGCGATGGCCAGGGAGGCCATGCCAACGGCAAACAGACGGATATAGCTCATGATGTTGCCGAAGGCGCTGATGGTATTGAGAAACACGGTGAAGGCATTTCCGAGTCCGGCCTTTAGCCCCTGTGCGAAGCTCTTGTCCGGCGCCATGCCGCCGAAGCACACCACCAGCAAAAAGCCGGCGATGACTACGCAGGCCACAGGCAGCAGGTTCACCTGCTGGCCGATGACCAGATACAGCACCACGAAGTACAGCGCGTCAATGGCGGCCAGCCAACCCAGATCCGCCACCCAGCTCAGATCCTTCTCCTTCAGCTTGCGCCGGATATTCATAACGCAGGCAAGGGAGAGCTGCACCGTGCCTAAAATGAAGCAGAACTTCATAATGGTGTTTTGCTGAGCGACGGTAGTTACGCCGAAGTACTGCGGGTAGTTGGCAAAGGTGGGGATCACAAGACTGCGCAGCAGCGGCACCTCCATGGCCTGCTCAAGACCGAACCAGGTGCCTGTCAGTGTGCCCCATATGATGGTGGCAATGGACAGCACCCACAGGAGCTGCACGGCGGTGGAGGACTTTTTGCCCTTCAGCGTGAGAACCAGCGCTCCCAGCAGGAAGAGAAGGCCGTAGCCCGCATCGCCGATTATCATGGCAAAAAACAGGGTGAAAAAGCCCAAAAACCAGAAGGAAATGTCATATTCTCGATAGCCCGGGACGGTGCCCAGAATGTCAAACACGGGGATCATCAGCTTGGTGATCTTATTGTATTTGACCTTGGTGGGGACTTGGTCGTCATCACCGGCGGGATCCTCCAGCGCCCAAGCCCAGTGCGCTTCGGCTGCGGCCTTTTTGAAGCCGTCTACCTCCGCCGCCGGAATATACCCCCGCAGCCAGACCAAGCCGTCCTGACTCTGGGACGTGTTGCTGACGGCGGAATACTCGGCGTCATTTTGCGCCTTGAGCATCTGCGACTGGATGCTGGGTAGGTGGGAGGCCGCCTGACGGAGATAAGTTTCGCAATCCTCCAGCCCTTGCTTGCAGCGTGCCTGCTCCTGCTCCAGCTCCTCCAAGCCCTTTTCGGGCAGAGGGAACTCCGTGGTGGAATACTGATCCGGCAGGGGAGCGAGAGCGGCAAAAGTCGGCATCTTACCAACGGGTGACAAGCGAATAACCTTCACATCCGGATCGGCAAGTAAAGCCGTCATAGTCTTCTTGTCTGTGCGGTAAATGTGGATGTCCCAGCCTTGCTGCCGCAGCGACTGCACGTCGGCGGGGGAGAAGCGTCCCCATTCTGCCAGCCGTTCCGCAGCGGCGTGGGCAGCGGCCAATTCGTCCTGCAAAGTTTTTTTGCGATCCAGACAGGCGGACAGTTCGCCGAAGAATTTTTCAAATTCATCATCGGGCAAAACCGCCGATTCCGCAGCAGCGTCCGGATACTCATGCAGCACCAGAGCCATGCGGGAAAGGTCGGAGAAGCGCTGGAGAAGCGGCTGATCGGCGCCGGCCTTTTCGGAAAAATGGACGATACCCATTTTCTGCAGCTTGTCCAGCAGAGCCTTTTTTTCAGGAGCGGTGGTCACAATGTGGACTACCTTCATTTTTTCGATCATTGGCTCACCTCCTGCAGCTTTTTCTTGGCGATCTTGCCCCGCACCACGGCGGAGGTCTGCTGGTCGCCCAGATAGATACCAATGATGCGGATGTTCTCTTTGGCCTCGGGGATCTTCACCTTTTCAAACAGGTTCACCCGCTGCGCCGTGGAGCGCAGCTCCTTTTCCAGCAGCTCAACCTGACGGCGGAGGGTCTTGGCCAAAGCGTCCAGTCGTGCGATCTCCCGCAGGCGCACGGCGGCGGTATCCACCCACAGCGGATAGTCCGCCACGTCATACAGGATCTCCTCAAAGCGCAGATCCCGAAATACCGGCACGGTGACGCCGGCGATATTCTCCTCGCCGCACACCACATGGACGGGGCGCACGAGGGACTGAAGCCCCTTGTCTGCGGGAAAGCTCTCGTTTTCCGCAAACACGGCCACCCAGTCGTCCAGACCGTCCACGGCAGCTCGCCGCTGCTGCTCCACCTCCTCCAGCTGGGCGGTGACATGCATCACCACGGACTGAAGCTGCTGCTTTTTCAGCTGCAGGGTGGGCAGATAGCGCTGGAACTGCTTCAGGCGATCCTTCTGCACCTTCAGTTCGTTTTTTGTGAGTTTAACAGCCATAGGCGCCTCCTCACTCTGCGGCGGAACGCTTGGGCCATCTCTCCTGAATGAGGCTTGTTTTCAGACCCGTTTCATTCGGTTCAAAGCACTCGGCCAGGATCTCCCAGCCCAGATCCAGCGCCTCCTCCAGCGGAATATTTACGCTCAGATCCATCAGCTTCGTTTCAAACAGGTGGCCGTATTTCAGCAGCTTTTCGTCCCACTCGGACATGGAAAAGCCCATGGATTTCTTTTCAAGGCTTTCCTTATAGGCGCTGTACAGGCGGATCATGCCGTCCATCAGCGCCCGATGGTCGCTGCGGGTCTTGCCGTTGACGTTCTGCTTCAGGCGGGACAGGGAGCCGAAAGGTTCGATGTGACCGTTTTTCAGATAGTACTGCCCCTCGGTGATATAGCCGGTGTTATCGGGGACGGGATGGGTGACGTCGTCGCCGGGCATGGTGGTCACGCCCAGAATGGTGATGGAACCGGCGTCCTCAAAGTCAACTGCCTTTTCATAGCGGGAGGCCAGGCAGCTGTAAAGGTCGCCGGGGTAGCCGCGGTTGGACGGAACCTGCTCCATGGTGATGGCCATTTCCTTCTGGGCGTCGGCAAAGTTGGTCATGTCCGTCAGCAGCACAAGCACCCGCTTGCCGGCCAGGGCGAACTGCTCCGCCACAGCCAGCGCCATGTCGGGCACCAGCGTGCATTCCACCGTGGGGTCGGAGGCGGTGTGAATGAACATCACCGTGCGTCCCATGGCGCCGCTCTTTTCCAGCGTGTCGCGGAAAAACAGATAGTCGTCATATTTCAGACCCATGCCGCCCAGCACGATGACATCCACCTGCGCCTGCATGGCAATGCGGGACAGGAGCTGGTTATACGGCTCGCCGGATACGGAGAAAATGGGGAGCTTCTGGCTCTCCACCAGCGTGTTGAACACGTCGATCATGGGGATGCCGGTGCGGATCATCTTGTTGGGAACGGTGCGCTTGGAGGGGTTCACCGACGGGCCGCCGATGGGGATCATGTTCTCTGTGAGAGCGGGGCCGTTGTCGCGGGGCACGCCGGCACCGTCGAAAATGCGCCCCAGCAGATGCTCGGAGAAAGACACCATCATGGGTCTGCCCAAAAAGCGGACGGGATCCGTGGTGCTTACGCCCTGCGTGCCGCTGAACACCTGCAGCGTCACTAAGTCTTTGTTCAGCTTGATGACGTTGGCATAGCTGCTGCCCACCAGAGCCAGGTCGCCCAGACGGACGTCGGAGGCTCGGACGGTGACCACGTTGCCAACGATGGATTCGATTTTCGTGTAAACTTTCTGCATCTTGACTCCCTCCTCAGCCTGCGGATCTGCTCAGGTAGCAGTCCTTCAGCCGCTTTTCCTGAGCCTCGAACTCCGGCGAGCGGAACACGGTGTTGTGCCAGTCCAAAAACTCCTGCCGAACCTGATTGAAGAAGGCGCGGATCTCTTTTTTATCCGTCAGCGCAAAATCGCGGGTCAGCACGTCATAGAGCACGTCGAACTCATACACCTGCCGCTCAGGGTCGCAGGCGGCGTCAATGGGGTCAAAGGAGTTCTGCTGCAGATACACGGCGTCCAGCAGCTCGCCTTTCTGATAGACAATGTAGTCCTCGGCGGAGGTGCCCTCCTCACCGATGACCTTCATCATCTGGTTGATCTCATTGCTGCGCTTGAGGATGGAGCGAGCCTGCTCCACGCGATCCATGTCCACCACGCCCTGATACTTGGACCAGGAATCAATGGGGTGGATGGCGGGGTATTTGCGGGCATCGGAGCGCTCACGAGAGAGGCCGTGGAAGGCGCCCACCACTTTCAGCGTGGCCTGCGTCACCGGCTCTTCAAAGTTGCCGCCGGCGGGGGACACGGTGCCGCCGATGGTGACGGAGGCGATTTTGCCGTTCTTGAGCCGCACTTTGCCGGCGCGCTCGTAGAAGGAGGCGATGACGGATTCCAGATAGGCGGGGAAGGCTTCCTCGCCGGGGATCTCCTCCAGACGGCCGCTCATTTCGCGCATGGCCTGCGCCCAGCGGCTGGTGGAGTCAGCCAGCAGCAGCACGTCCAGACCCATCTGCCGGTAGTATTCCGCCATAGTGACGGCGGTGTAGACCGACGCCTCGCGGGCGGCCACAGGCATGGAGGAGGTGTTGCAGATGATGATGGTGCGCTCCATGAGGGAGCGGCCGGTGCGGGGGTCGATAAGCTCGGGGAACTCCGTCAGCACCTCCACCACTTCGCCGGCGCGCTCACCGCAGGCGGCCACGATAACGATGTCCACGTCGGCGTTCTTGGCCTCCATATGCTGCAAAACGGTCTTGCCTGCGCCGAAGGGGCCGGGCACGCAGAAGGTGCCGCCCTTGGCCACCGGCAGGAAGGTGTCGATGGAGCGGATCTTGGTCACCAGCGTTTCGTCGGGACGCAGACGATCCTCGTAGCAGCGGATAGCCTGCTTCACAGGCCAGGAGAAGACCATGGTCAACTCCTTTTCCTCGCCGTTTTCGTCTTCCAGCACCGCAACGGTGTCGCGGACATTATACACGCCCTTTTCCCGAACGGACTTCACCCGCCACTCGCCCTTGAGGTCGAAGGGCACCATGATCAGATGGGTGAACAGACCCTCGGGGACGCTGCCCACGGCGTCGCCGGCGGTGACGAGATCACCGGCGGCCACCTGCGGGGTGAACTCCCAGTCCTTATTGGGGATGGGATCCAGATATACGCCCCGCTCCAAAAAGAAACCGCATTTTTCCGCAAGCTCCGGCAGGGGATTCTGCAGGCCGTCAAACACCTGCGTCAGAAGGCCTGGCCCAAGCTCAACGCTCATCAGTTCGCCGGAAAGCTCGACCTTGTCGCCCACACGGATGCCGCCTGTCATTTCATAGATCTGCATGCTGGCCGTATCGCCGTTCACACGGATGACCTCGCCCTTGAGGCGCTCGTCACCGACGAGGACATAGCCAACTTCGTTTTTTCGCACGGAGCCGGAAAAGGTGGCTGCCACCAGATTCCCGTTCACTCCGGTCACATATCCTGTCACTTTGTCCATATTGATTCTCCTGTTTTGTTATAGACTGGAAATCTGCTGACGGATGCCGTCCATCAGGGAGTCAAAGGCCTGCTTGCCTCGGTCGTGGCTGAAGCTGCGCTGGCGCTCCAGAAGCCGCAACTTCATGGCGTAGCCATACAGCGCATGCTCGTCGAAAATATGCAGGCCGATCATGTCATCCAGACGGCGGAATTCCAGATCCAGCAGCAGCCGCTCGCCCTCCAGCGGATTCTCCGCGTTCACGGCAGCCGTTACCGTCTGCACGATGTTTGCGTCCCGCTCGTAGGGGACGGCGCAGGGACGCCCCAGATTTATATTCCGCTGATAGGCAAGCTCCGAGGAAAGACTCTGATAGAATGCCGACCACTCCGAAAGCAGCGGCCCCTTGCCGGAGTTCACCGTCAGCTCCTCCAGCGTTTTATACACGCTGCCGCTCACCGCCGACCGGCACATGGAGAGAAAGGCGGCGTAGTCCAGCGGCGGCTCACCCTGTGTTTTCAGCAGGGGCAGGCTGGAGATGAGGTAGTAGTAGGAAGCCATGCGGAACCTCCTTACAGGCGCAGATCCCGAAAGAAGGGCATGAGCATCTGAGCAATCTCCTCGTCGGAGCAGTCAAAATAGCCGGAGCCGTCCTTAGCGGCCAGACGGAAGCCTGCGCCCACCTTTTTGGAGGGGCGGATCTCCAGCCCGTTTTGCAGCTCCTGCGCCAGCTCCTGCCGCAGCTCGTCCGTCACCTGGCCGATCTCCGCGGTGTAGGCGGACACATCCTCGCCCTGCACGGCGGCGCGGATGAGCGTGGCCAGCGCGTGCGGATCCAGCGCCTTACGCACATCGGCGGCCAAAAGCTTTTCAAATTCCTTCTGGATCTCCTGCCGGAAAGCCAGAACAGCGTCACGCTTGGCCTGCTCGGCGCTGAGACGAGCACTGTTTTTGAAAACATCAATTTCCGCAGCAGCCTCCTGCTTCAGCTTGTCCGCCTCGGCCTTAGCGCCGGCTACGATGGCGTCCGCCTGGTTGTTGGCCTCGGCAAGGATGGCGGCGGCCTCCTTGTTGGCGCTGTCGATGCCGTCCTTTTTGATGGAAGAAACAAGATCCTGAATTTGAAGTTCCATAGTGATCACCTTCTTAATTGAAATTATCTTTTTGCGCACATGCCTATATTATAAGTCTAATGCGCGTCGGTTGCAAGTGTTTTTACCGGATATATTATTAGAATAACTAATAGTTATAATACAAATCAGCAAAAAAGCCGCCGGACTCAAGGGAGAGCCGGCGGCTTGTATGCAGAGAAGGGGAGAGTTCTCAGGCTGCGGAAGCAGTCTGCTTTTTATTGCTGAAATACTGGAATGCGACCACGGCCGCCACAACAGCCAGACCGATCAGGTCGGAGGCAAGGCCGGGGATCATCATGCCCAGACCGCCGGCTACCAGAGCGATGCGCAGGACAACGGGGATCTTGCGGTAGAGGTAGCCGTTGAGGGCGGCGGCGATGCCGAACAGTCCCAGCAGAGCGGTGATGGAGATGATAATGACGTCGTACCACGCAACATCGCCCACAAAGAGCATGCTGGGATTATAGGCAAAGATATACGGGACGATGAAGGCCGCTATGGCCAGTTTTGTGGCATTTATGCCGGTTTTCATGGGGTTGGACTTGGCGATGGCGGAGCCGGCGTAAGCAGCCAGAGCCACAGGAGGCGTGATGTCCGCCACGATGCCGAAGTAGAACACGAAGAAGTGGGCGGCCACTGCGGGGAAGCCCAGCTGGATCAGGATGGGAGCGCAGGTGGAGGCCATGATGCAGTAGTTGGCAGTGGTGGGAACGCCCATGCCCAGCACGATGCAGCAGATCATGGTCAGCACCAGACCGACGATGGTGGCGTTGCCGGCAAGCTGCACAATGGCGTTGATGAGGATGGAGGCAAGGCCGGTGACGGTGATGCAGCCGGCGATCATGCCCGCCATGGCGCAGGCCACGGCCACGGTGATGGCACCCTTAGCGCCGGCGGCGAGAGCGTCGATGGCGGAAAGAATGGTAGATTTTATGGTGGACAAAATTGCCTTTTTGAAGCCCATAACGCGGATGTTTTCCAACAGTTTATGGACAAAACCGATGACAAAAGCCGCCAAAATGGACAGAGCAGCCGAGAAAGCCATAGTCTTTGCGCCGGAGGACACCAGCCAGACCAGCAGGATCAAGGGAAGGATCAGATAGATGTTCTTAGCCAGGTAGCCCCACTTGGGCAGCTCGGATCTGGAGATGCCGTGAAGCCCCAGCTTCTTGGCCTCCAGATGGACGGCGATGAAGATGCCGGTGAAATAGAGAATGGCGGGGAGGATGGCCTTGACGGCGACCTCGGCGTAGGGCAGATCCATGTATTCTGCCATAAGGAAGGCGGCGGCGCCCATAATGGGGGGCATGATCTGACCGCCGGTGGAGGCGGCCGCTTCCACGGCGCCGGCAAACTCGGGCTTATAGCCCGTCTTTTTCATCATGGGGATGGTGACGGAGCCGGTGGTGACGGTGTTGCCCACGGAGGAGCCGGACACCATGCCGCACAGGGCGGAGGAGATGACGGCTACTTTGGCGGGGCCGCCGCTGGACCAGCCGGCCAGACGGTTGGCAAAGTCAATGAAGAAGTTGGCGATGCCGGTGCGCTCCAGAAATGCGCCGAAGATGATGAACAGAACGATGTAGGTGAAGCAGACATTGATGGGCGTGCCGATGACGCCGGAGGTGGTGTAGAACAGCTTATAGACAATGTTCTTCAGAGCATTATAGAAGCTGAGGTTGAAGCTGAGCTGGTTATAGAAGGTGTAGACCAGCAGGACGCCCACGACGCACAGGATGGGGATACCCACGCAGCGGCGGCACAGCTCCACGAGCACCAGTATGCCGATGATGCCTATGACCACATGGATGGTCTCGATGCGGGTGGCCAGCTTGATGAGGGGCAGGGCATTGGCGGCAAAGTAGAAGAAGCACGCCGAGCCTACCACCATGAGCACGATGTCGTACCACGGCATGCTGTTGACATGGACGTGGCCTTTTTTGGCGGGGTAGGTCAGAAAGCCCAGAATGATGATGCAGCCCACGAACAGGGTCAGCCGCACCTCGGGCAGCGCAGTGGAAAACAGGGTCATATACAGACAATACAGGGAGAAGATGGCCATGATGGCCGTGATGATGATCTTGGGTGTGCCCTCCCAGATGCGGGTGGCAGACTCACGGTCATACTTGCGCATGACTGCGTCCAGATCGGCCGCCATATCGTCGCCGGTGTCGGCGGCGGGAGCGGTATCCACCGCAGGGGCGGAATTGACCTTTTTGTTGATGTCGCTCAAGGGGATGGTCCTCCTTTGATTTGATTGTTCTCGGTAATAGACAGCGAGAACTACGGCGGAAAAGCTCCGCCGTAGTCTTGCTTAATGTATTACTGCGTTAATATTGAGGGGAAACGCACAAATTACTTGTTAAAATATACGTCCTTGGCAATAACGGTCTTGGTGTAGTAGTCGGAGGTCTCCAGAATCTTGGCGATGTGGTCGTCGTCCAGAGAAATCAGACCCACGTCCTTGGTGGTGGCCAAGTCGGTGATGGCGGTGGTGGGGGCGCCGGCCACGATGAAGGCGGCGTCGATCTTGCCGTCCTTCAGAGCATCGGCGCTGTCGCCGAAGGACTGGTAGGTGGGCTTGATGTCATTCTCGGTGAGGCCATAGGCGCCCAGCACGTCGATGGCATTGAAGTACACGCCGGAGCCGGCGGCACCGATGGAAACGTTCTTACCCTTCAGGTCGGCAACGGTCTTGATGTCGGGATTCACGGTGACGAGCTGTACCTGTTCCATGTAGAGGGCGGCCACGGTGGAGAAGCCGTCGATCTTGGTGTTAAACAGGTTGGTGCCGTTGTAGGCATAGGCCATGACATCGGACTGGCAGAAGGCCAGATCGGCATTGCCCGCTTCCAGCTCTTCCACGTTGGACTTGGAGCCATTGCCCGCAAGACCCACGATGCTGACGCCGGCGTTGTTGGTGGCGTGCTGCGCCAGAACGCTACCGAATGCGAAGTATGTACCGGACTCGCCGCCGGTGACGAAGCGGAGCTTGCGGGACTCACCGGTGCCGGCGCCGGACTTGACGGCGACATCATAGCCCTTCTCGGCGAAGTACTTGGCAGCGCCGGGATGATAGGGGACGGAGGTGATGGAGGCGCCGAACTCGACATTCAGCTCGCCGTACTTGGCGTGGCTGCTGGTCAGGCTGGAGGCATTGTCGAACATATCGGCGACGAACTTATACACGTCGTCC
>OLPA01003565.1_pt1 | contig 10476 bp, 10 predicted proteins | sample 1672811 | NCBI WGS metagenome assembly OLPA01 (sample SAMEA3136726, study PRJEB25190) | human gut metagenome | biome: human gut; feature: human-associated habitat; material: faeces | place: Austria | collected 2013
AGGAGAAGCGCGGCGAGGGCGCGAACGCCCGCGACGGCTTCGATTGGAAGCGCGATTTCGGCAACCCCGACGAGATGGTGGACGGCCTGGGTGCCCAGCGCACTTTGGAGGTGGTGAGCGAGGCCGATGCGCCGGCTCGGCGGCAGGCTGGGGACGGCTCTTCCACCGATGAGGAGTTCGGGCACCGCGAGATGGTGATCTCCATGGTGGTGGGCCTCGTGCTGGGCGTGGTGCTGTTCATCGTGGCGCCCGCGGCCATCACGAACCTCATCGTGGGGGAGTACGACGATCACACGCTGGCCTGGAACATCGTGGACGGCCTTCTGCGCGTGGCCGTGTTCGTGTTCTACATCTGGCTCATCGGCCGCATGGAGGACATCAAGCGCATGTTCATGTACCACGGCGCCGAGCACAAGGCCATCCACTGCTTCGAGCACGGCCTGCCCATGACCCCCGAGAACGCCCGGCAGTTCCCGCGCCTGCACGTGCGCTGCGGCACCGCCTTCCTCATCATGGTCATGGTTATCGCCATCCTCGTGTACACCATCTTCCCGCTGAACGCCATCATCTCCGGTTTCGGAGTGCCCGACGGGCTGCCGAAGCTCGTGCTCGTCATTGTGGCGCGCATCGTGCTGATGCCCGTTATCGCCGGCATCTCCTACGAGATCACGGTGAAGTGGGCCGGGAGCCATCCGGACAACCCGCTCGTGAAGGTGATTCTCTGGCCCGGCATGCAGATGCAGTACCTTACCACCCACGAGCCCGACGATGCCCAGATGGAGTGCGCCATCGCCGCCATGCAGGCGGTGCTCGCCCGCGAGGACGCCGAGGAGGCGAAGGCGGCCGCAAAGCCCGTGCCCGCTGCTTCCTGATCCGCGCCGCCATGCTCCCTTCCGCCAGGGCCGTCAATAAGCTGTGACAAACCCGTAGCGCCGGCGAAACCACGACAAATTGACTGAACGTTAAAATTTCCACGTAGCTATTCGGAGCGACGGCCCAGATAGGAGCGTGGGAACATGGAGCCGCTGATTTCCGCTCGGGATCTGAAGAAGAACTTCGGCAAGGTGGAGGCGCTCAAGGGCGTCTCGCTCGATGTGGCGGAAGGCGAGAAGGTCGTCGTCATCGGGCCGTCCGGCTCGGGCAAAAGCGTGCTCATCCGCTCCATCAACGGCCTGGAGCGTCCCGACTCCGGCGAGCTGACCGTCAACGGCATCGATATGATGGCCAAGAAGGTGGACACGCGCAAGCTGGCCAGCGAGGTGGCCATGGTGTTCCAGGGCTACAACCTCTACCCCCATAAGACCGTGCTGGAAAACGTTACCTTCGCGCCCATCAAGGTGCTGAAGGTGCCGAAGGCGGAGGCAGAGGAGGCGGGGCGCGCCTACTTGGAGCGCGTGGGGCTGTCCAGCAAGCTTGACAAGTACCCCGACCAGCTCTCCGGCGGCCAGCAGCAGCGCGTGGCCATCGCCCGGGCGCTGAACATGCACCCGAAGATCATGCTTCTCGACGAGCCGACGAGCGCCCTGGATCCGGAGATGGTCAACGAGGTGCTCGACGTCATCAAGTCGCTGGCGGAGACGAACATGACCATCGTCATGGTCACCCACGAGATGGGACTCGCGCGCGATGCCGCCGACAAGGTGGTGTTCATGGAAAACGGGCTCGTGGTGGATGAGGGCACGCCGGCCTACCTCTTCGGCCCCGATTCCAACGAGCGCGTGCAGGCGTTTCTCTCCAAAATACTGTGAGGGGGGGTGCGTGCGATGAACGTGACGAGCCTGGCAGACGAGAAGATCGGGACGGGCGGGGCGGCCGCGATGAGCGGGGCGCGCCTCACGCGACGCTCTTTCGTGCGGCTGGCCGGCGCCGCTGCAGTGGGTGCGGCCCTGGGTAGTGCGGTGCTGCCGCTTTCCGGCTGCGCGCCGGCAGGCGACGTGCTGCGCGTCGGCACGAAGATCGACGTGCCCGGCTTCGGCTTCCAGAACCCCGAGACGGGAAGCGTGGAGGGGCTGGAGGTGGACGTGGCCCGCGAGCTGGCCGCACGGCTCAAAAGCGATGCGAACGCCCTGGAGATCGTTGGCGTGAACGTGACCACGCGCGGGGCGATGCTGGACAACGGCACCCTGGACGCAACGCTCGCCACCTTCACCATCACCGACGCGCGCAAGAAGACCTACGACTTCTCGCGGCCCTACTACATCGATCACATCGGCGTGCTCGTGCTGAAGAAGTCGGGCATCACCGATCTGGCGGGCCTCGATGGCAAGACCGTGGGCGTGGCGCTGTCGGCCACTACCAAGGACAAGCTGGGGGCCGCTGCTGCCGAGGCGGGCATCACGCTGAAGTTCGCCGAGTACGCCACCTATCCCGAGATCAAGATCGCGCTCGTGGCCGGGCGCGTGGACGCGTTCTCCGTGGACAGCTCCATTCTTCTGGGATACCAGGACGACACCACCTACTTGCTGCCGACGCAGTTCGCGCCCCAGGAGTACGGCGTGGCCACGGCCAAGGGCAGCCCGTACTCGGCGCCCATCGACGAGGCCATCGCCGCCATGGAGGCCGACGGCACCTTGCGGGCGCTGAAGGAGCGCTGGGGCTTGTCGCTGGTAACCGAGGCCGATGTGGAAGCCGAGCAGAGCGCCGGCGGCACGGGCCTGGGGGCGGGAGATCCGGCCGACGGCGCGGAAGGGGGCGCGTCCCGATGACGGAGATATTCGCGCCCTACAAGTGGGAGGCGCTCTTCGCGCGCTGGCCCGACATTCTGGCCGCCTTCGGCATGACCGCGGCCATCTCGGCGCTGGCCCTCGTCATCGCGCTCGTTCTGGGCTTCGTCTTCGGCGTGTTCGCCGTGTCGCGCTTCCGCATCCTGCGCGCCCTCACGCGCGTCTACGTGGAGACGGTGCAGAACATTCCGCTGCTTTTGCAGGTGTTCGTGCTCTACGCCGTGTTCCCGCTGCTCGGGCTCACCATCGCCTCGTTCTGGATCGGCGTCATCGCCATCGGCGCCTACCATGGCGGGTATATGTCGGAAGTAGTGCGCAGCGGCATCGGCTCGGTGCACCGCGGCCAGTTCGAGGCGGCCAAGAGCCAGGGCTTCTCGCCCGTGCAGACCATGACGCTCATCATCCTGCCCCAGGCCATGCGCATCATCCTGCCGCCTCTGGCCGTGCAGGCCGCCAACCTCGTGAAGAACACCTCGGTGCTCGCGCTCATCGCCGGCGGCGAGCTCATGTACTTCGCGAACTCCTTCGCCGGCGACACGAGCTACTACGGGCCGGCCTACGTGGCTGCCGCCGTGCTGTACTTCGCCATCTGCTTCCCGCTCTCGCGCGGTGCCGTATATCTTGAGCATCGCATGGGTGCCCACCGCCATGTGGCCACCGGCGACGCCACCGAGGCGCTTGCGGCCGACGCTTTGGAGGTGACGCCGGGCACCCACGACATCACCGGGCACGCCGCCGCCCAGGCCATGGCCACAGGCGTGACGACCATGGTGGAGGGCACGAGCACCTTGGTGCCCCCGGTGGCGGACAAGGGCCGCTACCTCACGTATGCGGAACTTTACGGCATCGACGCCCCGGCGTGGCCCGACCGCCGCACGGTGGCGCCCCGCACGCCGCGGAACCGCCGAGGGCTCGCCCGCGTGCGCGGCGCCATCGGCCGCACCGGTGGCCGTCGCAGGGGCAAGGGCCGGAGAGGAGGCCGGAAATGAGCGACATCGCCGCTTTGCTCACCTGGACGAACATCCGCTTCCTTTTGGAAGGGCTCGGGCTCACCCTCATCATCTCGGCGCTGGCCATCGCCTGCTCTATCGTGCTCGGCGCCGTCATCTCCATCATGCGCGGATCCTCTTCCCGCCTGTTGCGCGGCTTCGCCATCGCCTACGTGGAGCTGTTCAAGAACACCCCGCTGCTTTTGTGGATTATGTTCACGTTCTTCGTGGCCCAGCTGCCGCCCCTGCCCGCGGCGGTGCTCGCCTTCACGCTGTTCACCGCGGCCTCGGTGGCCGAGATCGTCCGCGGCGGTTTGGCCAGCGTGCCGGCGGGCCAGTACGAGGCCGCCCGCTCCCAGGGGTTCTCGGCACCACAGATGTACCTGTACATCATCCTGCCCCAGGCCCTGCGCAACATGGTGCCGGCGCTGCTCTCGCAGTTCGTGACCACCATCAAGGACACGTCGTATCTGTGGGGCGCCATGGCTCTGCAGGAGCTCATGGGCCGCGGCATGATTCTCATGAACAGCTACAACTCCACGGTGCAGATCTTCGCCATCTTCGGGCTGATGGCCCTCATCTACTTCGTCGTCTGCTTTACCCTCTCGCAGATCGTCCGCGCCTACCAGCGCCGCCTCAAGGGCGCGCAGTAGACGTCTAATGCGAAGCTCGATGATACCCATTAGAGTCAAAAAGATCCTGAATTGCTAGGAAATGTTTTTGCTCACCTTACCTTAAGACTGATATGGTGCATTTTCCGGCCCGAAGCCACACGGCAAAAGATCCCTGCCGCGATTTTGGAAGCTTGCGAAGAGAAGCTTTGTCGGTAGCTTCCTTCATCTAATTCGAAAAAGGTTCGAGCTGCTGCTCGCATTAGGGCTTGCAGGGCTCGATTTTTAGCGTGGGGTTGGGTCAGTATGTTTGCTATGTTTGAACGTCCCTCTATTTTGTTTGTTGAAAACCGATGGTGCTATGGTGATTCAATGAAAACTATGTCAGATGCTACAATTGCAATAGCTTTACGTGAAAAGAGCAAAGTGCTTGGTTGCTCTCCTTCTAAACTCGCAGAAATGTTGGGGCGGAAGCGCGGGAGGATGTGGTTTTCCTTTTTGCGGAATGGTTTCGCTCTTTGCGATGAGGGTTACGCTGCAAGCTTTTTCGTGGATGTCTTGGTGTTGGCGTGACGGAGCTTGGGAAGTCCGATCACTTAAGCTCTTTTCTGTCTCGTAGGAAGGAATAAATGATGTTGTCTGGAGAACCCATGAAGGAGACAATTGATTCTTTGAGCAAGAAAGGAAAAATGATTTTTTTTGCAGGTGCGACAGAAAAACAAATACATGAGTTTGAGTTAATGCATGACATTGTCCTACCGAGCCAATATAGGGAATGGCTAAAATTCTCTGATGGAGGCGATCTTTTTTTGCCGGCCGGTGTTCAGCTATACGGAGTTGCTCATAAGCCCCTCATTAATGTAATGGATGGCGAAGGGGATATCGTCGGATGTATCGTTATAGGCGCATTGACGACCGGAGATCCAATTGTATGCGAGAGCAATGATGAAACGATCTCTATTTACAATCAAGAGGCGGAAAGAATAGAAAATGACGAGCAATTCGCTAATTTCCTGGATTTCCTGAATAATTTGAGTGGCATTGTTGGCGAGGGAGATTAGCTTATGTCAAAACGAACCGCTGAGGCGAATAGAGCTGTCAAAGAGGCGTGGGAGAGAGAGCGGTTGCTGGTTCTAGAGGGCAAAGGTACGAGAAACTGGACCGAAGAGCAGCAGCGGTCAATCATTGACTTAGGTAAGGCTTACGGTGATGATGGAAAAGCGTTTGAAGGTCATCACATGAAAAGCGCTGAAAAATATCCAAAATTTCAGGGAGATGCCAATAATATTCAATTTCTGACCAGGGACGAGCATAGGTTGGCGCATGGAGGTAACTTTCGAAATCCAACGAATGGCCGATATGATCCAGAAAGGCATTCTACTCAGGTTTTTGGAGAAGAGCCTTGTAAGCCGTGTGCTGTTATCCCTCTCAGCAATCCTGTTGCCGCAGAAGGCTTCTCGTGCGACCTCTCTATTCAACCTGCGGTGAGCTCAAAAACTGAGATGTCGGAGGTTCCAACGAATTTAGAATCGCTAGGAAACGACTGCCGCGCTGATCCTCCGCGACAGTCTTGCGAGTCGGATGGCAAAACCCTTCAGAGGTTTGGGCGAAACGTCGCTGATAAGTTTTGCGAGCTGGCCAACTCTGTGAAAGAGTTCTCTGAGAGACATCCGTATGCGGCAGGCGCTGCAATTCTGCTAGCGACTTCTGCGGCCCAAGCCTACGTGGTTCGTAGTCGAGTGAGGGGCGGGGGGAACGATGCGTCAATAATTTCTACGGATTCTGAAGACCTTGACGTATTTCCAGGTAATGACATGGATTTAATGTCATCTAGCACAAGGCGGTATCCAGAAGAGCGCACCTCTCCTCAGTGTCATAGCGTCTCGGGATATGATCGTATACGTTATGGGAAGGTTGAGTAGTAACCCTCTCCGGTACCAACAATCAGCAGAATCTGGTACCGCCAGTCAGCGGGCTTGGTACCCTGGGTAAGATAAATTGGTACCGCCGCCCATCGAGCCTAGAATTCCATGTCGCGAGCCCAATCCGGGGCTCGCTTTCATGGAAAGGGGCACGATGCCTATGTCCAAGAACAAGAAAATCCTCCTGATGCTGGCCAAGGGAGGGGCCACCCAGTCGGACATCGCGGCCGCGCTTCACGTCAGCAAGCGCGACGTCTCCGCCGGCGCCAAGGTGATGCGCGAATGCGGCCTGACGTTCGACGCCGTGAGCTCGATGGACGCCGACGCGGTCGATGACATGTTCTTCGCCAAGGAGGAGCGCCGTCCGAACGACGCCTACCTGAGACCCGACATGGCGGCGCTGGTCGAGCGCAAGAAAATGAGTCGGAAGCTGCCGGTGAAGCTCTTCTGGCTCGAGTACTGCGAGCGCCCTCCAGATCATCATCGGCCAAGAAACCGATATGCGCCTCGGCGGTCGATCTATTTATCACGTCCAAACCTTTCTTCTCCGGACTTTCCGCCCAAAGAGCCGTACTTAATGCCAGCGACATTAAGAGTAATCCTGCTTTTTTCATCGCTTTTGTGTTCAAATGATTATTGTTTTAGCTTTTTCATTCACAAATATAAGTAATTTCCCTGATACGCGAAGGAGAAGGAAAGGAAAGGGCACAAAAAAAGGCTCACCCGGCCGTATTGCCAAAGGTAATCCTCATTTCCTATCTCTCACCATTCCGTTTTGAACGGAGGTAAGAGATGACATCTAATTTATTTCTTACTTTAATTCTTTACTTAAAAAAGACGCGGTCTTTTAGTTCTTATCCGCATCTACACTCATTTCGCTCATAAGGCGACGGATCTCAGCGTTTAATCGCTGACTCATGGCACCATTGCCAGCTGACTGGTAACGATCTGCTTGATAACGCAACATCGCTAAAGCACGAAGGCTTTTCTCATTTTCTCTCATCATCATAATCTTTTTGTTTTACGCTTCCCACGCTTGGAAAGCCAGTTAATAAATAATCCTAAAACGATCTTTCTTTCTTAATTCGTTACAAAGATAACCATTTTATCCGAAACAATGTTGTAGAACATAATAAAATATTTCATTTTTTCGATTATTTATGAATTATGCAAATAAGTCTAAATACGCCGGGGATTACTCCACCGGCGTTAATTCACCTGTAACAGAGTCTATTACAAACCCTCTTACCGTTATATCCGACGGAATCAGCGGATGATTCCGAATTTGCTCCACGGTCTCGTGCACGGAAGCCTCGGAGGTCTCGAATCCCCGCAACCACGACTCGAAGTTTATACCGCAATATCGGATCATATCTATTCGTTCCTGCGGGATTCCCCGCTCTTTCATCTTTTCGATCATCTCGGAGCTATTCATGTGCTTGGCTCCACAATCGGTATGCCCGATTATCATTACCTCTACAACCCCAAGCTCGTAAATCGCCACCATCAAGCTCCGGATAACGCTTCCGAAGGGGTGGGATATGATCGCCCCTGCGTTCTTTATAATTTTCACGTCTCCATTCTTGATGCCCAAGGAGGCGGGTAGCAACTCGGTCAGCCGGGTATCCATGCAAGACACGATGGCGATCTTCTTATCGGGATATTTATTCGTGATATACTTCTCATACCCCTTGTTCTTTACGAACTCACGATTATAGCTTACCAATTCATCAATCATAGCGTTTGTGATTTAGCGTTATTAAACTGTTTATTTATATAACATCGAAATGTCTTAAAGCGTTCATGACACCATCGTCATCTACGGAGTCGGTCACGTAATCCGCTGCCTCTTTCACCTCGTCGCCGGCGTTACCCATGGCTACCCCGATCCCGGCGTGGCAAAGCATGGCCATATCGTTGCCTCCATCGCCAAAAGCCATCGTCTCGTGGAGCGAGATCCCGTAATACTCGATGATCTTATCGATCCCTACCGCCTTACTGCTCCCCCGCGGCACGACATCCGCAAATAGCGGGTTCCAGCGAGTAGCCTCGCAATGCGGCAAGACGGACATGATACGTTCTTCATGGCCGGGAGAGAAAAAGGCTATCAGCTGGTATACTTCCTTACCCCCGTTGCCACGCAAAGGACGCAAGGGAGGATGAGGGAAGTCTAGCATGTCGTAAAGCTGTCGCACAGAATCATCCACGTAGTTCTGGTAAATCCCATCTTCCTCCACCAAGGCGCACGGGAACGCCTCCTCATTCTCTTGATAGCGGATCAACGCCTCTATATCCCCCGACGGGATATTATGTTTATAGATAACCTTATCTTTTCCGGCCAAGCAATATCCTCCGTTCAAGGTAACATAGCCATCGAACTCTTGCGTCCCGAGGTTATTGATAGATTGCAACTGGCGGCCGGTAGCGATGAAAACCTTGATTCCCTTTTCTCGCAACAGGTCCAAGGCCCGGACCGTGGAGTCCGGTAGTTTATGCGTCTTGAAACTTACCAACGTACCGTCAATGTCAAAAAATACTGCCTTAATCATACTTATACCTATTATCTTCTTTTAATGACAAAGATACACTTTATTTGTTACATTTGTATTTTCATTTCCTTCATCAAATAATAGATATAGTTTTTTATGGAATACAGACAACTAGGAGGTTCCGGATTATACGTTCCGGCACTTTGTTTAGGTACGGCTACTTTTGGTGGCACGAATGGTTTTGAAGGTTGGGGACATACCAAGGTGGAAGAGGCTACCCGTATGGTCAATCTTTGCTTGGACGCCGGGGTGAATCTATTCGATACGGCGGATGTCTACTCCAACGGTCTTTCCGAGGAAATCTTGGGAAAGGCGATCCACGGATTGAGGAATCGCCTCTTGATCTCCACGAAGGCGACTTTCAACCTAAGCCCGGAGAGCCGTAACGCCATCGGTTCTTCCCGTTTCCATCTGATACAGGCGTGCGAGGCGAGCCTGAGACGATTGAACACGGATCATATCGACATTTATCATATGCACGGTTTCGACGCAAATACCCCGGTAGAGGAGACACTCCGAGCCTTGGACGACTTGGTGACGAGCGGGAAGGTCCGTTATATCGCTTGCTCGAACTTCTCCGGCTGGCACTTAATGAAGTCGCTTTCCGTATCGGAGCGGTATGGATGGAGCCGGTACGTGGCCCAACAGGTTTATTACTCCTTGCTGAACCGGGAGTTCGAGTGGGAATTGATGCCGCTAGGCATCGACCAGAAGGTGGGCGCCATTATCTGGAGCCCCTTATCCGCCGGATGTCTGGGCGGGAAGTACCGCCGGAATAACCCGATCCCGACGGACGGGCGTGTCGCTCGCGGAGGAAGCCCGATACCTGACGAGGCTACTTCTTACGAACGCCTGTACGACATCGTGGAGGTATTGGAACAGGTAGCCGAGGAGACCGGGCATAGCGTAGCCCAATGCGCCTTGAACTGGTTATTGCAACGGCCTACAGTAAGCAGCCTTATCATAGGTGCCCGCACGGAAGAGCAGCTAAGGCAGAACCTAGAGGCCGTAGGCTGGAGCCTCAGCCCGGAGCAGGTGAAGCGCCTCGATATGGCAAGCCAGACGACCCCGATCTACCCGTATTGGCATCAAGCGCAGTTCCCGGAATTGAATTCTCAATTGAGGTTCTAGACGGAGGCTAGAGAAAGCGTATACACCTCGGGATGCGGATAGCACGAAAGTCCGCATCCCCTAAACACCCATTTTCATCCCCTTAAACGTATCTTGGTTAAGACGTTTTTTATACTTTTGTAGGCTGTTACCAACTAAATCTATCGTATGAGGAAACATTTTCTACTTTTCTTGCTTTGTCTAGCCACGAACGCCAGCCTGACGGCCCAAGAGACCCTTCGGGAGAATAACGGGGAACCTACACTCGTGGAACGATTATCGAACGGAGAGATCAAGATCAATAGCGCCGAGATGAACTTCCAGCTTTTCACCTCGGCCAACGCTGAGTTTGTCGGAAAGGAGCTAGACGGTATGAACTTCAAGCTGAACCGTGTCCGGCTGGAGATCAAGGGGGATGTAGGCAAGTGGCTGGGGTATCATTACCGGCAGTCGTTCAACAAATACTCCGATCCCTATTCGCTCGACAACCTCTCCTCCTCGCTCGAGCTGGCTTACGTGAACCTAAAGGCACGGCATAATCTCAATTTCACGATCGGCAAGCAGTTCGTTAA